>Ga0073919_1000006_pt1 | contig 51172 bp, 48 predicted proteins | sample GWRWT3_25Nov14_FD_71202 | JGI IMG/M metagenome (GOLD analysis project Ga0073919, IMG submission 71202) | Sand microcosm microbial communities from a hyporheic zone in Columbia River, Washington, USA - GW-RW T3_25-Nov-14 | ecosystem: Engineered > Artificial ecosystem > Sand microcosm >... | reverse complement strand
CGCCCGCGTCCGCGCGCCAGTAATTTCAGCACGGCCAAACCCATGCCACCAAGACGGTGATACAGTTCCGGCCGCTGCGCAACCCAGGACCAGAGCGCCAGCCATAGTCTTTCGCGCACCGGCGTGATGCGCTGTTCATGCGCCGCATTGCGCAGATCGCGCATCAGTTTGGGCAGGGGAATGCGCATCGGACACACGGCCTCGCACTTGCCGCAAAAACTGGAAGCGAAGGGCAGTGCCTGCGCTTTGTGCAAACTGGTCAGATTGGGCGTCAGCACCGAACCCATCGGCCCCATATAGGTTGCCCCATAAGCATGCCCGCCCGCCGCCATATAGACCGGGCAATTATTCATGCAGGCCCCACAGCGGATGCAGCGCAGAATGTCGCGCTGATTGCCGCCCAGAATATCACTGCGTCCATTATCCAGCAGCACGACATGAAACTGTTCCGGCCCATCGGCATCGGTCCTGCGTTTTGGCCCCGTCGAAAATGTGGTGTATACGGACATTTCCTGACCCGTGGCGGAACGCGCCAGTACCCGCAACAGAGTGGCGGCGTCTTCCAGGGTCGGGACAATCTTTTCAATGCTGGCGATGACAATATGCATGCGCGGAAAAATCTGTGTCATGTCGCCATTGCCTTCATTGGTGACGATGACGGTGCTGCCGGTTTCAGCGATCAGAAAATTGGCCCCGGTAATGCCCACATCGGCTTGCAGATATTGCTGGCGCAATATCGCGCGCGCCTCGCCCACCAGCGCCTCGCCTTCGGTCTGCCTTTCAGCAAAACCCAGCGCTGGATGATGGACGTGAAACAGATCCGACACCTGATCTTTGGTTTTGTGCAACGCCGGACCGATAATATGGCTGGGCGGTTCATCCGCCAACTGAATAATATATTCGCCCAGATCGGTTTCCACCGGACGAATGCCGTTCGTTTCAAGAAACGGGTTCAGATCAATTTCCTCAGCCACCATGCTTTTGCCCTTGGTCACCATTTTGGCGTTGACCGAACGGCACAGTTTCAGAATGATGTCGCGCGCTTGCTGCGCATCTTCGCACCAGTGCACCATGCCGCCGCTGGCGAAAACCTGCGCCTCAAAGCGTTCCAGATACACATCCAGATGATCCAGCACATGGTCCTTGATGCTTGCTGCCTGATCGCATAGCGCGTCAAATTCCGGCAGGCCCTCGATCGCCTTGCGGCGCTTGACGCCAAAGCCCGCCTCGGCCGCGCCCAGCGCGCGCTGCAAATCCGCATCCAGCAAGGCTTCGGCGGCGTTATCGTTAAAGGCGGCGGGGCGGCGCTGCATTTATTTCTCGGGCTCCGCAATGGCGGGCGTTTGAACATCCCCCGCCAATATTTCCGCGACATGCCTGAAGTGTAAATTCATGCCACGGCGCGCCGCGCGTCCCGCCAGATGCATCAGACACCCCAGATCGCCGCCGGCCACAATAGTGGCGCCGGTGGCGGAAAATCTATCCAGTTTCTTGTCTGCGATGGCCGTGGAAACACCGGTATATTTCACACAGAACGTACCGCCAAATCCACAACAGGTTTCGCCGTCGTCATTTTCTATGACCGGTGTTTGCAGCAGTTTACGCGGCTGCGCCTGAATGCCCAATTCGCGCAATCCTGAGCAGGCGTCGTGATAAGTAATTTTCTCACCGATCCCAGAGGCAGGTTTGTAATGCATCACATCGTGCAGAAACTGTGTCAGTTCAAAGGTCTTGTCTGCAAGCGCGCGCGCCTGCGCCAGCAATGCAGCGTCACTGGCCAGCAATTGCGGATAGTGGCGTTTGATCATCGCGGCGCATGAACCACTGGGAACCACCACATAATCATAATCGCTCAGTAGACGGAGGGTTTGCACGGCCAATGCCGCCGCGCTTTTTTTATCCCCAGAATTATAAGCCGGCTGTCCACAACAGGTCTGGGCGGCGGGCGCATCCACCGTGCAGCCCGCAGCTTCCAGCAATGCGACCGCCGCAAAGGCGGCCTGCGGGCGAAACAAATCCACCAGACAGGTGACGAACAGGGCGATGTTTGGATTAATGGGCGGCATATTTTAGTTTTTCTCCCCAACGGCCTGTTCCGCGACATCACGCGGCAGCAATATAAACATACGCCCGTCGCTATTCATGCGCCCGGCAATTTCCGCCGCCTGTTCGCCGAAGCCCCAGAACACATCGCCGCGCACCGGGCCGCGAATGGCGCCGCCGGTGTCCTGGGCCACCATCAGGCGCTGTAAGGCTTCGCCATCGGGTGTCACGCTGTCCAGCCAGACCGGAACCCCCAGGGCGTGAAAGTCGGGATCGACCGCAAGGCTGCGCCCGGGCGTCAGCGGTACGCCCTGCGCGCCGGGGGGCCCAAGTGCGGGATCGCCGCCTGCGAGTTCACGGAAAAACACATAAGACGGATTGGCATTCAGCACGGCGTCACGTTCGCCGGGATTGGCGTCAAGCCAGGCGCGGATCGACTGCATGGAAATATCTTCGCGCCGGATCGCGCCGGACTGCACCAGATTTTTGCCGATCGCCACATAGGGATGCCCGTTCTGCCCGGCATAGCCCAGCCGGATCACCCGGCCATCGTCCAGCCGCACCCGGCCCGAACCCTGAATATGCAGAAAGAACGCATCGACCGGATCATCCACATAGAGCAGTTCAAGCCTTTCCGACGCCAGCGCGCCCGCCACAATTTCGGCGCGTGCCTGCAAAGGCCGTAATTTGCCATCCTTCACGCGCCCGGCAATACGCTGCCCGCGCCACTGCGGATTAAAATCACCCAGATTGACGGCTACCAGATTTTCGGGCGCGCGCAGCAACGCCACCTGATAGGCCCCCTGTTTGCGCAGGCTGCCGCGCAATTCGGGTTCATAATAGCCGGTAAATTTGCCCTGATCGCGGCGGCCATTGCGCACGGCCATGGGCACGAATGCCTGCTCAACAAAATTGCGCAGTGGCGCGCCGGAGATGTTTTCGGGCAACGCCCCAGCCCGATGGCACATCTGCGCCCAATCCGCCGCCTTGCCAAAACGACCCTTTGGCCCCACAGGCTTATCCGGCTTTTGCGCCAGAAAAACCCGGCAGGAGCGGTTTAGCGCGCCTGCAAACCCTTGCAGCGGATCATCTGACCATCCCGGCAACGCAGCATAGCTGACCGGGGTGAGGGTTAAATGATCGGGTTGCGGCGCGATCAGTCCGGCAAAAAACTGGCGCAGATCCGGCCCCGCCAACACCCCCACCAGCATGCCGGCCAGCAGTGCCCCTGACAGCGCAAACGCCAGGCTAATCTTTCGGGGCGGTGCTGGGGGCATCAGTTACGGTGTCAGCCGATGTCGCGATCAGCGTCCAATTCGGATCTTTCGAAGTCGTATCACGAGCAAATGTCCAGAGTTCCGAAACCTGTTGTGGCAAAGTGGGGTGGCCCTGCACAAGATCGCCCGCCGCATTATTCACACAGGAAATCAGATCGGCGGTAAATTTCACCGTCACTTCGGCCATTTTGCCACGCAGGCTTGCCTGCGTAATATGTGCATCCCTGATGGCGACAAGGCGGGTTTCCATGGTCTGACCCGCGGCCTGACGCGCCGTGATGGCCGCGTCAAAATTAGCGAAGACATCCTCACCCACCATGCCACGCAGCAGATCCCGGTCGCCCTGGGCAAAACCGATAATGATCATTTCATAGGCCTGACGCGCCCCGTCCGCAAAATCATCGGCGTCAAATTGCGGGTCAACCAGGGCGATTTCCGTCAGGGACTGCCGTAAACGGATTTCGGCCTGGGAAAGCGGCGCCGTACCGTTGGGTCCGCCACGGCGCGGCAGAGCGACGACGGCGCCTTCCTTTTGACCAGAAAGCGATCCGGTGTGGCCCGCACGCAAATCTTCCGGTGGCTTTTCATGGCCGGTGCGCGTACCCAATACATTGCGCAGCCGCAACAGGATGAACACGGCGATCATGCCCAAAAATATCAGATCGAAAAATTGAAAGCCCTGACCCATTATCCAACTCGCTATATGGCCCCGGATAGCCCCGAATGACCGCTGAACTACCATCCTAACCCATCTGTAACGGGTTCGCCACAGACACTTGGCGCGGCAGCCTATCCATGTTAGCCAGATATAGGAATTTACAGTAATGAAAGCCAAACAATATGACCGACACTGATCCCAAAGGGACGAATCCTGAGCTATCCGCAGATGCGGAACCCCGCCTCCTGATTGCGGCCCAATATGTAAAAGACCAGTCTTTTGAAAATCCGGGCGCACCGGGCAGTCTGGCAAGGGGCGCAAAAACGCCCGGCATCAGTGTCGGCATTGATGTGCAGGTCCGGCGCGGCGCAGAGCCCAATTATGAGGTGGAACTGAAGATTTCCGTCCATGCCAAACAGGAGGAAACCACCATTTTCCTGGCCGAACTTCTGTATGGCGGCGTGTTCCAGCTATTCAATATACCGGCGGAAACCCTGCAACCTGTGCTGTTGATCGAATGCCCGCGGCTGCTGTTCCCGTTTGCCCGGCGCATCATTGCCGACATGACCCGTGACGGGGGCTATGCGCCGCTGATGCTGGATAATATCGACTTTTCCCAGCTTTACCGCCAGCGCATGGCACAATTACAGGCCGAAGCCGAGACAACAAAACAGCAATAATCAGCCTTTCCAGAGCGGCGCGGCGCCCAGTGTCGCGACAAAGGCCTCATGGGCGGCGCGTTCGGCCTCTGTCAGCCGCGGGTCCAGCGGGCTGGGCCGGGCGGGTCTTGTCTGCGGCGCCAGCCCCGCAAGGGTTTGACCCTGCGTCCCCTGACCCAGGCCTGCGGGACCATCCAGCGCCAGGCCGCTTTGCGCGCCCCCGATCAGTTCCAGATAGACTGCGGCCAGCAATTCTGAATCCTTCAGCGCGCCATGCTGTTCACGCCCCGATATATCAATGCCAAAACGGCGGCACAGCCCATCCAGACTGTTTTGTCCGCCGGGAAATTTACGCCGCGCAATCAGCAGCGTATCGATCGCCCGGCCCGGCGGCAGTTTACCAAAACCGATCCGGTCAAATTCACTGTTCAAAAAGCCCAGGTCAAAGGCCGCATTATGAATCACCAGCTGCGCATCAGCGATAAAATCGCTGAACGCCACCGCGATATCACCAAATAGCGGCTTATCGCTGAGAAATTCCACGCTGATGCCATGCACATTGAAGGCCTCGGCGGCGATATCGCGTTTGGGATTGAGATAGGTATGGAACGTCATGCCCGTCGGCACATGGTTGAACAACTCAATGCAGCCGATTTCGATAATCCGGTCGCTGCGCGGATCCAGGCCGGTGGTTTCCGTATCCAGTACGATTTCGCGCAATGTTTATCCTTTTTCACTATCCTGTCTGCGCAATTGACTGCTTTCACTGGCATCACCCCTGCGCGATGCCCAGGCTTTCGCTGGAACTTTTTTAAGCAGGGGGATCAAATCCTTCACTTGCGCCATCGCAGGCTCAATTCCCTGACTTGAATCGATGATATAATCAGCCTGTCGACGTTTTTCAGCGTCCGGCACCTGCTTTGCCAGAATTGACTGAAATTTTTCTTCGCTCATGCCAGGGCGCATCAATACCCGTTCGCGCTGCAATTCATAGGGCGCACTTACCAGCACCACACAATCCACCCGTTTCTGACCGCCGGTTTCATATAATAGCGGCACATCAATCACAATTATGTCTGCATTTTCCGCCGCGGCCTGTTCGAGAAATTTTTGCTGTTCCAGCCCAACCAGCGGATGCACAATCGCTTCCAGTTTTTTCAGCGCAGCAGGATCATTCAGCACCAGTTTAGCCAGCGCATCGCGGTCCACGCCATTGGCATTGGTCACGCCGGGAAAAGCGGCTTCTATCGGAGCCACCGCTGAACCCCCCGGCGCATAAATAGCGTGCACGGCGGCATCCGCGTCATAGACGGGAACACCTAAACTGCGAAACATTTTCGCCGTTTCCGATTTTCCCATGCCAATGGAGCCGGTCAGTCCGACAATCACCATAGTTTAGTTTCCTTTTGCATTTTCAATATCCGCCAGCAAAAGATTGCGCAATGCGTCATCCACTTCAGGCATAATTCCAAACCATGCTGCAAAACCCGGACGCGCCTGATGTAATAGCATGCCAAGTCCGTCAATGGTGGGATTTCCACGCGCCGCCGCTGCTATCAGCAAGGGCGTAAGAAGCGGCGTATATACAAGATCCGTCACATAGGCAGAGGACGGCAAGGCCTGAAGTGAAATTTCCAGCGGCGGCTGGCCCGCCATACCAAGACTGGAACAATTAACCAGCAGGCCGCAATCCGAAAGCGCACCGGATAATCTGGTCCAGTCCCCTGTCATAATGGGGCCGCCAAGATCACTGGCCAATTGATCGGCCCGGGCGCGGGTGCGATTGAACAGATGAATTTCTTTTACCCCTGCGTCGCATAGCGCGGCAATCACCGCGCGCGCAGCACCGCCTGCACCAATAATGACCACGGGACCGGCATGGGGTTTCCAGTCTGGTGCGCCCAGGCGCAGATTTTCCATAAACCCGAAACCATCTGTGTTTGAGCCATAAAAACATCCATCCTTGATGACAATGGTATTTACGGCTTTCAGTCTTTGCGCATTGGAATCCAGTTCATCACAGCAGGTCATAGCGGATTGTTTGTGCGGAATGGTGACATTAGCGCCCACATATTCCTGCGCCGCCAGCGCGCGAAATTCAGCAGCAAAATTCTCAGGCGCAATCGGAATGCGTTCATAACTTCCAGGGATGGCGTATTTACGCAACCAGTAACCATGCAGGATGGGTGAGCGCGAATGGTTAACTGGCCATCCAATAATTCCGGCGCGCAGAGGGATAACAGCCATTATGTTTTTCCCTTACCCGTCTCACGACCAGACAATAAATTCAGGATAGCCGCAGCAGTTTCTTCGATCGAGCGGCGGGTGACATCAATTACCGGCCAATTATTTTGCGCATAAAGCCGCCTTGCATACCGGATCTCTTCAATCACCAAATCCATATCCGTGTATGTCGTTTCATCATTTTCATTCAGAGACAATAGCCGGTTGCGCCGTACCTGAACAAGCCGGTCCGGGTTTGTTGTCAAACCAACGATCAGCGGTTTGGTAAGCGTGGGTAATATTTCAGGCAGGGCCATATTTGGCACAACCGGGATATTGGCGGCTTTGAGACCCCGGTTTGCAAGATAGATACAGGTCGGTGTTTTGGAGGTGCGGCTGACCCCCAATAAAATAATATCGGCTGAATGAAGATCATGAAGTGACTGACCATCATCATGCGCCATCGTATATTGGAGCGCTTCTATACGTTGAAAATATTCAGGTGTAAGGGTGTGCTGGCTGCCTGGCCGGTGAGAAATTTTCGAACCCAGATAGCCACCTATGATCTGAATGACAGGATCAAGCACGGATAGACAGGGCAATTGCAGATCGGCGCATCGCTGTTCCAGCATGTCGCGCAAATCATAATTTACCAGCGTATAGATTACGATTCCTGGCATATCTTCTATCTGACTGAGAACGCGATCAAGATGACGGGTGGTGCGCACCAGGGCATAAGTGTGTTCAATTGCTATTGCGTCATCGAACTGGGCCGTAGCGGCCTTAGTCACTGAGTTTAATGTTTCACCGGTGGCGTCAGAAACGAGGTGCAAATGGAAATAGGTCGCCAATTTTGGCGATAAAGGCAAATTCCGGGGATTATCTGCCATCAGATAAATATTCTCTGTGAATCAAGTGGATAAGTTGGTGTGTAGCATGACATGGAAAAAACATCCCGATTGGTTCGTTGTTTATTGGATGAATTCCATGGCATGTATAATAGAATGCCCAGTGTGTGAATAATGCGCATAACCGCTTTAATCCAGCCTTGCCCTGTCTGTTTGAAGACCATATATGCCGACAAACAGGGTATAAGATTTTATCCCCGATTTTCAGGGGAACTACTATTACTACAACCTTTTTATAAAAATATATAAGAAGAGAAAAGCTGTGGAAAATCCTGAATATCAAATCAGAATTAAGGAAAATCTCTGCAAATGAGCCAAAAATTATTACTCAGGGCATTAAAGGGAGAAATTCTGGAACGCCCGCCAGTATGGTTGATGCGCCAGGCAGGCCGGTACTTACCGGAATATAGGGCGGTTCGGGCGCGTGGGGGCAGTTTTCTGGATTTGTGTTATTCCCCGGAACTGGCGACGGAGGTGACGCTGCAACCGATCCGGCGGTATGGTTTTGATGCTTCCATATTATTTTCGGATATATTGGTGATACCGGATGCTTTGGGTCAGGGGGTGAGGTTTGAAGAAAAACTTGGCCCCTTGCTTTCGCCCTGCATTCAAAAGCGATCTGATCTGGATGTTTTGAAAATAGAAGGTGCGGTAAAACGTCTGGAGCCAGTTTATGAGACCGTTCGGCTTTTACGTCAGAAACTGCCGGAAGATGTCTGTCTGATTGGCTTTGCAGGGGCGCCGTGGACGGTTGCGACTTATATGGTTGCAGGGGCGGGGAGCAAGGATCAGGCTGCGGCACGTATCTGGGCTTATCGGGATCCGGAAGGATTTACTGCGTTAATAGATATTCTTGTATATGTCACAGCTGAATATCTGATTGGTCAGGTAAAAGCTGGTGCAGAAGTGCTGCAGATTTTTGATACCTGGGCGGGGTCTTTGCCGGAACCTGAATTTCGGCGTTGGTGCATCAAACCGGTAAGAGAAATTATCCGCAGGGTGAAAGCGATATTTCCGGATGTACCCGTGATTGGTTTTCCGAAAGGCGCAGGTTCACTGTATGAGGATTATGCAGTTGAAACAGGAATATCCGGTATAAGCATGGATACGGTGTTATCCCTTCAATATGCGCGGGATAAATTGCAGCCGAATATTACGGTTCAGGGCAATCTTGATCCGCTGCTATTGGTTACTGGTGGTAAATCCATGCTGTTGGAAGCAGAACGGATTTTGACGATGATGGGTAACAGGCGGTTTATCTTTAATCTGGGACATGGAATTGTACCCGAAACCCCGCCAGAAAATGTGACAGAATTGGTGCAATTTATAAAACAATGGCGGATATGAAGAATCAGAAGATCGCCATTATACTTTTCAATCTGGGTGGACCTGATCAGCTTGCGGCAGTGCGGCCTTTTCTGATCAATCTGTTTTCTGATCCAAATATTATTGCTGCACCTGGACCAATACGCTGGCTGCTTGCCCGTTTGATCGCCTGGCGGCGGACATCAATAGCACAGGAAATCTATGCCAAAATCGGCGGTGGTTCGCCTATTGTGTCGCAAACCAGGAAACAGGCCATAGCCCTTGAGAATGCGTTACGTGCCCAAGGATATACAAAGCTGCGCTGTTTTACGGTGATGCGTTACTGGAACCCCAGAGCAAAAGATATTATTGAACAGGTGAAGGAATTTGCACCTGATCATGTGGTTTTACTTCCACTTTACCCGCAATATTCTACAACAACGACCAAATCATCCTTGCAGGAATGGCATTCTGTCGCACGATCCTGTAATTTCAACGTCGATAATCATGAAATATGCTGTTATCCAGACCAGCCGGATTTCATTACGGCGCATGCTGCATTGATCCAGGCCCAGGCCCCGCAATATTTTGGACCTGCAGCAGATAAAAAAGCCCGGCTATTATTTTCCGCTCATGGCCTGCCCCAGAAAATTGTGGATGCTGGCGATCCCTATCCCCAACATGTACAACGTACGGCGTTGGCGATTGCTGCAAAACTGGGCCTGTCACCGGAAGATTGGGAAATTTGTTATCAGAGCCGGGTTGGACCGCTGAAATGGCTTGGACCTTCCACCGACGAACGGCTGCGCGACGCAGGCAGGGCAAAAGCTTCCATTGTTCTGGTTCCCATAGCTTTTGTTTCGGAACATTCCGAAACACTGGTTGAACTGGACATGGAATATAGACATCTGGCTGAAGAAGCCGGTGTACCGGATTATATTCGGATCGCAGCGTTGGGGGCACAACCGGATTTTATCCAAAGTCTATCAAAACTTGTACAAAACGCATTATTGCAGCGGCGATTATGCGGTAGCCCCATGTCTAACTGTTTGGCGGATAGATAAAAATGGCTGAATTTCTGAGCGAATATTATCTCTGGATCAAAAGTCTGCATCTGATTGCAGTGATTGCCTGGATGGCGGGTATGATGTATTTGCCGCGATTATATGTCTATCATACCGACGCTCCTGTGGGATCGGTGCAGTCGGAAAAGTTCAAATTAATGGAAGGCCGACTGTTACGCGGTATCATCAATCCAGCCATGATTCTGGTGTTTGTGCTGGGTGGAATGCTGTTATTAACGCCAGGTCTGATTGATTGGCAATCCTGGTGGATATGGTTGAAACTGGCGCTGGTGCTGGCGCTGGGTGGAATTCATGGGCTGTTCAGCCGCTGGCGGCGTGAATTTGCGGCCGATATCCGTACACGACCGGGTCTGTATTACCGGATCGCCAATGAAATTCCATTTGTGCTGATGATTGCCATTGTTATTCTGGTAATTGTGCGACCGTTTGGAAAACTTTAAGCGGTTTATGTTCATATATTGCGTTAGACGGTGAAACGCGCTACAGACTTGCCGTAGCAGAATTGCGCCTGCCCCGTTTTTCCGCCGTTCCTGTCTGGATATGGCGACATCCCCCACAATTTTTCTTTTGTCCCTTGCGGCATCCTTATCAAATTTTTCAAGTGGAAGAACTCCCATGGACCTTATGGACGTTAAAGAAGTTAAACTCGCGGATTTGAAATCCAAATCACCCACTGAATTACTTGCCTATGCGGAAGAACTTGAAGTGGAAAATGCCAGCACCCTGCGCAAGCAGGACATGCTGTTTGCGATCCTGAAGCAGCTGGCGGAGCGGGAAATCGAAATTACCGGCGTGGGCGTACTGGAAGTATTGCAGGACGGGTTTGGATTTTTGCGCTCACCCGAGGCAAACTATCTGCCAGGCCCGGATGATATCTATGTCAGCCCCAACCAGTTGCGGCGGTTTTCGCTGCGCACCGGCGACACAGTTGAAGGGCGTATTCGCAGTCCCAAGGATGGTGAGCGGTATTTTGCCCTGCTGAAAGTCAACACCATCAATTTCGAAGATCCCGAACGCACCCGTCAGAAAGTGCATTTCGATAATCTGACGCCGCTCTATCCCGACGAACGCCTGATCATGGAAATGGGCGCAGGAACAAAGGATATGACGACACGGGTTATTGACCTGGCAGCACCCCTAGGCAAGGGTCAGCGCGCGCTGATTACCGCGCCGCCACGCACCGGCAAGACCATGATCCTGCAAAATATCGCACATGCGATCGCCGCCAATCATCCCGAATGTTATCTGATTGTGCTGCTGATTGACGAGCGCCCGGAGGAAGTGACGGACATGCAACGCTCGGTCAAGGGCGAAGTGGTCAGTTCTACCTTTGACGAACCCGCTACCCGCCACGTCGCGGTGACGGAAATGGTGCTGGAAAAAGCCAAGCGCCTGGTGGAGCATGGGCGTGACGTGGTGATCCTTCTGGATTCAATCACCCGCCTGGGCCGTGCCTATAATGCCGTGGTGCCCTCATCCGGCAAGGTGTTGACCGGCGGTGTGGACGCCAATGCGCTGCAACGCCCGAAGCGGTTTTTTGGCGCGGCGCGCAATATCGAGGAAGGCGGTTCGCTGACCATTATTGCAACGGCCCTGATTGATACCGGATCACGCATGGATGAAGTGATTTTCGAAGAATTCAAGGGCACCGGCAACAGCGAAATCATTCTGGACCGCAAAGTTTCCGATAAACGCATTTTCCCGGCCATCGACATTACCCGTTCGGGCACCCGCAAGGAAGAATTGCTGGCCTCGCAGGCGGATCTGGCGAAGATGTTCGTGCTGCGCCGGATTCTCAGCCCCATGGGAACAGTGGACGCGATGGAGTTCCTGCTCGATAAATTGCGCGGCACCAAAAGCAATGCGGAGTTTTTCGCCTCGATGAATACCTAACTTCCGGCGTTACTGAAAGGTCTTATTCGCCTTGGCCCTGCCCAGTACATTCGCACGCCTGTCCACCGCATATTTTTTGTGGAACCGGCTCAGATGCATAAAACGGTCAAGCAGTTCGTAACACATATTCACTTTTGCGTCCCTGGGATCCCAAAAGGCGTTTGGCTGTCCGCACATACGAAAGCGCACGAGAATCGGGCGGGGTAGATGGTAATCCCTGTTCAGCGCCTCGATCAGCGGCACGAGAATCGATGCGTTTTCGAGCCATAATTTATACTGCTGGTGTGCAGGTGACTGCACGTCCTCGAATTTAAGCTGGATGGCGAAATCCGGCGGCATGTTCCCCGCACGGCTTAATGGCGTGCGGGCGTTGTTCTTGAGCGTGGTTTTTATGAATTCAAGCCCCCGTTCCGCCTTGGCGAAATCCTGTTCACATAATTCCGCGCGCTCTGATGGCAGTTCATTTGCGATCCGGAAATCTTCCAGATGTCTGGGATCGCGGCCATAGGTCAGACATACCATGTCATAATAGCGTTGAATCTCCAGTGCATGCGCATCGGCATAGGGGATATCCATTTTGTCCTGCTCGGCGATGGTCCATTCAATCCGCCAGGCGTCGATGATGGCCTGCATGCGTTTGATGCCGCTATTGCTCAGGGGGCCTGTTTCGGTCGGCCAGTCACTGATGCCCTTCAGAATTTTTTCTGGCGGCACAACAGGAAAACCGGTCTGACTGCTTAAAAATATGACAGCGGTCAGATAATCAGCCTGATCTTCCTCGCGCGCCAGCACAGGAATGCCCGCTTCGTCGATCAGCACATGGATCAATTCATGCAGCAGGGTGAATTCGACATTGGCAATGACGAAGGGGGCAACATCCTCGCTTAGAAGCTCGGACTGCATGACAGATTGCGCATGGACAGCGCCAGCGCCAGACAGGGCGCAGGCTATTATCAGGGAACGGATCAATCTGAAACTGTTGCGCGTCAATGTATCAGGCCAGATGGGTTTTGAAAAAACTGACCGTGCGTGACATGGCTGATTTCGCCGCCGCTTCATCATAATGCTCGCCCCCCATGCGCGCAAAGGCGTGATCCTGGTCCGGGTAATCATACAGGGTACAGAGCTTATTACCATCAAGGCCCTTATGCATGGCGGCCTGGGCAGGTGGTGGAACGAAACCATCTTTACCCGCAATATGCAGCATCAGAGGTTTTTTGATGTTTTGTGCCTCATCCAGAAAATCGGGGATGCTGACGCCGTAAAACCCGACGGCGGCATCCGCATTGGTGCGTGTGGCGGAAAGATAGGCCAGCAATCCGCCCAGGCAAAAACCCACCGTTCCAGCCTTGCCCGTACAACCCCTGAGCGTGCGCATGGTGGCGAGCGTGGCGCCTACATCCTCTATGCCGGTGTCGCGGTTGAATTTGCCGAACAGCGAAAACGCCTTGTCCCATTCGGCCTTGGATTTGTCGGTGATGTTAATGCCCGGTTCAATGCGCCAGAACAGATCGGGGCATAGCGCCACAAAGCCTTCTGCGGCAAAAGCGTCCGTAATGTCGCGCATCACCTGATTGACGCCGAAAATTTCCTGCATCACCACAATGCCGGGGCCGGAACCGGATTTCGGCATGGCGAGATAGCCCATCATGGAGCCGTCCTTACAAGGAATGCTTATTTCTGTTCCGCTCATTTTTTCCTCCTTGGGTTTAACGCAGCATGGTTTCCAGGGCTTCGCGTGACGGGGCAAACCAGTAAGAACCGGTCACGGACCGGGTAAAATTTAACAAACGGTCATGTATTCCATCCGTTGCAACACCATACATGCTTTTTAATATCGCGTCGAACCGGTGCTGATCGCAGGCGAAGGCCAGGAAATACAGCCCATGTTGCTGTACGCCGCCATACGGAAACGAGCGCCGGTAAATTTTCAGCTCGACCCCGTTTTCAGAGACCTCCGCCCGGGCAATATGGGCGTCTTTGGGCTTGTGGCCGGGTGCCATTTCAACACTGTCTGGCTTGCTGCGGCCAATGACGTTCTCCTGTTCCGGTACGGCCAGTTTATGGAAGGCTTGCAGATCATGCACATATTGCATCGACAGCATATATGCGCCGCCCGCGCCCTCCTGCCCTGCGGGGATCAGCGCCGACTCAATGGCTTCTTCCTGCCGGGGATTGGCGGTGCCATCAATGAAGCCGGTCATGTCGCGGTTTTCGTGATAGTTGAAACCGGGAACCTCCAGCATCAGTTCGGCATGGGGCTGTAACGCGGCATGAATGGCGCGCGCAAGATCAAAATTGGCGTCGGCCCGCGCCCCGTGAATCCAGATCAGCAGATCGCGCTGTGTTGCGGGCGCCGTCAGGCCAGATGCGCCGGTGATGGGAGTAAAATCCCTAAGCGTGCCGCCGTTAAACCCGCGCAGCAGCCTGTTGCCAAATGCAAACACTATATGCGCATCGGATGTTGCAAGCGCCGCGCTGCGGGCCGCCTGGATCGCGGTTTTTAATTGTGGCGATGCGGTACAGCGATATTCAAGCGCCAGATAAAACTGGCTGCCTTCTGCAAAAATGCCGGTTTGAGATGTCGCGGTCATGGGTCATTTCCATTTTCATCATGATCAGGCTGACGCTTTCCTCGGATCAATGGCGTCGGCCAGCATGCCGGGGTCGGTCAGGGGCATCGAACAGCTTGGCCCCCTGCATATATAGGCGGTGGCGCGGTTATCGCGCTGGGTCTTGTTGCGGGCTGGATGATTTTTTGGAAGTTCCGTACCCGGCGCAATTACCATCACGGTGCGGTCCGGCACGGCCTGGGAATACACCGCCTGCAACAGTTTTTGCGTATGCTTGTCGGCGCGGTCGCCCAGAATGACGATCTGTATGCCGCGTTCCAGAAATTCAAAACTGTTCAGCAGGCTGCCCAGCGCCAGATAGTTTTTACGGGTCTCGCCGCCAAAGGCTTCGATGACGGCGGCGGAGCGGTTGCGATAGAGCATATCGCCGGTCAGATAGCCCAGCCGCGCCAGCACATTGGCCATAACGCCATTGCCGCTGGGGGTGGCGTTGTCGGCGGCCTGCCGTGTACGGACGATTAAATCCCTGGCGTCTTTCGGAGTATAGAAATAGCCGCCATTTTCGCTGTCCCAGAACCGCTCATTCACCTGATTGGTCCAGCGTTTGGCCCAATCGAGATAGTCAGAAAATCCGGTCAGTTCATAGAGCGCCAATGCCGCGCGGCTCATTTGTGCATAATCATCAAGAATTTCTGCGTCCGATGTTTTTCCCGCGCACCAGGAGTGGCTGATGCGGCCATCCGCGCTGACCATGTTCTCTGTGATGAATTCAAACGCGCGCGCAGCCATCTCAAACCAGCTCGGCCGGTCAAACACGGCGGCGGCGTTGGCGAGTGCGGCAATCATCATGCCGTTCCAGTCAGCCAGCACCTTGTCATCGCGGGCCGGTGGAATGCGGTTTTCACGCACCCGCAATAATTTATCGCGCAGCAGGGCAAGGCGGCGTTCGTCCGCATCGGAGGCCAGCCCGAAATCTTTCAGGCGGTTGAGGATATTGTTTTCTTCCCAGTTCCCCACAGGTGTGACATCGTAATGCTGTTTGAAAAACTTGGCGTCCAGGCCAAGCAGCCTGTCGACCTCACTTTCGTCCCAGACATAAAATTTGCCTTCGACGCCCTCGCTGTCTGCATCCAGCGAAGCGGCGAAAGCGCCTTCGGGCAGTACCATTTCACGCTGAACCCAGGCCACGGTTTCAAACAGCCGCCAGGCATAGAGCGTTGAGTGCGTGCCCGGCCAGACCATGGTAAGCAGGTCAATGAATTGCGCATTATCGTACAGCATTTTTTCGAAATGCGGGACCAGCCATTTTTCATCGGTGGAATAGCGTGAGATGCCGCCGCCCAGATGATCGAAGATGCCGCCCTGGCAGATATTCTCCAGCGTGGCGTTTAACAGCTTCAACTGACCTTCGTCATGGCTGCGTAAATAGCCGCGCCACAGCATTTCAAAAAGCGAGGACTGGGGAAATTTGGGCGCGCCTTTCAGACCGCCATGGGACGGATCGATCTGGCGCGCCAGCCCTCGTACCGCCTGATCCAGAATATCAAAACTCAACATACCTTCTGTGGTCGTCTGACTCATTTCTTTAAGCGCCTGTTTCAGCGCGTCCCTGTTATTGGCAATTTTTCCCGGTTCGGACATATAGACCTGATGGACTTCGCGCAAGACATCGCGAAACGAGGGCCGTCCATGCGCGGCGCGGGGTGGAAAATAGGTACCGCCCCAGAACGGTTCGCCGTCCGAAGTCAGAAACATGGTCAGCGGCCAGCCGCCCGGCTGGCCGAGCAGTGCCAGCGAATTCATATATATCGCATCCACATCCGGGCGCTCTTCGCGGTCCACCTTGATATTGACGAAGAGCTCGTTCATCAGATCGGCCACTTCCGGGTCTTCAAAACTTTCATGGGCCATGACATGGCACCAGTGACAGGCGGCGTAGCCCACGGACAGAAGCACCGGCTTGCCATATTTGCGGGCGGCCTGAAAGGCTTCGTCTCCCCAGGCGTACCAGTGAACAGGATTGTCCTTGTGTTGTAGCAAATAGGGACTTGTTTCCAGGTCCAGCATATTTCGCGGCATGGCGCGGCCCTTTGAATTCCAGTATAAGATATGGCTGCAACATAACGGCGCAGGCCCATTCCAGCAAGCGAGGAAGCCCATGAAGATCACCTTTAATATTGATTGTACCCCGCAGGAGGCCCGCAGTTTTTTCGGTCTGCCCGATGTGGCCCCGATGCAGGACCGGATGTTGCAGGAAATGGAAGCCCGGATGCGCAAGAATATGGGGACGATGGATGTGGAGAGCCTGTTCAAGGGGTTTCTGACCGGTGCGGGCAGCGGCATGGAGCGCTGGCAGGAAATGTTTCGCAATGTCATAAAACCGGGCGGAGATAGCGTTTGATTTAAGTCAGCATGGCCTCGCACGAAGATACGATTTTCGCCCTGGCGACCGCCCCAGGCCGTGCGGGGGTGGCGGTGCTGCGTATATCCGGACCGCAGGCGGGCGCCATTGCCGAAAGACTGGCGGGACAACTACCCAAACCGCGCAGTGCCGTATTACGCAAATTTTCCGATAGTTCAAATATTGTAATCGATCAGGGATTGCTAATATGGTTTCCTGCACCTAATAGCTTTACTGGGGAGCCTGTGGCGGAGTTTCATCTGCATGGCGGGCGGGCGGTGGTGGAGCGCATGCTGGCGGTTCTCTCGCTTTTTCCGGGTGCGCGGGCGGCGCAGGCCGGGGAATTTACCCGCCGGGCGTTTGAAAATGGCAAACTTGATCTGACGGCGGTCGAAGGGCTGGCGGATTTGGTTGCAGCGGAAACCGAGGCCCAGCGCCGACAGGCCTTGCGCCAGATGGAAGGCCGATTGGGGGCCGTTTATGACGGCTGGCGCATCCGACTGTTACAGGCGCTGGCGCATCTGGAGGCTGAAATTGACTTTTCCGACGAAGATTTGCCCGAAGGTTTAAGCGAATCAACCATTCTTTTGTTGTCGGAATTATTAATGGAAATCAAAGCGCATCTGGCGGACGGCCAGCGTGGCGAAATATTGCGGCGGGGCTTTCGAATCGCCATTCTGGGCGCGCCAAATGTCGGAAAATCTAGTCTTTTCAATATGTTGGCGCAGCGCGAAGCGGCTATTGTAACACCCCAGGCGGGCACCACGCGCGATGTCATAGAGGTAAATCTGGATTTGGGGGGATATCTGGTTTCTGTTTCAGATACGGCGGGGCTGCGTGGCGCGGATGATGCGATTGAGGCAGAAGGCATTCGCAGGGCCAAAATAACCGCTCAGGCTGCCGATCTGAAATTACTGGTTTTTGACGCTGGGGCATGGCCGGAACGGGATGCACAGACACTGGAATGGCGCGACCCGGCGGCGCTATGTGTTTTGAACAAGATCGATTTGTTGCCAAAAAACATTGATATATCAGATAATTACATCCCAATATCGGTGAAAACCGGGGAAGGCGCCGACAGATTGTTACAGCGCATTCAAGAAGCGGTGGCGGAACGCCTGGGGGGTAGCGAGACACCAGGACTAACGCGCGAACGGCATCGCCGGGAATTGGGTCTGTGCGTTGAAAACCTTGACAGGGCCCTGAATCAAAAGCAAAAACCGGCAGAATTGATTGCCGAGGATGTCCGCCTAGCCATGCGGGCGTTGGGGCGGATTACCGGCCGGGCCGATGTGGAGGATATGCTGGATGTACTGTTCGGGGAGTTCTGCATTGGAAAATAATGTTTCACGTGAAACATTCAGGTGTGTGGTTTTGACAATTCATGCCGGTGCGACTATGGTGCGGCCATGCCGGAGCTAGCGAAATTATCACAGAAATCTTATGACGTAATCGTCGTTGGCGGCGGTCATGCGGGTTGCGAGGCTGCGGCCGCTGCGGCGCGTGTCGGCGCAGTAACCTTGTTGCTGACTCATAAGTTTGAGACTCTGGGAGAAATGTCCTGTAACCCGGCCATTGGCGGTCTGGGTAAGGGCCATTTGGTGCGCGAAGTGGATGCGCTGGACGGGTTGATGGGCCGGGTAGCTGACGCCGCCGGGATTCAGTTCCGCCTGCTGAACCGGCGCAAGGGACCGGCGGTTCGTGGCCCGCGCGCGCAGGCGGATCGAAATCTGTACCGCAAGCATATGCGGGCGGCTTTGGCGGCGACAGAAAATCTGGATATTTATGCGGCCCCTGCCGGGGACATGGAAATTGAAGATGGCCGGGTGATTGCCGTGATTACCGAGGCCGGGGAGCGTATCGCATGCGCGTCCGTGGTGCTGACTACCGGCACGTTTCTGAATGGCCTGATCCATATGGGTGAATTTACCCAGTCGGCCGGTCGGGTTGGCGAAGCCCCAACAGTGGCGCTGGCCAAAACCCTGTACGGGCTGAATTTGCGCATGGGTCGGCTGAAAACCGGCACGCCGCCGCGCCTTAATGGCAAGACCATCAATTGGTCAGGCCTGGAAGAACAGCCCGGCGACACACCCCCCACGCCGTTTTCGTTTTTGACCAAAGCAATCACAACGCCGCAGCTTAGCTGCCATATCACTCATACCAGCCCTGCCATGCATGAAATTATTCGTGCCAATCTGCATCGGGCACCGATTTATTCCGGTCAGATCGCCGGGACCGGACCGCGCTATTGTCCCTCAATCGAGGACAAGGTTGTGCGTTTTGCGAGCAAGACCGGGCATCAGATTTTTCTGGAACCCGAAGGGCTGGACAGCGACTGGATCTATCCCAACGGCATTTCCACTTCGCTGCCCGAATCGGTGCAGCATGAGATGGTGCGCACCATTCCAGGACTTGAGAAGGTGGAATTTTTCCGGCCCGGCTACGCCATAGAATATGATTATGTCGATCCGCGCGAATTACGCCCCACCCTGGAAACCAGCGCTGTAAAGGGACTGTTTCTGGCGGGGCAGATTAATGGCACTACGGGCTATGAAGAGGCGGCGGCACAGGGTCTGATGGCCGGAGTCAATGCGGCGCGTCTGGCGGGGGGTGGTGAAGGTGTCACGCTTGACCGCGCCACCGCCTATATTGGTGTGATGCTGGATGATCTGACCAGCAAGGGCGTGAGTGAGCCGTACCGGATGTTTACCTCGCGGGCCGAATATAGGCTTAGCCTGCGCGCCGACAATGCGGATCAGCGCCTGACGGGCCGCGGACTGGCCTGGGGCTGCGTATCCCGTCACCGTGCGCAGCATTTCAATGCCACACAGCAGGAATTGATGCGCGCCAGAGAGATAATGAAAGACCTTAGCCTTACGCCGCCCCAGGCTGCACGCCACGGCATTCAGGTTAATCAGGACGGCATGCCCCGCTCTGCGCATATGCTGCTTAGCTATCCCGGTGTTGATCTGGCGCGGCTGGCTGCCATCTGGCCGCAGCTTGGGGGGCTTTCTGCCAGTGTGACAGAGCAGATTGAGATCGACGCTCAATATGACACTTATCTGCAACGGCAGGAGGCGGATATTGTAGCCTTCCGGCGGGATGAGGCGTTGCATCTGTCGGCCGATCTGGATTATGCCCGGGTCGTTGGTCTGTCTACTGAAGTCCGGCAAAAACTGGCGGCGGCGGCGCCAGCCACCCTGGGACAGGCGGCGCGTCTGGAAGGCATTACCCCCGCTGCGCTGACCACTTTGCTGGTGCATGTCAAAAAGCACCCGATAGCAAAAACCGCGTGAGCGACAAGGGCGTACCGAAGGGCGTCACGCCTGCTGCCTATGGACCGGATGAATTTCAGCAGGAATTTTTTATATCCGGTGAAACCCGTGCGCGGTTGGAATGCTATGTGGCGCTTCTGCAAAAATGGCAGCCCAAAATAAATCTGATCGGCAACACGACCCTGCCAAACCTCTGGCAGCGGCATATGCGCGATAGCGCGCAATTACTGGAACATATGCCCATAACTTCCGGGGCTTCCGGCCCCTGGTTGGATGTTGGCAGTGGCGCTGGCTTCCCCGGGCTTGTTCTGGCACTGCTACAGCCGGAACGCAGCAACACGCAACTGCATCTGATCGAAAGCGATCAGCGCAAGGTCATATTTCTGCGTGAAGTGATTCGCGCCACTTATGCGCCCGCACAGGTGCACACGGTTCGGGTGGAAAACCTTGTTCCTGAAAAAATGGGCGGCAAAGCCCGGTTGATTACAGCCCGCGCTTTTGCGTCCCTGCATCAAACATTGGAGATGGCGGCGCCCATGACAGATTCATCAACAGTTTTTTTACTTTTAAAGGGACAAGATGTAGATGGTGAATTGACATTAGCCGCAAAATATAGAAAAATGACCGTGAGCCAGCATCCCAGCCGGACTAATCCGGCGGGCATGGTGCTGCGAATCACGGAGGTTGCCCGTGTCTGATTTAGTTTTATCCCATTCTGTGCTTGTTTCACGTGAAACATTAATGCCATCTTCGCCGCGTGTGATAGCGGTGGCGAATCAAAAAGGCGGTGTGGGCAAAACCACTACCGCGATCAATCTGGCGACGGCGCTTGCCGCTGTGGGGGAGCGGGTTTTGATCATTGATCTGGATCCCCAGGGCAATGCCAGCACCGGCCTGGGTATCACCAAAGAATCCCGCAATTGCTCGGTATATGAGGTGTTGCTCGGCGAAGCTGCGCTGGCAGAGGCGGTACAGGCATCCGCCGTGCCGGGCCTTTTTGTGCTGCCCTCTTCTGTTGAACTGTCTGGCGCCGATCTTGAGCTCGCAACCCTGCCCCGGCGGAGCTACCGGCTGCGCGATGTGCTGCATGACGCGCTGGGGGGGGCGGGATCGGAATATTCTTACGTGCTGGTGGATTGTCCGCCTGCGCTGTCCCTGCTGACCATCAATGCCCTGACGGCGGCGGATTCTGTATTGGTGCCGCTGCAATGCGAGTTTTTCGCGCTGGAGGGCTTAAGCCAGCTCTTGCGGACCGTTGAAATGGTGCGGGACACGCTGAACCCGGTGCTGGACATACAGGGCGTTGTCCTGACCATGTTCGATTCGCGCAATAATCTGTCGGATCAGGTGGCGCTGGATGTGCGCGGATTTCTGGGCAACAAAGTGTATGAAACAGTTATCCCCCGAAATGTGCGGGTGTCCGAGGCGCCTTCCTATGGCAAACCGGTGCTGATCTATGATATGCAGTGTGCCGGCAGTCGGGCCTATATGAAGCTGGCAGGAGAAATTCTCCGTCAGGAACGTCCAGCTCAGGCCGCCTGACATTAAATTGGCGGGGACACCATGTCGGATGAAGGCAGAAGGCAAAAACTGGGCCGGGGACTATCGGCCCTGTTGGGGGATGAGCGTTCTCCCTTCGGACGGGCCATGCCATCGCGCACGCCCAATCAGGTGCCGGTAGGGAATCTGCGTCCCAATATATTACAGCCCCGGAAAAGATTTGACGATATCGCACTGAAGGAATTGGCTGATTCCATTCGCGAAAAAGGCATTTTACAGCCGATTCTGGTGCGACCGATCGCTGATCTGGCGGAACATTATGAAATTATCGCGGGTGAGCGGCGCTGGCGGGCGGCCCAAATGGCGCGATTGCACGATGTGCCGATTCTGGTCAAGGATATATCGGATACGGAAAGCCTGGAGCTGGCGCTGATCGAGAATATTCAGCGCTCCGATCTGAACGCCATGGATGAAGCGCGTGGCTATGCGAAGCTGATCGATGATTATGATCATTCCCAGGAAGATGTCGGGCGTATTGTCGGCAAAAGCCGCAGCCATGTGGCCAACATGCTGCGTCTGCTGGCCTTGCCGGAAACTGTGCAGCAAATGCTGGAGGATGGCCGGTTAACCGCAGGCCATGGCCGCACATTGATCACGGCATCCGACCCCGAGGCGCTGGCGCAACAGATTGTGACAGGCAAGCTTTCCGTGCGGGACGCTGAAGCGCTGGCCAAGGGCCGCAAGCCCCAGGGAACGAAAAAACCCCCGGCGCAAAAAGACCCCAATACCCTGGCGCTGGAGGAACAGCTTTCCGACGGGCTTGGATTGAAGGTTACGATTAGCAGCCATGGGTTGGAGGGCGGGGTTATATCGGTGACATACACCACGCTGGACCAGCTGGAAAATGTCTATCTCCGGCTGTTGACCCCACCCGAAGCGGGCGGCGGCCCCTGGACATAGGGCTTACACCAACTTACGCGCTACGCCGCGCCAGTTGCGCCACCTGCATCATGGCCTGGCTGCACAGGCTATGGTCTGGGGCGCCGGTCGTTTTACACGCGGCCTCCCCCTGTAATAACAGGTCCAGGCCATGCGCGATGCGGGGCAAATCCCATATTCGCAATTGCTGCTGAAACGCCTGGGTACGGCTGAAATGCACCGGTGGCCGCAGACTGCGCAACGCCATCTCTATCGAGGCGCCCTGCGCCCGCATTGCCGCTGCCAGTTGCAGCCGCAATAAATGATTGCTGGCGCTCCGCAAAACAGCGACCGGCGCCATTGACGCCTCAAAAGCGCGGGCCAGTTGATTGTCCAGTGCGGCTATATTTCCGGCGCCAAGCGCATCACAAATGCCATCCAGGCCCTGAACGGAACTGTCTCCAATACAGGCCCTTACATCCTCAATGCTGACACAACGATCATGGGTATCAAGGGTATCATGGGTATCACTGATATCTTTGACCCCCGAATTTCTCCTGAAATCTGCAATATCTGCGACATCGCCGGTATCATGGACATCTCTGGTGTCATAGCTATCCTGGATATCTACGGTATCAAAGATATCTCCGGCATCACTGATATCTGCGGTATCTCTGATATCTGCGACATCCCTGATATCTTTAGCACCACTGGCGTCTTTGCCATCTATGACATAGGCTGCCCCGGTCTGTTCACTTGCATGACTGCGCGGCCATTTATACAATACCAGCTTGTCCAGCTCCTGCCGGGTCGCCAACCGGTCCTCACCCAGACAGTGCAGCAAATAGTCCCTAGCATCTGAGTTAATGGTCAGGCCATGCTGGCGCAAGTGACCAATAACCAGGGCGTCGAGATCCGCCCCGCTATCTTCATAACAGGCCACAATTGCGCACAGATTGTGAGATTCAAACAATTTTCGCAAACGGGATGTTTTGGTCAGCTCCCCGGCTTCCACAATGATCAGACTGTCCCCCTGGGGATTTTCGAGAAAATTTGCGAAACTGTCTGTTTGCGCATCCCCAATGCCGCGCATGCGTATGACACGCCGTCCCCCTGTCATGGCAATCGCTGCGGCCTCATCCGCTAGCCGTGCGGGATCGTCTTTCAGATCGGCTGCCGATAGCTGGGAAATGCGAAACGGATCGGACAAATCGGCTACAACCGTTTTGGCAACCTGCACCGCATATTCACGCACCCGCCCCTCATTGGGGCCATAAAACAATATTGCGCGAAAATTGGCTCCAGGGCGTGTCAGCAACTGATCCACAGCCTTGCCTTTAATGATCGCCATTATCCGCCTCAGCCTGGGGGTTGTACCGGCAGGCGCTGAAAATAAATTGCCAGCCGGGTAATCATTTCTTCGCTCAGGTCGCGCGCGGCACGCTCTTCTGCGTCGCGTTCCGCACTCAATGTTGCAAATTCAGAATCAACCACATTAAAGGCCACGGTTGTGCGCAAGTTCGCTTCATACAATATCTGTTGATCCGCAATTCGGACAAGACGAAAATTGCTTAACAATCTATAGTTGAATCGTGTAACTGACTCATCATTGCGGATCGCAAGCCCGTCTTTTCTGTCGCTAAGCACTATGTCCAGTCTGTATTGCTTCTTATAGTTGCCACCCCGGGCGCTAAGCCTGTCGATTAGATGATTGCGCAGATGGTGGCCGGGACGGCCATCAATGTCGTTCACCTCAATCCGGGCAAATTGTGCGGGGGTCGAACTGGCTTGCGACCGGTTACCATAGAGCGGCTGAAACCCGCACCCTGCCAGCAGCCCGGCACAGGTCAAAACAAAAAGGGCGCGCCTAGACCACCACATTGACGATTCGATTCGGCACTACCACCACTTTACGCGCTGGTTTTCCGTCCAGATGGCGTTGCACGGCCTCCAGGGCCAGCGCTCTGGTTTCAATCTCCGCATCCGGGGCGCCGGGCGCAACGATCAGATCGCCGCGACGCTTGCCATTGACCTGGACAATGATGGTTATATTGTCAGCACGAATCAGATCCGCCTGCGCCACCGGCCAGGGCGTGTGCACCAGTAATTGCGCATGACCCAGCGCCGCCCAGCATTCTTCAGCAAGATGGGGCATCATGGGAGCAGCCAGCAGGATCAGGGCTTCCAATGCTTCGCGCAACGCGAACCCCGCGGCCGCTTCGTCGGATTTCAGGTTAATGAATGCATTAATGCTGTTTGACAGCTCATAGATGCGCGCTACGGCCCGATTAAAGTGAAACCGCTCAATATCTTCGGTTACTGCGGCGATGGCGATATGCGCCGCCTTGCGCATGCTTAGGCTTGCCTCGCCAACGGCGATCGGCGCGGTCGTTGCGGCCTGTGGCAGTCTGTCAAGCGATTCATCCACCAGCCGCCATACGCGCTGGGTAAAGCGCCATGCGCCTTCGATGCCGGATTCGGTCCATTCAATATCGCGTTCGGGGGGCGTGTCGGACACCACGAACCAGCGCGCGGTATCGGCGCCATAATGCGCAATAATATGTTCGGGATCGACCACATTGCGTTTGGATTTGGACATGGATTCGATCTTGCCGACCTGTACCGGCGCGCCGGTATCCTTATGCACGGCCTCGCCCTCGCGCTTGATGACCTGTTCAGGAAACAGCCATGCGCCAGTGGCGTCCTTATAGGTTTCGTGGGTCACCATGCCCTGGGTGAACAGGCCACTGAACGGCTCGCTGTCCCTGGCGTAACCGGTCTGCTGCATGGCCCGTGTATAAAAACGCGAATAAAGCAGGTGCAGAATCGCATGCTCGACGCCGCCAATATACTGATCGACCGGCATCCAGTAATCCACTTCCTTGCGCTCAACCGGCGTGGTTGCGTGCGGGCTGCAAAAACGCGCGAAATACCAGGACGAATCGACAAAGGTGTCAAACGTATCGGTTTCCCGGATTGCCGGTTTCGCGCATTTTGGACAGGGCGCATGTTTCCATGATGGATGATGCGACAGCGGATTGCCGGGTTTATCAAAACTGACATCGCGCGGCAGCGTCACCGGCAATTGTTCGTGCGGCACCGGCACAACGCCACAATCATCACAATGAATAACCGGAATGGGGCAGCCCCAGTAGCGCTGACGTGAAACACCCCAGTCGCGCAACCGGTAGGTTACCGCCGCTTCCCCCGCATTTGCGGCTTGCAGGCGTTTGGCGACTTCCGCCTTGGCCACGGCGATGGTCAGCCCGTCCAGAAAACCGGAATTGATCAGCCGCCCGTTCAGATTATCCGTATACGCATCATTAACAATGTCGATGGTTTTCGCATCAGCGGGCGCGACAACGGGTACTACCGGCAGGCCATATTTGCGGGCAAAATCCAGATCGCGCTGATCATGCGCCGGACAGCCGAAAATGGCGCCCGTGCCATATCCCATCAACACAAAATTGGCGATATAGATGGGGGCTTCGCGTCCCGCAATGAACGGATGCTGTACTTTCAGGCCGGTGTCAAACCCCAGCTTTTCTGCGCGTTCCAGCGCCTCTGCGGTACCCCCGATATCACGGCACTGTTTGCAGAAATCAGCGATGGCGGGATTTCCGGCGGCCAGTTCCAGCGCAATGGGATGATCTGCGGAAATGGCGCAGAAGCTCATCCCGAAAATCGTATCATGGCGTGTCGTGTAAACTTCCAGAAGGCCGCCGCCGGGCAAAGACCTTGCCTCTGGGCCGTTAATGGCAAAACGGATACGCATGCCCTCGGACCGGCCGATCCAGTTGCTCTGCATCAGCCGGACTTTTTCGGGCCAGCGGTCAAGCGTGTCCAGCGATTTCAGCAAATCATCCGCATATGCTGTAATTTTGAAAAACCACTGAGTGAGCATGCGCTGTTCGACCAGTGCGCCGGACCGCCATCCCCTGCCGTCAATAACCTGTTCATTGGCCAGCACTGTGCCGTCCACCGGATCCCAGTTGACCGATGATTCCTTGCGGTACACCAGACCCTTTTCCAGAAAATCCAGAAACATCCGCTGTTCATGGCCATAATATTCCGCATCGCATGTGGCCAGTTCGCGCGTCCAGTCGATCGATAGACCCATGGCCTTTAATTGCCCGCGCATGGTGGCGATATTTTCATAGGTCCAGATGGCGGGATGGATGCCGCGTTCGCGCGCCGCATTTTCGGCGGGCATGCCAAAGGCGTCCCAGCCCATGGGATGCAGCACATTAAATCCCCGCGCGCGTTTATAACGCGCCACAATATCGCCCATCGTATAATTACGCACATGCCCCATATGGATGCGCCCCGATGGATAGGGAAACATTTCCAGCACATAATATTTTTCACGGGCGTCAGGCGCCGCCACAAAGGCCTGCTCCGCCTCCCAGCGCGCCTGCCATTTTTGTTCTGATTCCCTGGGATTATAGCGGGCCATGCACGTCCTGCTTCTCTGCTTTAGCCGGCTTCGCTGTCGATGCGTAATTGCCGCGCCCGGGTTAAAATGGAATTTTCGACACGAACGCCGGTTTCAGCATTGCTCGGCGCATCCGTCCAGGCGCCCCCTGGCCCCTGCTCCTGCCGGAAGACCGAAACCTTTACACCGTCGGCGCGCAACCGTTTGTCCAGAATATAGATGGTCATCTTGAAACGCTCATTCGGATGGCTTGGGTTAACGTACCAGTCCGTAATAATTACGCCACCGAAAGGGTCAGCGGAAGTCAAGGGCATAAATGCAATCGTGTCGAGGCTGGCGCGCCATAGATAGCTGTTGACGCCAATACCGCCGCCATCGTTTTTGTCCTTGCCGCCGCCAAGCCCGAATATGCCGCCTTCACCAAACAGCGATTCGTCGGATTTGGGGCCGGTGGGCGCCGGATCGTACCGATTCTTGCCGATTTTCTCAGGATAGCGCGATTCGCTTTCTACAGAGCCGCAGCCGGAAAGCACAAGCAGACAGCCCATCGCGGTAATCAGGACAATGTCCCGCCAGTTCCGTACAGTGTATGACAAAATCTTCCCCTTACATGCGGTTACAGGCCGCTTTATAGAGCCAAGCGGCACTAGCAGCAACCGCTGTGCAATAAAATCTCCACAAAATTATGGCAGATTCGGGCGATCCTGTGGCGGGCGGACCGCTCCTGCGCCGCCGTCAAAATAGAATAAACGCTTATACAGTTGACTAAATCATAGGCATAGGCATCATTTATGTGATGTTAGGGCAACAGGTCATTCTATTTGTAACATTGTGGCGATCCTGTTTGGCGTTCTTGCTTGACCCTTACGATGCAGTTTGCGAGATTGATCGGGAAATGGCGGGTGCAGCGGGTACCCTGCTTATTAGCGGTTGGACCGGTCAGCCTGTTAGACACATGGTGGCGGCGAACCTACTAAACATGAGGTAAAGTATGAAAACGTTTCTATATGGCACAACTGCACTGGTTGCTTCCGGCATGATGGCTGGCGCTGCGATCGCTGCCGATCCGATTTCGATGAAGATCAATGGCTTTTATGATGCGTCTTTTGTGCTGCATGATGATGACGCGCCGGGAACCGGTGACAGCTCTGTCAAGCAGGACGTTGAAATCAACATCAACGGCTCGACCGTTCTGGACAGCGGCGTGACCGTTGGCGCAAATATCGAATTCAAGGAACAGGTAGGCGGCAGCGCCCTGGGCAATGAAGAAGTCTTTGCCTTTATCGAAGGCGGCATGGGCCGCACGGAAATCGGCTCGACGGATAGCGCGCCTTTCAAGATGGCCTACACCGCACCGGCGCCGACCGACGCCTATGGCGTGGACACCCCGATTTTCTGGAACATTTCGCGTTTCAGCGCACGCACCTCGACCCGCATCAAAATGTCGGGGGACTCCAACAAGGTGACTTATTTCACCCCGCGCATGACCGGCTTTCAGCTTGGCATGTCCTATACCCCGTCCAATGATGGCGCGGGCGCGGCGGGCGTAACGGCGGGCGCGTTCCCGACGCTGGGCGCTGTTAATGCGGATCCCTCTACCGGTAGCGGCTGGGTTAACACCTTCGGCGTTCGCGGTGATGCGAATGGCGGCATCGAAGATATTCTTGAACTGGGCGGCAGCTATGTCGGCGAGTTTTCCGGTCTCGGCGTCAAGCTTTCGGCTGGTTACGCCTGGGGCGACCATGAATCCAATGGTCTGAATGCAACCGGCAAAGGCCGCGCCAGCATTATCGGCAGCGATCCGGAAGCCTGGCATCTGGGCGCCAACTTCACCTATGTGGGCTGGACCCTCGGCGGTGGTTATTATGGTTCCGATGGCATGATCCCGACAGGTTCGCCAACCCGCAGCGCGCGTGACGAAGAAGCCTGGAATGTGGGCGTAACCTATGCGACGGGTCCGTGGCAGGCTGGTATTGCCTATATGGACTCTGAACAGCAAAGCACGATCGGCGCCCCCGGCAAAAACCAGCTTAAACTGGTGGACATCGGTGCCCAGTATAAATTGGGACCAGGAGTGGCCATCGCCGCCGACCTGACCTTCGCGGAAGACGAAGTTCCGGGTGCGGGCACTTTGCTGGCGCCGAATGACGTTGATGACAAGGCGCTTGCTTTGACACTGATGCTGGATTTCTAGTCCATACCTGATATAATATTGTGAAAGGGCAGGCTTTGGTCTGCCCTTTTTCGTGGCGGATGTTGATCCTATGGATTCAGGCGGGTCTGGTTGATGGGCGCTATTATCTGGCTGGCCTCCTATCCCAAATCGGGCAATACCTGGCTGCGGGCGTTTCTGTTCAATCTGTTGCGCAATCCGCAGCATGCCGCCTCCATCAATGAGCTGGACAGTTTCTGCATCGGCGAATCTGCCGGCGCCTGGTATGCCCGCCGCGCGGGCCACGCGATCGGGGACATGGAAATGGATGCCGTCATGGCCCTGCGCCCGCTGGTGCATCGGGACTTTACCCAGGCCTTTCCGGATTCCGTATTTGTCAAAACCCATAATTTTCTGGGTGAATGCTGTGATGTCGCGCTGCATACGATGGATGTGACCGCAGGGGCGATCTATGTGGTGCGCAACCCGCTGGATGTGGTGATTTCCATGACGGACCATTTCGGCGTCAGCCTGGATGCGGCCATAGATCGTTTGGGCGATCCGGCGGCAGCGACTGAAACCACCGATGCCCATGTCTCGGAATTTCATTCCGACTGGTCAACCCATGTCAAAAGCTGGACCGGTCAGCCTAATCCAGGCCTGCACATTATGCGCTATGAGGATATGCTGGACCGTCCCAACCGCAGTTTCCGGCAGCTTGCCACTTTTCTGGGGTTGACACCCCCCAATGACCGGTTGCGCAAGGCGATAAAATTTTCGTCCTTTGAGACCCTTCAGGCACAGGAAAAAAAACACAGTTTCAAGGAGCGCAGCGAGTTTTCGCGGGCATTTTTTCGTTCCGGCCGTAAGCAGCAATGGCGCAGCCTGCTAAGCACCGCCCAGATCGACAGGATCGTGGCCGCGCATAATGAACAAATGGCGCGATTCAACTACCTTCCCTAACCAGCGGGAATATGTTTTGGTGTAGCGCAAAATATCCCGTCCTGGCCTTTTTTTTGCTGTCAATGTGGCTAAAAGACATGTATTTAGCGTGATATAATTTTTATCACTGTAAAATAGTGGGAAATAAAATGAACCACCTTGACCAGCTGGAAAATAAGAGTGTTTTCATCCTGCGCGAGGCGTTTAACCGCCTCGACAAGATCGGCATGCTGTGGTCTCTGGGCAAGGACTCCAATGTCATGATCTGGCTGGCGAAAAAAGCCTTTCTGGGCCATGTGCCGTTTCCGGTGATTCATGTGGATACAGGCAAGAAATTCAGGGAAATGTACGAATTTCGTGACCGCTATGTGAAGGAGTGGAATCTGACCCTTATCCGCGACACCTGCCCGCCGATCGAGGAAATGGACCAGAGCCTGCCCGCCGCTGCGCGCTCGGCTGCGCGTAAAACCGCAGGTCTGAAAAAGGTTCAGGACCGAGAAAAATTCAGTGGGCTGATTGCCGGCATCCGGCGCGATGAACAGGCAACGCGCGCAAAGGAACGGGTGTTCAGTCCCCGCGGCGTGGAAGGTCAATGGGATTTTCGCGATCAGCCGCCCGAATTCTGGGACCAGTATAAAACCGACTACCCGCCGGGCACGCATATCCGTATCCATCCGCTGCTGCATTGGACGGAACTGGACATCTGGCAATATACACAGCGCGAAAATATTCCAACCATATCGCTCTATTATTCGAAAAACGGCAAACGCTACCGCTCGCTTGGCGATGAAGACATCACGTTCCCGGTGGAAAGCAATGCCAGCACCATTGATGAAATCATTACTGAACTGCAAACGACGAATGTGTCCGAGCGTTCCGGCCGTGCGATGGATCACGAATCAGAAGATGCGTTCGAGCGCCTGCGCGCCGATGGCTATTTGTAAGGGCTGAAGCGAATGTCGAAACTTTCTGAATCTGCTGTCCGCGATTTACTGCGCATCGTGATTGTCGGCCATGTGGATCACGGCAAGTCAACGCTGGTTGGCAGACTTCTCCATGACACAAATTCTCTGCCGCTTGGCAAGGTGGAAGAAATCAGGGCCATGTCGGACCGGCGCGGCATGCCGTTCGAATATGCGTTCCTGATGGATGCGTTGCAGGCCGAACGCGACCAGGGCATCACAATTGACACGTCGCAGATCTGGTTTAATTCCGATAAACGCAATTATGTGATTATCGATGCCCCCGGGCATAAGGAATTTCTGAAAAACATGATCACGGGTGCTGCCCAAAGCGATGCGGCGCTGCTGATCATTGACGCTGTCGAAGGGGTGCGCGAACAATCGCGCCGTCATGGCTATCTGCTGCATCTGCTGGGCATTCGTCAGGTGGCCGTCGCTATCAATAAAATGGATCTGGTGAATTACAGCGAAGCGCGCTTTAACGAAATTGCCACGGAATACCGCGCATATTTGACCGGACTTGGCGTTACGCCAACCTTCATTCTGCCGGTGTCGGCGCGCGAAGGCGAAAATATCGTTACCCGTTCCGATGCGATGCAATGGTATGACGGACCGACGGTTGTGGGCGCGCTTGACTGTTTTGTGTCGGAACCCCTGTCCAGCGAACTGCCGCTGCGCCTGCCGGTGCAGGATGTGTATAAATTTGATGAACGCCGCATCATTGCCGGGCGCATTGAATCGGGCCGCGTCACTGTCGGCGATGAAATCATGTTTTCGCCCTCCAATAAAACGGCACGGGTAAAAAGCCTTGAAGTATGGCCCGAAACGCTTGCAAAACCCGCAAGCGCCACGGCGGGGTACAGCGTGGGCCTGACGCTGGATGAACAGATTTTCGTGGAACGGGGCGACATAATCAGCCATGTCAGAAATGCGCCGGTTGAAACCGATGTATTCCGTGCACGTCTGTTCTGGCTGGGCCATGAACCGCTAAGCATTGGCAAGACATATAAGCTGAAACTGAACACTACCGAGGCGCAGGTTCAGGTGCAAAAAATCGAGGCGGTTGTCGATACCGGTGATCTGTCCTCGGCGGCGGCAAGCCAGGTCGAACGCAATCAGGTCGCCGAAATCGTGCTGCGTTCGCGGCGCATGGTGGCGCTGGATGCGTTTAATGACATGCCGGCAACCGGGCGTTTCGTGCTGGTCGATGACTATGACATTGCGGGCGGCGGCATCATTTCCATGGAAGGCTATGCCGATCAGCGGCAGCTCATCACCCAGCGATCCACCAATATCGTCAAGGTCGAACAGGGCGTCAGCGATGATGAACGCGCCCGCATGAACGGCCATCGCGGTGGCGTGATCTGGTTTACCGGGCTATCTGGCGCTGGAAAATCCACCTTGTCGGTGGAGCTGGAACGGCGTCTGTTTGAAAAGGGCTATTCGGTCTATGTGCTGGATGGCGACAATATCCGTTTTGGCCTCAACGCCAATCTGGGCTTTTCGCCGGAAGACCGCTCGGAAAATATCCGCCGTGTCGGCGAGGTGGCGGCGCTGTTTGCGCGCGCGGGCATGATTGCGCTCACCGCCTTTATCTCGCCCTACCGATCGGACCGTGACCGCGCGCGCGCCGCCGCACCGGATCGTTTTCACGAAATCTATGTGCAGGCCGATGTGGCAACCTGCGAAAGCCGCGATCCCAAGGGCCTGTATGAAAAGGCGCGGCGTGGCGAGATCAAGGAATTCACCGGAATTTCGGCGCCCTATGAAGCGCCCGAGACGCCCGAACTGGTGGTGGACACCACCACGCATTCCATTGAGGAATGCGTGTCGCAACTGGCCGCTTATGTTGAGGCGAATTTCTCACTGCGCTCCGCTGATCGCAAGGCAGGTTAAACCAGTCCGCTGATCCCGGCGATGCCCGCTGCACCGCTGCCTTTCAGGCGCCGCGCATTGCCCGAATTCAGGCCGCCAAGCGCCATGACCGGCACAGAAAATCTGTGCGCCGCACGGGCGAAACGGACCGGGCCCAGCACCGCGTCCCCCGGATGGCTTTGGGTGGCGAATACCGGCGACAGCAATATGGCATCCGCGCCAAAGTGATGGGCGCGCTGCATGCTGCGCAAACCGTGGGCGGCCACCGTCACCATGGCGTCCGGTTTAACGGCGCGCAGTGCGCGCGTCTGATGCGCCAGCCTTTCGGGAAAATGCACGCCATCCGCACCCACGCGCAGCGCCATGCGCCAGTCGCCCGCCAGCACAAACACAATGCGGCGTTTGCGGCATAGCCGCATCAGTGCTCGCGCCATGGCTTCGCGCCCGGGCTGATCATAATGCCGGAAAATAAAACCCGACCCCGTGGGCAGACGCAAGATGGCGTCACCCGGATCGGGCAGGCGCAGCGTATCACTCACCAGCCACAAGGCCGGTAATCTGTTCCCGCAATGGGCAAACCGCGAAGTGCATTTGAGTTGAGCCGCAAGCCTTGCCAGTATCATTCATAATCTCATCGGTATAAAATGCGTGTATTATTCAAACCATGATCCAGAGTGATTCATTCCGGCAAAAAGATATTATCACCAATCTTGCAGCGGTGCGCGCGCGCATTGCCGCTGCGGCGCGGCTTGCCGGGCGCGATCCGGCCGGTATTACGCTGATTGCAGTCAGCAAATTTCATAATGCCGGAACCGTGCTGCCAGCCCTTGCGGCGGGCCAGCAGGATTTTGGCGAAAACCGGGTGCAGGAAGCAGCCGCCAAATGGCCACCGCTACGCGAGAAGTTTCCCGAATGCAGGCTGCATCTGATCGGCCCGTTGCAGACCAATAAAGTGCGTGAGGCGGTGGCGCTGTTTGATGTGATCCATGCCCTGGATCGGGAAAGGCTGGCGCGGCGCATAGCGGACGAAATCGCCGCCACTGGAAAATCGCCTGCGCTGTTCATTCAGGTGAATACCGGAGAAGAGCCGCAAAAGGCCGGCGTGATCCCCAAGGATGCAGATCGTTTTATCGCGCTATGCCGCGCCGGATTGGGCCTGAATATTTGCGGGCTGATGTGCATTCCGCCCGCGCACGAAAACGCCTCACCACATTTTGCGTTGCTGGCTGAAATCGCCGCGCGCAATGGCCTGCCCCATTTAAGCATGGGCATGAGCGATGATTTCGAGGCGGCTATCCGGCATGGCGCAACCCATGTCCGCATCGGCAGCGCAATTTTCGGCGCGCGGACGCAGCGTTAAAGCAGTTTGTGATCAGATTGAAGCACATTATCGCAAGGCTTTGAACCCCTCCCCGACCCTCCCCCTTTCAGGGGGAGGAAGAAGTTGGCTCTCACGTCCCCTCCCCTCCAGGCTACGCCGAAGCGAAGCTTCAGCTTCGCTCAGGCGAGTGCAAAGGGGGGGGACATATTGGTACCCGCATCTTCGGGGGGAGGGGATCGGCCACACGCTCGAACGCCATGTGTGCTTCAATGCGTTCACAAAGCGCCCTGGCATTTCCTCACAAATACATGGCGCCGATATCCACCGTCGAACTATTTCCCAACGCATCGAAATTCTGCGCGATCCAGGCATCGGCGCAGGCGCGACCGGTATCGCGCAACCTGGTCAGAAACTCCCATTCGGTGCTCATCTTGCTGGCCACGCCCAGGCGGCACATCATGCCGTCGTCAGCAATGGCGTGTATCAGCATGCGGCTGAATGACGGGTCGTCCAGCTTGCCATCATCGATCAGTTTGGTCACGAAACTGACCGCGCGCATTTCGCGCATCAAGGATGAATTGAAACTGATCTCGTTGATGCGGTTCATGATCTCGCTGGCGGTGCGCGGTAATTTCGCGCGCTCAATCGGATTGATATGCACAATCACCACATCATGGCTTTTACATCCATAGATCAGCGGAAAAATTGCCGGATTGCCCATATAGCCGCCATCCCAATAGGCCTCGCCGTCAATTTCAATCGCCTGAAATAAAAATGGCAGACAGCTTGACGCCAGCACGGCGTCGGTGGTGATTTCATCGTTCCCGAAAATTTTCACTTTACCGGTGCGCACATTGGTGGCGGAAAGAAACAGTTTGACCGGGCATTTATCGCTGCGCAGCGCATCGAAATCGACGCTTTGCTGCAGCAGAGTGCGCAACGGATTGAGGTTCAGCGGATTGAACTGATAGGGCGATAATATCCGCGTCATCAGATCAAAGGCCAGGAATGCGGGCGATTCACCGGTCGAGGTAAAGCCAAGCAGTTTGTCAAATATGTTTGGCCGCAGCGGGCTTAGCTCGCCTGCTTTGGCAACGCGCTTCCAATAGGCCTCAAGGGCTGCGCGCGCGCCCTCGCGGCCATCTTTCGCCAGGCCGGACGCAAAGACCGCGCCATTCATCGCGCCCGCGCTTGTGGCGCTGATGCCTTCAATGGAGATGCGCGGTTCTTCACACAGCCGGTCCAGCACGCCCCAGGTAAACGCGCCATGGGCGCCGCCGCCCTGCAGGGCCAGATTAACTGGCTTTACGGCCTGGTCCGTATCATTCGCCCGCTGCGAATGCTGTGCGGGAACTTTTGTGCCGTCCGCCATTTGTCCTCACCCGGAATATTGCTTTGGGCGAAGTCTATCGCATTTGGAGGATGTGACGGAAGATATTCCGCAGGCAGGAACCCGGTCCGGCGATCTGGCCGGACCGGGTTTATCTGGCAAGGCTACAGGATGGTTTCGCCATGCAGCGACAGATCCAGCCCATCGCGTTCATATTCCGGCTCAACCCGCAGGCCGATGGTGAACTTGATCAGATACAGGATCCCGGCGGTGGCCAGTGCGCACCAGGCAATGGTGTACCCGATGCCAAGGATCTGCGTCATAACCTGACCCGGATTGCCCTCGATCAGGCCCGAGACGCCGCCAATGCCCTTCAGGGCGAAGACGCCGGTCAGCAGGGCTCCAACGATACCGCCAATGCCATGCACGCCGAACGCATCCAGACTGTCATCATATCCCCCGGCATGCTTCAGCCAGGTGGCGCCCCAGTAGCACATAATCCCGGCAACCAGGCCGATGATCAGCGCACCGGACGGATCCACAAAGCCCGATGCAGGCGTAATGGCGACAAGGCCTGAAACGGCGCCTGAAATCAGGCCCAGTGCGCTGGGTTTGCCGCGCAGCGACCATTCGGTGAACATCCAGGACAGCGCGGCTGCGGCTGCGGCAATCATGGTGACGGCCATCGCCATGCCGGCGCGGCCATTGGCCGCACCCGCCGAACCGGCATTGAAGCCAAACCAGCCAACCCACAGCAGGGACGCGCCGATAAGGCTCAACACCAGATTATGCGGCGCAAAGTTGTGACCGCCGCCCTTGCCATAGCCGGTACGCTTGCCGACAATCAGCGCGGCAACCAGGCCCGCCACACCGGCATTGATATGCACCACAGTGCCACCGGCAAAATCAAGCACGCCCGCGCTCCACAGCAGGCCCATCGGATGCCACACCCAATGCGCAATCGGCGCATATACGATCAGCACCCAGAGCACGGTGAAAACCAGCAGGGACGAGAATTTCATCCGGTCAACAAAGGCGCCCGTGATCAGCGCGGGCGTGATGATCGCGAAAGTCATCTGGAACATCATGAACACGCTTTCGGGAATGGTGAATTGCACCGATCCGGTTTCCATGCCCGCCCCCAGCAGGAATGGCGCATTCATATCCATGCCATGCAACAGGATGCGCGTCATGTCGCCCACATAGGCGGTGCCATTGCCAAAGGCCAGGCTATAGCCCAGCACCATCCATAACACGGCCACGACACAGCAGATGGCGAAACTTTGCGTGACTGTCGCCAGCACGTTCATCTTGCGCACCATGCCGCCGTAAAACAGCGCCAGGCCGGGGATGGTCATAAGTAAAACCAGCGCTGTCGATGTCAGCATCCATGCTGTATCGCCGCTATCAATGGCCGGCGCCGCTGCTTCGGCCGCTTCCTGCGCCAGAACCGGGTCCATAAAGCCAAGTCCGGCAAGCGCCAGAAATGCGGCCAGGAAAGAATATTTAATGAGGTTTTGCATGTTGTTCTCCATAAACCGCTTACAGCGCGTCGGCGTCTTTTTCGCCTGTGCGCACACGGATGACCTGATCAATGGGGGAAACGAAAATTTTACCATCGCCGATCTGCCCGGTGCGGGCGGCAGCGACGATGGCGTCAACCACGGTCTCAACCTGATCGGTGGAAATCGCCAGTTCCAGTTTCAGTTTCGGCAGGAAGCTAACCGCATATTCCGCGCCACGATAGATTTCCGTGTGGCCTTTTTGCCGTCCGTAACCCTTTACTTCGGTTACGGTCATGCCCTCTATGCCCAAGGCGGTCAGCGCCTCACGCACTTCGTCCAGTTTGAAAGGCTTGATAATCGCCATTACGAGTTTCATAGGTATGTTTCTCCTCCGTCTGGATTGCCCCGGTAGACAGTTGTTATTTCAAGAACTGTGCCGGTTTGTGATAATTGTCACGAATTGGTAATCATTGGGAATTCCAGGAGGGATATGGACCCCGTTGGCAGGAGCGCGCCGCTGGTTTGACCATTTAACAGGCTTTGTGCACAATAATTAGGCAGCAAATATGACCTCAGCACCATTTGACGCTGACATCGTTCTGGTAGGGGGCGGCCTGGCGGGTCTGAGTTTCGCGCTTGCGGCGGGGCAGGCCGGACTGTCTGTGCTTGTGCTTGACGCCGCCACCCCGGCCACAAGCCTTGCATCCGGGTTTGACGGGCGTGTATCCGCGCTGGGCCGCGCGTCCACCCGGCTGATGGGAGGCCTGGGGGTCTGGCCGCTACTGGTCAGGGATGCACAACCCATTCTGGATATTATGGTCAGCGATGGGCGCGTGGAAAGTGGTCCCTCGCCGCTTACCCTGCATTTCGATCATCTGGACGGGGATGCCGCAGGATCGGGACAGCCGCTCGGTCATATCCTTGAGAACCGCCATATACGTTCGGCGCTATACACGGCGCTTGCAGACTATGCGGCGACGGTTACTGTGCGTACACCCGTAAGGGTGCTTTCGGCGCTGCCGGATGCGTATGGGGTAACCGTACAATTGGCGGATGGCGGCAGTCTGCGTGGGCGTCTGTGCGTTGCGGCGGATGGCAGGCAATCCGTCGTGCGGCTGGCGGCCGGCATCAAGTCGGTCGCCTGGAGTTATGGCCAGTCTGGTATCGTGGCGACGGTGCATCATGCCCGGCCGCATGGCGGCCTGGCGCATGAATATTTTTTACCCGGCGGTCCGTTCGCCATTCTGCCCATGACCGGCGCACGATCTTCGCTGGTATGGACCGAACCTACTGCGCGTGCGCAGGCCCTGATGGCGCTGGGTCAGGCCGATTTTGATACGGAACTGCGCAGGCGTTTCGGCGGCCAATGGGGCGAAATCAACAGCGAAGGCCCGCGCTGGATATATCCATTATCATTTCACCATGCCCGCGATTACATAAGCGACCGGCTGGTGCTTGTAGGCGATGCCGCGCACACCATCCACCCGATTGCAGGACAAGGATTAAATCTGGGCCTGCGCGATGTGGCGGCGCTGGCCGAAGTGCTGGTGGATGCACACCGGCTGGGGCTGGATATTGGCGCGGCAACGGTGCTGGAACGCTATCAGGCATGGCGGCGTTTTGACAATGTCAGCCTGTCGATTGCAATGGACATGTTCAATCGCCTGTTTTCCAATGACGCACCCTTATTGCGGCTGGCGCGCGATATTGGACTGGGTGTGGTTGGGCAGATCGGCCCCTTGCGGCGGCTGGCCATGCGCCATGCAGCGGGGGATGTGGGCACGCTGCCCCGCCTGCTGGCCGGCAGGGAGTTGTAAGCTTTACGGGAGCAGCCGGTAGCCGCCATGTTCGGTGATCAGAAGCTGTGCGCAGGATGGATTTTCTTCGATCTTCTGACGCAGGCGATAAATATGCGTTTCCAGCGTGTGGGTGCTGACAGCCGCATTATAGCCCCAGACTTCGTGCAGCAGCACATCTCGTCCGGTCACCTGATCACCCGCGCGATACAGAAATTTCAGAATCGCAGATTCTTTTTCGGTCAGCCGGATTTTGCGTGCGGTGGTTTCATGCACCAGCAGTTTTGCGGATGGCTTGAATTTATAGGGTCCGATATTAAAGACCGCATCTTCGCTTTGTGCATGCTGGCGTAAATGCGCCCGCACCCGCGCCAGCAGCACCCCATAGCGAAACGGTTTGGTGACATAATCGTTGGCGCCGGATTCGAGTCCCAAAATTGTATCGGCCTCCGAATCCACCCCGGTTAACATGATGATCGGGCATTTTACGCCCAAGGCGCGCATCTTGCGGCACACCTCGCGTCCATCCATATCCGGCAAACCCACATCCAGAAGCACCAGATCTGCGGGCGACTGCTGTATCCATTGCAGCCCCTCTGCCGCGGAATGCACCAGATGGCTGGAAAACTCGCCCTGCAAATCGAATTGCTCAGATAGGGACTCACCCAGCATCACATCATCGTCTACGATCAGAAGGCGTTTTTGCAAATTAACCGGCATAACCCGTTCTTGAGCCTGTTCTTGAAACTGGAGCATCGTAATCCCTTCCTATGCGAAAAATCCATCTGCCAGATGCCGTATCGCGATCATTGCATGCCGCAATGAAGTGGTTAGCAAACAATTTAAGCCTTGTCGGGAAGCATGCCATGTGCATTTTGTCACACATGACGACATTTACTATCATCACTCCCCCGGCTATGGCGCTTTTTTGTGAAGGCAAATCATGAGTCCGGAACAGTTCAGCATATCCCCTCTGGTAGGGGTTGAGCGCGCCATGGGCGATTTTCGCCGTGGCCTGCCCGTACTGATATGCGATGATGCGGGCGGTCCAGCCCTTCTGGCCGTGGCGGCCGAGCTTGCCCGGCCGGAAACCATACAGGCCATGACGCAATGGGCGGGAACATCGCCTTTTCTGGTATTGACCCATCAACGCGCCGCCACCCTGAAAATTCGCCTGTATACGCCGGATGTTGTGCTTTTGCCGCAAAACGCCAAAGGCGGGTGGGAAACTGCAGATGCGGCGAAGTCGCTTGCGGATCCTTCACGCGATCTGGAACTACCCCTGCGCGGCCCATTTCATGCCGTGCGCACGCTTCAGGGCAAGGGTTGGACAGCGGCCATAAAGCTGGCCAAACTGGCGCATCTGCTGCCCGCCGTCATTGCGGTTAATCTGCCACAGGCCCAACCGCTAAAGGACTTTGCCAGCAGGCATGACCTGCTGCAGGCCGACACCGACGCCCTGCTATCCTATGATGCGGCGGCGGCAATGGCTTTGGTGCAGGTGGCGGGCGCCCGGGTGCCGCTGGCGGGCGCGGAAGCGGCGCGCCTGATCGCCTTTCGGCCCAAGGATGGCGGGCTGGAGCATTTCGCCATCGTGATCGGCGATCCGGACCGGCATCAGCCGGTGCTGGCGCGGCTGCATTCGGAATGTTTTACGGGCGATCTGATCGGTTCGCTGAAATGCGATTGCGGCGAACAGTTGCGCGGCGCGATCAAGCAGATCAATGAAGCAGGCGGCGGTGTTCTGCTGTATCTGGCGCAGGAAGGCCGGGGCATCGGCCTGATCAACAAGCTGCGCGCCTATGGGCTGCAGGACCAGGGGTTCGATACCAATCAGGCCAATGAACGGCTGGGCTTCGCGGCCGACGAGCGGATTTTTCTGCCCGCCGCCCGGATGCTGACTTTGCTGGGCTTCAACGAAGTCCGGCTGATGAGTAACAACCCTTCGAAAGTGTCCGGGCTGGAACAATTGGGCGTGCGCGTCGTGGAGCGGGTGCCGCACCAGTTCCCCAGCAATGAACATAACTGGTTCTATCTCAACACCAAACGCGACAAAAGCGGCCATCTGCTGTAGGCAATAGTTACCGCCTTACCAGGGATATTGATGGCCTGTGCGTATAAGCTGTTGATTTATCTAATGGTATTTATGGCCTGACATTTGCGTGTATGACGCCATGTCTACAGAGCCTCAAATCCCGGTCAACCCGTCTTCCTATACAGGGCGCTATTATGCGTTGCCGTTGCGGGGCCGTCTGACGCCCTATGAAGGCGGGACGTTCAGCGCTGGCCCCAGCACAATACGCGAAGAGGACGCGAAGACCGCCGAGACGGCGCAAAAGAAAGCCGGTTTTTCGTTCGCCGGGTTTCTCGACATGATCAATCCGTTGCAGCATATCCCGGTTGTGTCGAGCATTTACCGGCGCATCACTGGCGACGAAATCACCCCGGTTGGCCGGATTGCGGGCGATACGATGTTTTTCGGCGCCCTTGGCCTGGCCAGTTCCCTGATCAATACAGTGATTGAAAAGGTTACAGGCAAGGATGCCGGTGACCATGTGATGACCGCGATGCTGGTGGAAAAGGACAAAGCCCCTGTTCCGGCGGATGATCAGGATGATGGCGCCAATAATGTACTGGCCGCAATCCCGCAATCCGAAACCCCGCACGGCCGCGTGACGGTGCACCCAAAAGGCGTCACTGCGCCGGCCACGCTCGACGCCGCAACGCTCGACGCCCTGTCCCGCACGATTGGCAGTGCCGAACCCCTGGCGCATCTGGCCCAGCCTGTCAGCCCGGATATGAACAGGAACAAGTCATCCGCACCCGCCAGATCACCGGGCCAGATGGCGGCGGCCACCAGCTATAATGATGCGCTGATCCGCATGCAGCAGGGGCTGGACCAGTATCAAACCCAGCGGCCGGGTCTGGAACTGAAATACGCCGATTAGACCATTTTTTGATCTGATTTACGCGTCTCCACTCCTTTGTGTCATTACCCGGTTTATCCGGGTAATCCATGTTACGCCCAAATGCGTGAGTTTGGGATTCTGGGTTGCCCGGATAAACCGGGCAATGACAATGAGAGTGTGTGATGTGCGTCCATATGTTCAAAAAACGGTTTAGCAGGCCCGTTTGCCGCCGCCGCGAATAGTCTCATACATACCGCTCGGGGATTTTTGGTGGTGCCGGTTGTTGTCGTGCGCCTTCGATCCATTGCTGCATGGCGGGCAGATTCCACACCGCTTCCATGTAGGCGCTGCACACCGTATCACACGCCACGCCATAGGTGCGAAAGCGGCTGACTACCGGCGCATACATGGCGTCAGCGATACTGAATGCGCCAAACAGGAATGGACCCCCCGCGCCCCATTGCGCCCTCGTGTCGCGCCAGATTTCCTGAATGCGCGCGATGTTCCCCGCCACGCCTTCCTGGTCATGGCCTTGCCCCGGATGTTTCCCCAGAATGTCCATGCTCATATGTGTGCGCAAAGCTGCAAAGCCTGAATGCATTTCGGCACTGATCGAACGCGCCCTGGCACGGGCGGCGGCGTCGGCGGGCCACAAGTGTTTTTGCGGAAACTGTTCGGCCAGATATTCGGCAATCGCCAGACTGTCCCAGATCACCAGCCTGTTATGCTTCAGCACCGGGACAAAACCAGCGGGAGAATGGCGCAATATATTCTGCTTACTGTCAGGCAGGCGTAAGGGCGCCCACTCCTCTTCGAAGGCGATCCCGGCCGCTTGCAGAACCAGCCAGGGCCGCAAAGACCAGGACGAAATGTTTTTATCCCCGATAACCAAAGTGAATTGCGTCATTATTTCCTCATAAAACGGCCCTTACAGGGAATGTACAGTTTGCGCCGACTATATGCTATATTGGCACCATGATCACGGAACTGAATGAACGCTCGCGGCAGATTTTTCGCGCTTTGGTCGAGGCCTATCTGGCGGAGGGAACTCCCATGGGCTCCAAAAGCATTGCGGCGCAACTGCCGACCCTGCTCAGTTCCGCGACGGTCCGCAATGTGATGAAAGAGCTGGAGGATATGGGCCTGCTCTATGCGCCGCATACCAGTGCAGGCCGTATTCCCACGCAGACCGGCCTGCGCATGTTTGTCGACGCGCTGCTGGAAATCGGCAATGTCACCGAAAAAGAGGCGCGCGAAATCGAGGCCATGACCTCCGCGCGGGGCACCAAGATGGAAGATGTGCTGGCAGACGCCACCAGCCGCCTTTCGGGTCTGGCGCGTTGCGCGGGGCTGGTGCTGTCGCCCAAGCATGAACCGCCGCTCAGGCATATCGAATTTGTAAATATCGGTCCCGGTCAGGCGCTGACGGTGATTGTCGGGCAGGATGGCCATGTGGAAAACCGGCTGATCACGGTGCCGCTGGGCATGACGGCGGGCGCGCTGCAACAGGCCAGCAATTATCTGAATGCGCGGCTTCTGGGCCGCACACTGGAAGAGGCGCGCAGGCAGATATTGGTGGAACTGGAGAGCAAGCGCCTGGAGCTGGATGAGCTGAGCGCCAAGGTGGTGGAAGCGGGGCTTGCGGTCTGGGGCGGCGGGCATAATCGCAATTCAGGGGCCTCGCTGATTGTGCGGGGCCATTCCAATCTGCTGGAGGATGTGCACGCGATCGAGGATCTGGAGCGTATCCGCACCCTGTTCGAGGATCTGGAGGGCCAGAATGACCTGATCCAGCTTCTGGAGCTGGCCCGCAACGCCGATGGGGTGCGTATCTTTATCGGATCGGAAAACAAGCTGTTCAGCCTGTCCGGCTCATCCCTGGTGCTATCGCCCTATCGCAACAAGAACGAACAGATTGTCGGCGTGATCGGAGTTATTGGTCCGACCCGGTTGAATTATGCCCGCATCATCCCCATGGTGGATTATACCGCCAGGATTGTAGGGCAATTGTTGTCCTGAGCGCGCTCTGCTATAGAGTGTGGCTGCGAAAATAATGGATTTATGATGAACGAAATCGAGAACGAGGCTGAGGGTTTTCCCCAGGAAGAAAATATCGAAATTCAGTCTGAAGTGCCGCCGCAACCCACCCCGGAGGAGCTTATTGCGCGGCTGGTAACTGAGGTGGCGGATCTCAAGGACCAGCTTTTGCGCGCCGTGGCCGAGGGCGAGAATGTCCGCCGCCGCGCCGCCAGGGAAAAGCAGGACGCCAGCAAGTTCGCCATCGCCAGTCTGGCGCGTGACCTGCTGGCCGTGCCGGACACGCTGGACCGCGCCATCAGCAGCATTCCTGAAGAGGTGCGCGCCCAGGAAGGCGTGGTGAACCTGATCGAGGGCATGGAGCTGACCCAGCGTCAGTTGCTGGGCATTTTTGAGCGTCACGGCATCAAACCGATTCACCCGATGGGGGAAAAATTCGACCCCAACTTCCATCAGGCCATGTTCGAGGCCCCCGATACCGGCCAGCCGGACGGCACGATCGTGCAAATTCTGCAAACGGGCTATGTCATTGGCGACAGATTGTTGCGCCCCGCCATGGTCGGCGTGGCCAAGGGCGGCAATCAGAATTCCGGCGCGCCCGGCAGTACGGTTAACACGTCCGCCTGATGTCCCGGATACCAAATTTTCTTGTCAGCCGTCCCCGGAGTGGGTTGCGGCCCAGACAGGCGGCCCCTATATACCCTTCACAACAGCCCACCCCCGTCCGGGAGTGGCTGTGTGTGGTATGACATGGGGTCATAGACACGAACCAATAGTTAATGGGGGCCTTTAACGGGCGCCATTGTGGCCCGGCAGGTCTGCCGCAGGAGTGAAAGAACATGGGAAAAGTAATCGGTATCGACCTTGGCACAACGAATTCATGCGTCGCCATCATGGACGGCGCAACACCGCGCGTCATTGAAAACGCTGAAGGGTCGCGCACCACCCCCTCTATCGTCGCCTTTACGGAAGATGGCGAACGTCTGGTCGGCCAGCCCGCCAAACGGCAGGCGGTGACCAATCCGGAAAATACCCTGTTTGCCATCAAGCGCCTGATCGGACGTTCATTCACCGATCCGACCGTGCAAAAAGACGCCAAAATGGTGCCCTACAAGATCGCCAAGGCGGATAATGGCGATGCCTGGGTTGAAGCCCATGGCCAGAAATATTCCCCCAGCCAGATTTCGGCCTTCATCCTGCAAAAGATGAAAGAAACCGCCGAAGCCTTTCTGGGCGAAAAGGTCGATCAGGCGGTGATCACCGTTCCCGCCTATTTCAGCGATGCCCAGCGCCAGGCGACCAAGGATGCCGGCAAGATCGCCGGTCTGGAAGTACTGCGCATCATCAATGAGCCCACCGCTGCGTCACTGGCCTATGGGCTGGACAAGCAGGATGGCAAGGTGATCGCGGTTTACGATCTGGGCGGCGGTACGTTCGACGTGTCGGTGCTGGAAATCGGCGATGGCGTGTTCGAAGTGAAATCCACCAATGGCGACACCTTCCTGGGTGGTGAAGATTTTGACATGCGGCTGGTGAATTATCTGGCCGATGAATTCAAGAAAGAACACGGCATTGATCTGCGTAATGACAAACTTGCGCTGCAACGCCTGAAGGAAGAATCCGAAAAAGCCAAGATTGAGCTTTCCTCGACCCCGCAAACCGAAATCAACCTGCCCTTCATCACCGCCGACAAAACCGGCCCCAAGCATCTGACCATGAAACTGACCCGCGCAAAGTTTGAGGCGCTGGTCGATGATCTGATTCAGAAAACCGTCGCCCCCTGTGCGCAGGCGCTGAAAGATGCGGGCCTCACTGCGGGTCAGATCGACGAAGTGGTGCTGGTGGGTGGCATGACCCGTATGCCCAAGGTGCGCGAAGTGGTGAAAAACTTCTTTGGCCGCGAACCGCATAAGGGTGTGAACCCCGATGAAGTCGTCGCCATGGGCGCCGCCATTCAGGCGGGCGTGTTGCAGGGCGATGTCAAGGACGTGCTGCTGCTGGATGTCACGCCATTGTCGCTGGGCATTGAAACGCTGGGCGGTGTGTTCACGCGGCTGATTGACCGCAATACCACGATCCCGACCCGCAAGAGTCAGGTGTTCTCGACCGCCGAAGATAATCAGTCCGCCGTGACCATTCGCGTGTTTCAGGGCGAACGCGAAATGGCTGCCGACAATAAATTTCTCAACCAGTTTGATCTGGTCGGAATTCCGGCCGCGCCGCGCGGCGTGCCGCAGGTCGAGGTGACATTTGATATTGACGCCAACGGCATCGTGAATGTTGGCGCCAAGGACAAGGCCACCGGCAAGGAACAGCATATCCAGATCCAGGCGTCGGGCGGATTAAGCGATGCCGACATCGAAAAAATGGTCAAGGACGCGGAGCTGCATGCGAGTGAAGACAAGGCCAGGCGCGCCCGTGTCGAGGCCCGCAATCAGGCGGAACAGTTGATCCATTCCACCGAACGGACCCTCACCGAAGCGGGCGACAAAGTGGATGCCGGTCTGAAAGGCGAAGTTGAAACCGCCATCGCAGATCTGCGCAGCGCCATGCAGGATGAAAATGCGGGCGAAGCGGAACTGGCGCCAAAAATTCAGGCGCTGATGACCGTCTCGATGAAAGTCGGCGAGGCTATGTACAGGCCGCAGGAAGAAGCGGACGGCGCGGGGCATGCTGCTGGCGATGACAGCGTCGTTGATGCTGATTTCGAGGAAATCGACGAAACCAAGAAAGACTAGGATGTGTTCGGCTGTCATCCTGAGCGAAGCGAAGGATCTCCCGCAGCGGAATTCCGCCGATGGAGATCCTTCGCCTTCGGCTCAGGATGACAACAAAGAATGAATTGAGGACGGGCAGGAATGGCTAAGCAGTGCTTTTATGAAACCCTGGGGGTTGAACGGGGGGCCTCTCCCGAGATTATCAAAAAAGCCTATCGTCGGCTTGCCAAGGAGCACCACCCGGACCAGAACCGCGAAAATGACAAGGCCGAGGCGCGATTCAAGGAAATCACCCACGCCTATGACATTCTGAAAGACGATCAGAAACGCGCAGCCTATGACCGGTTTGGCCATGCGGCGTTTGAGAATGGCGGCCCACGCGGCAATGGCGGCGGCGATGGTTTCGGCTTTTCCGATCTGTCCGATGTGTTCAACGATCTGTTCGGCATGGGCGGCAGACGCGCCAGCAATCGCACACGCGGCGCCGATCTGCGTTTCAATATGGAGATCAGCCTCAAGGAGGCTTATCACGGCAAACAGGCGGATATCCGCGTGCCATCTTCGGTGGGCTGTGAACCCTGCAAGGGCAGCGGGGCGGAGGCCGGATCGACGCCTGCCGTTTGCGCGGGCTGTAATGGGGCGGGCAAGGTGCGCGCGCAACAGGGTTTCTTCACCATTGAACGCACCTGTCCATCCTGTGGCGGGCGCGGTCAGGTGATCAAAAGTCCGTGCAAGGCGTGCCATGGCGCGGGCCGGGTGCAGAAAGAACGCACCCTGAATTTCGCCGTGCCGCGCGGCGTGGAAGAAGGTACGCGCATCCGCCTGTCGGGCGAAGGCGAGGCCGGCATTCAGGGCGGGCCATCGGGCGATCTCTATGTGTTTATTTCCATCACGCCGCATCCGATATTTCAGCGTGACGGTAATAATCTGTTCTGCCGCGTGCCCATTTCCATGACCAGCGCGGCGCTGGGCGGCCAGATCGAGGTGCCGTCAATGGAAGGCGCACCTGCGCGCATTGAAATTCCCGAAGGCACCCAGAGCGGCCGCCAGTTCCGCCTGCGCGGCAAGGGCATGCCGCCGCTGCGCGGTACGGGCTTTGGCGATCTGTTCATCGAAACCGTGGTCGAAACGCCAATGAACCTGACCAAACGCCAGAAGGAACTGCTGCGCGAATTCGCCGAAGGAGGCAGCGAAAAAACCTCGCCTGAATCCAGCAGCTTTTTTGCGCGGATAAAGGATTTGTTCGCGGGCACTAGTGCCAGTGCGGGCAAGGCAGAGGGGTAGGGGCGGGGGTGATTACCCCCCTCAGTCTGCTACGTTCAGTTTTTCCCGCATCCAATCTGTTCGCTCTTGCCGGTTGGTTATTTCACCCCAGCCGATTTGCTTGGCCAGATCCTCATAAATATTTTGGCACTCAAAATAGACGTTTCCTAACTCTCTTCTAAATTCATTCTCTGCATCCTCGGGCCTCTGAACATTGAAATGGAAGGAAGCAGAAAATTCCGCATTTTGTAATTTTGCAATGACGTCAAACAGTTTCTTCGCAGATTCTGATTTCAGCAATGAAATCTCGGCGGGGGAGTTTTTTAATGGAAAGTCTGGAATATGCCTCGGTAATGGGAAGGCGTCTCCGTAAGGATCATAATCGTCAGGCTCTTGATCAATCTGCCTATTTGCAAATACCTGATAAATATCATTGAGCCAGTAATCTAACAGGGATGCTACCTGCATGGCGGCGATTTGCTGTTGCTCGGCCCGGTTACGCTTGGAATGGCTTAATTGTAAAAGCCAGGCTATGCCACCACCGGTGATTGCTCCGACTATAGCGCTGATTGTTCCTTCCCAGACGCTTTCCATTTTTTGCCCTCCCGATCAACAATAGACGATCTATCCCTATCCCCGTTGCCTTTCACAGCAAAACGTTATCTGCACTGTCCTATTAATCTTTGTGCCGGGCAATAGAATGGTGCAAACTGACCTTCAGAAGGAAATCACAATCGGGGAGAGACCGCCATGAAACTGTCAAAACCACGCATTCATCCGCTGCCGGAAAGCCAGTGGAACGACGAACAGAGGCCACAATATGAGGCTGCTAAAAAGGGCAGGTCCGGGATCAGCACGGCGGTGGTGTTTAACGTCATGGGTACACTCGGTAATCATTGGGAAGCGGCCAAAAAATTCAATGTCTGGGCGTTTCATGTCATGGGCGACACCTCCACCCTGGCGCCGCGCGAACGCGAAATTCTGATCCTGCGCATCGGCTGGCTGTGCCAGGCGGAATATGAATGGGCGCAGCATGCGGTCATCGGCAAGGCGTGCGGGTTGAGCGACGAGGAAATCGCCCGCATCAAGCTGGGCGCCGACGCACCGGGCTGGAGCGAGCATGACGCGGCTCTGATCCGCGCGACGGATGAGCTGCACAAGGATGCCTGCATTTCCGACGCCACCTGGAACGGGCTGGCCAAAACCTATAACACCCAGCAGTTGATGGATGTCGTGTTCACCGTCGGCCAGTATAATCTGGTGTCGATGGCGCTGAATTCGTTTGGCGTGCAACTGGATGAAGGCCTTAAGGGCTTTTAGCCATGCGCTTGCAGGGCAAGAAAGCCATTGTCGTTGGCGCCGGGCAAACGCCGGGGGAAACTATCGGCAATGGCCGCGCAACGGCCATCCTGTTCGCCCGTGAGGGCGCGCAGGTCATGTGCGTGGACAAGCGCCTGCAATCGGCGCAGGACACGGTGGATATGATCGTGCAGGAAGGCGGTAACGCCTTCGCCTACGAGGCCGACATCACCAGCGAGGTGGCGAATATCGCGCTGGTAAAGGCGGCGATCGAAAAAATGGGCCGCATCGATATTCTGCACAATAATGTCGGCATCGGTTTTGGCGACGCGCAGCCGCATAAATTATCCGAAGACGCCTATGATCAGATCATGCTGGTTAATCTCAAATCCATGTGGCTGACCTGTAAACATGTGATTCCGGTGATGCGTGAACAGAAATCCGGATCCATCGTCAATATTTCATCTGCGGCGGCGGTGTCGTCGGGCGGGATCACGGCTTATGAAATTTCCAAGGCGGGGGTGAACAAGCTGACCCAATCCATCGCCATGACCAACGCCAAATATGGCGTGCGCTGCAATGTGATCATGCCGGGCCTGATGGATACGCCAATGGCGATCGAAGGCAATGTCCAGGCGCGCGGCATTTCGCGTGAAGAGGTGCGCGCCATGCGCGACCGTATTGTGCCATTGCGGGGCAAGATGGGCACCGGCTGGGATGTGGCCTATGGTGCACTATATCTGGCGTCGGACGAAGCCAATTTCGTCACCGGCGCGGTGCTGCCCATCGATGGCGGACATGCGGCGAAAGTCGGATAACCAATAACAATAACCGGAGGGAACAGCATGAAAGACGTAAAAGGAAAAGTGGCCTTCGTGACAGGCGCGGCCAGTGGCATGGGGCTTGGCATGGCGCGCGCCTTTGCGGAAGCGGGCATGAAGGTGATGCTGGCCGATATTGAAGCCGGGCCATTGCAGCGTGAGACGGATGCGCTCAAGGCGAAAGGCTATGACGTTGCCTGTGTGCAGCTTGATGTCACCAAAATGGCGGATGTGCATGCGGCGGCGAAAAAGACTGTGGACACATTCGGCAAGGTTCACGTGCTGTGCAACAATGCGGGCATCGGCGTCTTCGGCAAAAGCGAAACTGCCAATATCAAGAACTGGGAATGGGTGGTGGATGTCAATCTGTGGGGTGTTGTGTATGGCTTGCAGGCGTTCGTGCCGCTGATCCTCTCGCACGGCGAAGGCGGCCATGTGGTCAGTACATCGTCGATGGCGGGCATGGTCGGGCTAAGTGGTGCGGGCCCCTACAACGCCACCAAGTTTGCGGTGGTCGGCATCATGGAAACCATGATGGCGGAAAATCGCAAAAGCAATCTGGGCATCTCGGTGCTGTGCCCCGGCGCGGTCGCCACCAATATTTCCACCTCCACCCGCAACCGGCAGGATGATTATGGCGGCGCTGCGCCGCCAAGTTCGAAAGAGCGTATCGCTGATGTGCTGGCGCAGGGCCTGCATCCCGATGTGGTGGGCAAACAGGTGCTGGAAGCCATCATCGACAATCAGCCCTATATTTTCACCGATCCGAGCATGCGCGCCATGATTGAATCGCGGCACAAGCGCCTGATGGCGGGCTATGACTGGGCCGATAAATGCAAGGCGCTGGCGGGTGAAAAACAGGCGGGCGGCATACCGGGCGGCATCCTGAAGCAGTAACTGCCGGCTTGACCTGCCGCCGTCATTAGGCAAAGCTGCAACCATAATAATTGCGTGGCGCGTAAAAGCCCCGCTTCACATCAGCACAGGGAGGCGCTTGCGCAGGCAGGCGGCGCAATCAGCATGAAAGACGTAAAAGGAAAAACAGCGTTCATCACCGGCGGCGCCAGCGGCATGGGCCTGGGCATGGCCC
>Ga0073919_1000005_pt1 | contig 52919 bp, 50 predicted proteins | sample GWRWT3_25Nov14_FD_71202 | JGI IMG/M metagenome (GOLD analysis project Ga0073919, IMG submission 71202) | Sand microcosm microbial communities from a hyporheic zone in Columbia River, Washington, USA - GW-RW T3_25-Nov-14 | ecosystem: Engineered > Artificial ecosystem > Sand microcosm >... | reverse complement strand
CGCTTCACACGCGAAAGCGCGAACAGTCCGATCAGGGCCAGCACGCCAAATACGACGAACCCGGATGAAAAGTCACCCGTCAGCCCCTTGGCGACGCCCAGTGTCTTGGCCAGGAAGTAACCGCCGGTCCCGCCTGCAAAACCAACCAGACCGGTCATAGTCCCGATTTCCTGACGGAAGCGTTGCGGAATAAGCTGAAACACCGACCCATTGCCCATGCCCAGCGCCAGCATGCCAAGCGAAAACAGCAATACCGAGACCCAGGCGATTGCAGGCATATCCGAAATATCCCACGCCACGCCCGCGCCTTCCGGTGCGGGGCCACCCGGCATCATGGCGATGATGAAATAGGCCAGGGCGACCAGGCTGAATAATACCGTCAGGCTGCGAATGCCGCCGATGCGGTCCGCGATCATGCCCCCGATCGGGCGCACGCCTGAGCCACACATCACAATAATGGCCACCATCAGGCCCGCCGCAACGCCTGAGACGTGATATTGCGCCGTGAAATATACTGGCAAGGCGCTAGCCAGCCCAACAAAGCCGCCAAAGGTGATGAAGTAAAACAGCATGAACCACCAGCTATCCTGATCCGCAAGCAGCGTCCGGTAACTTTGAAAATTTACTGGACGGCGCGCATCCGGCGCATCCTTCGCCATAAACAGATACACCATAAAGGCAAAACCCAGCGGGATCAGCAATAATCCAAACACATTCTGCCAGCCATAATTTTCAGCAAGCGATGGCACAATCAGCGTATTCAGCACCACCCCCGAATTCCCCGCTCCGGCAATGCCCATGACAATGCCCTGATAATGCGGCGGATACCAGCGGCTGGCCTGCGGCAGCGCCACCGCAAAGGCCGCACCCGCAACCCCCAGCATGACGCCCAGCAATTGCACATCTGCGACACTGTTCAACCCAAATTGCCAGGCAAAAGCCATAGCGAAAATAACCAGCAACTGCGCCACAATCGCCGTGCGTTTGCCGCCAAAATGATCCGCCAGCATGCCAACAGGCATGCGTAAAACGGCGCCCGCCAGGATAGGGATCGCCACCAGTGTCAGCTTTTCCTCGACCCCGATATTCAGATCCCGCGCGATATAAATGATCAGCGGCCCCAGCGTCACCCAGACCATGAAACTGAAATCAAAATACAAAAACGCCGCCAATAGGGTCGGCCAATGACCGGCCTTGCGAAAATCCCGAAAATCCACCGTTATATCCCTGTAAAATCTATGCCCGCCTGGGACGGGTATTATCAGACCCACACAAAGGCAATGCCGCAATATAGGCAATGGAAGCAACATCCGTGCCACTAAAAGAGGCGCAGATTTCCTCGGCTATGCCACGCTATCAGCTAATAAAATAGGCAGTGCATGGCGTCATATTCGCCAAATGCAATCGCGCCATGGGCGCAGACAGCCTGAATATTGTGCAATGCATTATGGCATATCTGTTGCAGCGCAAGATACGGAGCGGCGCGCGTTGCGTTGCCATTGCACACTTATTGACAGGAGTTTGGCTTTGAAAAATCATCCGTATACATATGGCGCACTCGCCGCGACGGCGTTCGCGCTGCTTTCCAGCACACCGGTGATGGCGGCCTCTCCGCCAGAATATTTTTTCGGCCGCATTGGCGATGCATTCGGCGGCGGCAAGCCCATCTTCGTCGCCCGCCTGCGCTATGAAAATGTGGATCAGTCCGGACTGCTTAATACACAGGGCGATGCCCTGACCTTGCGCACCGTGCTGGGTTATGAAACAGCGACCATCAACAATTTTACAGGAACATTGGAATTTGAAGATGTGCGCGCTGTCACGGACAATTACGATTACAATGACGGCGTCAATCGCAGGCCAACCTATCCAATGATCCTGGATCGTGAAAACACCGAGGTCAATCGCGCCCAGATCGCCTATGCCGGAATACCCAGGACCATGCTCACCGCCGGACGCCAACGGGTGATTCTCGATAATGAACGCTTTGTCGGCAATGTCGGCTGGCGTCAAAACGAGCAGACCTATGATGGTGTACGGATCGATAACACATCACTGCCCAACACCGCCTTTAGCTATATGTATATCAACCGGGTTAACCGCTTTTTGGGCGAAGACAATCCTCTGGGAAATTTCAAGGGTGATATTCATCTGGCCAACCTGTCCTACAATGTTGTCCTGGGCGGGTTCACCTGGGGCAAGGCCACGGCCTATAGCTATCTGCTTGATCTGGAAAATGCGCCCGGGTTAACGACGCAAACTTATGGCGGGCGGTTTGCGGGCGCACACCCCATCACCCATAGCTGGAAGGTGCTGTATGGCGCGGAATATGCGGCGCAGAGCGATTACCAAAGCAATCCCGCCAGTTTCAGCAATGATTATTATATGGGTGAATTGGGATTGACCAGGGACAAACTGCTGGGCGGTTCGCTGACCGGCACAGCAAATCTGGAAGTGCTTTCCGCAGAAAAGGGCGTCGGCTTCAGCACCCCGCTGGCGACCGGGCATAAATTCGCCGGCTGGGCTGATGTGTTTACCGCCGCAACACCCGGCGCCGGCCTTGAAGATTATGAGGCCATGCTGGTCTATACGAAAAAACAGGTGCTTGGCATCGATGTGCTGCGCCTCACCGCCGCCTATCATGATTTTGAATCCGATGGCGGCAATATCAGTTATGGCGATGAAACCAATCTGATGGTGACCGCCGATGTCTGGAAGCGTGTCGTGCTGCTGGCCAAATACGCCAATTATGATGCGGATAGTTTCGCCACAGACCGGAAGAAATTCTGGTTCTCAGCGGAAGTGAAGTACTAAACAATTTGTGAACGGATTAAATCAGCCCCCACCCCGGCCCTCCCCACAAGGGGGAGGGAGAAGATCAGCACTTGGCGGTAAAAGCCCCTCCCCCTTGTGGGGAGGGGTTGGGGTGGGGGGCTTGAAAAAGACTCAAATCTCACGCGGCTTTTTCTTTTCGCGTATGGCCCCGCTCATATTCTTCGAGGAAATTCAGCAGTTCTTCGCGGTAACGGTAATAATCCGGATGCGCCAGCAGCGCCTTGCGGGTGCGTGGGCGCGGCAGATCGACCTGCATGATTTTCCCAACGCGCGCATTGGGGCCATTGGTCATCATCACCACACGGTCCGCCAGCAGGATCGCCTCGTCCACATCATGGGTGACGCAGATGGCGGTCACCTGGGTGCGCGTCCACACATCCATCAGCACTTCCTGCAATTCCCAGCGCGTCAGGCTATCCAGCATGCCGAAGGGTTCATCCAGCAGCAGCAGCTTTGGCGACAGCGCAAAGGCGCGCGCAATGCCCACACGCTGTTTCATGCCGTTCGACATGGCCGTCACGGGTTTATCCATGGCGTCACCCAGGCCAACACGGCAAAGATAATATTCGATAATGGCCTTGCGTTCCCATCCGCTGGCATGGGGATAGACCCGTTCCACCCCCAGCGCGACATTCTCGCGCGCGCTTAGCCAGGGAAACAGATTGGGCGCCTGAAACACCACGCCCCGGTCCGGCCCCGCCCCGTCCACTTCGCGCCCATCCAGAATGATGCCGCCGCCGCTGATATCATTCAGCCCGGCCACCATCGACAGCACCGTCGACTTACCACACCCGGAATGACCGATCAGCGAGATAAATTCACCCTTTTGCATGCGCAGATCAAAGTCTTCCACCACAGTAAGCGGCCCCTTTGGGGTCGGATAGGTTTTGCTGACGTGGGAAAACTCAACAAACCGCTCCAGATGCAGGCTGCGCGCCGCACCCGCCTGTTTGGCGGCTTTCGGCATTGCGGCGTTCAAATTAAGCGGCGTGATTTCTGGCAGTATGAAATTCTTCTCTGTCTGGCCCACGCGCGCCGCGCCCTTCTGCATCAGATAGGCGGTAATGTCCTGACGCAGCTTCTTGAACGCGGGGTCATGGTTCAGCCCCGCGCGCTCTCGCGGACGCGGCAGGTTAACGGCAAATTCCGGCCCCAGCACAGCATTCGGTCCGGGATCAAGTGGGATGATGCGGTCGGCCAGAATAATCGCTTCGTCCACATCATTGGTGATGAGAATGATGGTTTTTTTCTGCTGCTGCGAGATCGCGGCCAGCTCATCCTGCAACTTCGCGCGGGTCAGCGCGTCCAGCGCGCTCAATGGCTCATCCAACAGCAGAATTTCCGGCTGCATGGCCAGTGCGCGCGCCACCGCCACGCGCTGGCGCATGCCGCCGGACAGTTCCGATGGCCAGCGTTCTGCGGCATGTGACAGACCGACCATCTGAATATATTGATTGGTATGTGCGGCGCGGCGGTCTTTTGGCCAATCGCTGAACACCGTATCGACCGCCAGCGCGATATTTCCGTACACGGTCAACCACGGCATCAGCGAATAATTCTGAAACACCACGCCGCGTTCAGGATCAGGGCGCGTAACCTTTTCGCCCTTGCACAGAATTTCTCCGCTGTCCGGCGATATAAGACCCGCAATGGCGGAAATCAGCACCGTCTTGCCAGATCCGGAAAATCCGACAATGGCGACAAACTCGCCCTCTTCAACCTTCAGATTAATGCCGCCCAGCACGTCACTGCGCTTGCCGCCCCTGCCATAGGATTTGCGCAGATTGGTAATTTCGAGAATGGACATGCTGTACTCCTATCTTTTATCGCTGAACGTTACCAGGCTCTGTAATTTTCCCATCATGCGGTCGAGCAGAAACCCGATAATCCCGATAGTGAAAACCGCCACCATGATGCGCCCCAGTGAGTGCGAGCTGCCATTCTGGAATTCATCCCACACAAATTTTCCAAGACCCGGATTTTGCGCCAGCATTTCCGCCGCGATCAGCACCATCCAGCCAACCCCCAGCGACAGCCGCATGCCCGTAAAAATAAACGGCAGCGCCGACGGCAGCACCAGCTTCACCAATTGTGTATGCCATTTCAGGCGCAGCACCTTGCCGACATTCAACAAGTCCTTGTCGATTGATGCGACCCCCACACTGGTATTGATCAGCGTTGGCCACAGCGAACACAGCGTGACAGTGATGGCTGAGGTAATGAAGGATTTCTGAAACATCGGGTCTTCGCTGACATACAGCGCGCTGACCAGCATGGTGACAATCGGCAGCCAGGCCAGCGGTGACACCGGACGGAAAATCTGAATCATCGGATTAAACGCCGCATTCGCGGCCGGGCTAAGGCCGCAGATAATACCCAGCGGCACGGCCACAATCGTCGCCAGGAAAAATCCCATGAATACGGTTTTCAGGCTGGTGAATATCTGATCAACATAGGTCGGCTTGCCGGTATATTCGCGCCAGATAATTTTAGCATTCGGATCGGCGGCAAGCAGTTTGGCGTTGCGTTCTTCCTGACGCGCATTGAAGGCGTCTTTCTGCTCGCCCTGCACAATATGATCCGACAGCAGGCCCTGCATTTCCGCAAACACCTGCACCGGCCCCGGCAATGTGCCAAGGCTGGTGACGATGTTTGATGAGGTCTGCGCCCAAAGCAGCAAGAAAATACCGATAGACAGGCATGGAATGCCGACATTGCGCCATATCTGACCAACCCATTGCGCGGGGTCTATTTCAGATAGTTTTTTCAATATCCATGAAGGGGTCACAGCCGCCTCATTCTGTATTTTCATTTCCTCGGCCATCGTTTCCACTGACATGTAATTTTTCCCTTTTATAAACTCCCCCCACCCCGGCCCTCCCCACAAGGGGGAGGGGGAAGATCAGATCTCGGCGGTAAAGCCCCTCCCCCTTGTGGGGAGGGGTTGGGGTGGGGGTGAATAATGCGCATATTCATTTAGACAAGCGATCGCACCTACCCGCTCACATCCGCCCCCTGAACCGTCTGGGCATCCTTCAGGCCAATGGGAAACAATTTCAGATAATCATTCGGCTTGCGCCCGTCATAGGTGACGCCATCGATAAATTCGCTTTGCGGCGCGCGATAGCCATCTGTGTCCCAGGGAAAATCCGCTTCCTTCGCCAGACCGTCATCGACCAGTGAGCGCGCGGCTTTCAGATAGATGTCAGGGCGGTAAACTTTTTTCGCGGTTTCTGCAAACCAGACATCATCCTTCGCCTCGTTGATCTGGCCCCAGCGGCGCATCTGGCTGAGATACCAGACCGCATCGCTGTAATAGGGATAAGTGGCGAAATGCCGGAAGAAAATATTAAAATCAGGCGCGGGGCGCTTATCGCCTTTTTCATATTCAAAGGTGCCGGTCATGCTGTTGGCCAGCACCTGCTCATCAGCGCCGACATAATCGCTGCGGGATAAAATCCCGACTGCCTCGGCCCGGTTCGCGCCATTATTTTCATCCAGCCACATGCCCGCCCGGATCAGCGCGCGCACCAGCGCCAGATGGGTATTGGGATTTGCCTCCGCCCATTCCGCGGTAACGCCGAAAACTTTTTCCGGATTGTTTTTCCAGATTTCATTGTCGGTAATCACCGGAATGCCGATGCCCTTGGCGACGGCCTGCTGATTCCACGGCTCGCCCACGCTGTAACCGTGAATGGTGCCCGCCTCCAGCGTTGCGGGCATTTGCGGCGGCGGCGTCACCGACAGCAAAACATCCGCCTGGATCTGCCCGGTAATGTCGGACGAGGAATAATAACCCGGATTGACGCCGCCCGCCGCCAGCCAGTAGCGCAATTCATAATTATGCGTTGAAACCGGAAACACCATGGCCATTTTGAAGGGCTTGCCCTCGGCCCTGAATTTCTCGATTACCGGTTTCAGATATTCCGCCTTGATCGGATGTTGGGGTTTGCCGTCCTCCATCGGCAGGTTGGGCTTCATCATGGCCCAGACTTCGTTCGACACCGTGATGCCGTTGCCATTCAGATCCATGCTGAATGCAGTAACGATGTCCGCCTTGGTGCCAAAACCAATAGCCGCGCCCAGCGGTTGCCCCGCCAGCATATGCGCCCCATCCAGTTCGCCGGTGATCACCCGGTCCAGCAACACCTTCCAGTTGGCCTGGGGCTCCAGAGTAACATACAGGCCCTCATCTTCGAAAAATCCCTTTTCATAGGCAATCGCAAGGGGCGCCATATCGGTCAGCTTGATAAAGCCAAGCTTGATCTCGGGCTTTTCCAGCGCCAGTTTTTCAGCCAGCCCCGGGCTGATGGCGGATAAGATCAACGCCATGCCTGTGGCGATAATTTTCAACTTTCGCATACATATTCTCCTGTATTGATCACCAATGCGGTCGGATAAAAGGGTGCAGTGCAACATGCGTGCCAATAAAATATGCTTTGATTCAGGCGGCGTGCGTGGCGCTGGCGTCCAGAAAACAGGCAATTTATCGCCCTGGATGCTCCATTTGCCCGCATCACATGCTATAAGACGGGAAAAGCAGAGGAGACGCCGCTATGGAACCCATTGAATATATGCGCATGACGCGAGAGCTGTATTCCAGCCTCGGTCATCCACCTTATGGCTGGTGCATTGCAGACACCCCGCCCGCCTTCACCCGGCTGAAAAAGCCATTGTCAGAAAGCCGCATCGGGCTGCTGGCGACGGCGGGCGCCTATGTGGTGGGAAGCCGCGCCTATCATTACAAGGATGACACCTCGATCCGGGCAATACCGAAAACCACGCCCACACAAAATATTCATTTCGCACATATTACCGAAAATTATCTGCCCGATCCCAGGCGCGACCCGAATTGCGTATTTCCAATAGACGCACTGCGCACACTGGAAGCCGAAGGTTTTATCGGCGGACTGGCGGATGATCTGTTTTCCTGCATGGGTGGCATATATTCGCAACGCCGGGTGCATGCGGAATTAATTCCGGCGCTCAGCGAAGCGTTCCGCAAACAGAAAGTTGATGCGGTGCTGCTGGTGCCCATGTGCCCCGTCTGTCATCAAACCGCAACCCTGATTGCCCGCCATCTGGAAGCGCAAGGCACGCCCACCATGGTCATGGCCAGTGCGCTGGATATTGTGAAGGCGGGGCGCGCACCGCGCATCAGCTTTGTCGATCACCCGCTGGGGCACACAGTTGGCAAAGTATTTGATCGCGCGGGGCAGTTGGATATTGTACGGCGCGGCCTTGCCGGGCTGGAGACCATGACCCATGCCGAACAGGTGGATATGCAACCCGTTCGCTGGGCTGATACCGAGGAATGGAAGGCCGAGGAATGGCGTAAAGGCGGCGCGGGCGGCAAGGATGAACGCAAGCCCCGCGATGGCACGCCACAATACCAGACAGAACAGGACCGTATTCTGGCAGAGGGGCGCTAAGTCCATTTGCCAATCCGCCTGCTGGCGACGTAAACTGCCCGCCAGCAGGTGAAACAAAACCAATAAAATAAAAACAGGGGAGCACACAGCATGAGCGGTGAACAGACAGGCGCACTGGCGGGCATCCGGGTTATCGATATGGCGACGCTGCGCGGCGAGATGGCGGGCAGATCGCTGGCTGATATGGGGGCCGAAGTGCTCAAGATCGAGCCGCCAGAAGGGGCGGCCGCACGCTTTGAACCGCCGTTTCGCAAAGGCCGCGAGGGCGACCCGGAAGGCTCGCTCTATTGGGCAGCAATGGGCCGTGGCAAGCGCAGCATTATAGTTGATCTGACCAAACAGGCCGAACGTGACCAGTTGAAGCAACTGATCGCGGGCGCCGATGTGCTGATTGAAAGTTTTGACCCCGGCCATATGAAAACCCTTGGCCTGGATTACGCCGCCATGAAGGCGCTGAACCCCGCGCTGATCTATGTATCGATCACGCCCTATGGCCAGACCGGGCCATTCGCCATGGACCCCGCCACCGATCTGACGATTGAGGCCGCCTGTGGCCTGATTAATTTGCAGGGAGATGGCGACCGTCCGCCGCTGCCGGTCGGCTTTCCCCAGGCCGCCTTTCACGCGGGCATGGTCGCCGCCGCCGACACCGCCATTGCACTGAATGAGCGCCAGCACTCCGGCCTTGGGCAGCATCTGGATGTATCCATGCAGACCGCCATGATGCTGACGCTGATGAATGCGCAAAGCTTCCCGACCGCTGAAAAGCGCGACATACCGGGCTTTGGCATGGAACGCAATCTGCCCAAGCCGCCAACTACGCCGGGGCTGGAGGTGCCGGGGCTGGTAACCGTCGCGGATGGATACGTCACCAATCTGATGGGCGCCGTCGGCCCGACCGTGCGCGCGCTGGGCGAAGTCATCAACTGGCGCATCGAGCTTGAAGGCCCGCTGCCGAATTTGCCGGACATTGACTGGAACAAATGGCCGCAGGAACGCAAGGACGGCAAGATCACCATGGAACAGGTGAATGAAGGCGCGCAGATTGCGCTGAAATTCCTCAGTACACGCAATAAACAGGAGATTTTTGAGCGCGCGCTGGAACATGGCCTGCTGAATGTGCCGGTTTACACGACCACCGATCTGCTCGCCGATGCGCAGCTTGAATCGCGCGGCCTGTGGGAAAAAATTGATGGCATCCCCTATCCCAAGCCCTGCATCCGGCTGTCGCGCACCAAAACCATTACCCATCGTCCGGCCCCAAAACTGGGCGAAGCACAGGCGCTGCTGAATGGCCCCGCGCGCAAATCGGCTGCGCCTAAAGTGCCCGCCAGCCCGCGCGGCAAACCCTTTGCGGGCATCAAGGTTGCCGATTTTGCCTGGGTTGGTGTCGGCCCGATTATCTCCAAGGCGCTGGCGGATAATGGCGCCACCGTGGTGCGCATTGAAACCTCCAAACGGCCAGACGTGCTGCGCATGGCGGCCCCCTATTTCAACCGCGAGTTCAATTTCAATTCCAGCCAGTTCATGGGCAATTTCAACACGTCGAAACTCGGCATGGCGCTGGACATGTCCACCGAGGATGGCCGCGCCATTGCCAAAAAAATGGTCGGCTGGGCGGATGTGATGCTGGAAAGCTTTACCCCCGGCACCATTGGCCGTTTTGGCCTGGACTGGGAAAGTGTCAGCAAAGACCGCCCCGACATGATCATGCTGAGCACCTGCCTATATGGCCAGACCGGCCCAAGGCGGCATTTTGGCGGCTTTGGCAATCAGGGCGCGGCGCTGGCCGGGCTGCATGGCATTACCGGCTGGCCGGACCGCCCGCCCGCAGGCCCCTATGGAGCGTATACGGACTTTATCACGCCGCGCTTTGGTGCGCTGGCGCTGGCGGCCGCCATCTATGAACGCAGCAAAAGCGGCAAGGGCCAATATGTCGATATTTCCCAGGTCGAGGCGGGCATTCAGTTCATCGAACCCCTGATGCTGGACGCCGCTGTGAATGGCGTCACGGCCCCGGCGCCTGGTCTGGACAGCCTGTCGCAATGTCCACATGGTGTCTATCAGACCGCAGGCATTGAGCGCTATGTTGCGATTTCAGTTGATAGCGCGGCGCAGTGGCGCGCGCTCTGCAAATTTGCCGGGTTCACGCAATTTTCCGATGCGCGCTATGACAATGCGAAAGAACGCCTTGCCGCTCGCGATAAAATCGAAGCCGCGATGCGCGATTTCTGTTCCGGCAAGCCGCCTTTCGCCTTCGTGACGCAGTTACGCGCGGCTGGCATACCCGCCGCCGTCGTCATGCGCGGCAGTGATCTGTACGAAGACCCGCAGCTTATTCATCGCGGCTATTTCGTCACCCTGAAACATGGCTTCATGGGCGACATGCTATATGATGGCTACCCAACCCTGTTCTCCGAAACCCCTGTAAAACTGAACAAGGCCGCACCCATGCTGGGCGAGGACACGCTTCATGTGATGAAAGAGATCCTCAAATACCCCGAGGAAGAAATCACCCGTCTACAGAAAGCCGGGGTTTTTGTCTGAGAACCCTGGCCGCTCAATTCCCGCCAGAGGATTCGTCTATGGCATGATGATTTTAAGTTGAACTGTTTTTTCCATCGCTGTCATTACCCGGACAAGCCGGGCAATGACAAAGAGAGGGTGAAATGTGATCGGACCTAAAATCATCATACTCTAACAGTGGTCCAGCCATGGCTGGGCCACCGCTTCCTGTGACACGCGGACAGCCAGCCACGCACCACAAGCGCGCTTCAGAAAAGCATCGCGGGGTGATATTTTTTAGAAAAACAGCTTCTTATCCTTAGCGATCCCCCCGGATGCCCGCTTAACTTTATATTAAAGTTAACATGATTATTTCGCCCATTACGGTGCGTCGGTTTTTGGACGTGTTCACCATACTGGACCAGAACGGTATCATGCTAAAGGTCATGACGATTGTAGGTACGCGGCCTGAGATAATCCGTCTTTCCAGGATTATGCCCGCATTCGACAAGCACTTCTCACATATCATTGTACACACGGGACAAAATAATGATCCCGGCCTAAAAGACATATTCTTTGCCGATTTGAATTTAAGACAGCCTGACCATTTTCTTCTCCTCGATAATGCGACCATCGGAAAAATGCTTTCCGGCATGTTCCAGGAGATTGAAAATGTCATACTTAAAGAAAAACCTGATGCCGTGCTCATACTCGGCGATACGAACAGCGCACTGTCCTGCATCATTGCCCGCAAGCTTGGCGTTCCAATTTATCACATGGAAGCCGGCAATCGCTGTTTTGACAATGAAAGCCCAGAAGAAACAAACCGGCGCATCGTTGATCACACCTGCGACTTTAACCTTGCCTATACCGAATCTGCCCGCCGCAATTTGCTGCGCGAGGGCCTGCATCCCAGCCGGGTCTATGTAACCGGTTCACCTATTAACGAGGTTATTCAACATTACCGTAATAACATCCATGAGAATAACATCCTGGAAAAGTTGGGATTAGGTCATCGCAAATATTTTGCAGCCAGTATACACAGGCAAGAAACGGTAGATAATATTGACCGTCTCACGGACATATTTTCCGCATTCAGACAGCTTCATGAAACATATGGATTGCCCATTATCCTGTCCACCCACCCGCGCACAAAACAAAAACTGGGTCAGTTTGGCATCGCCCTGCCAGATTGCGTAATTTCCGTAGCGCCCATGGGATATTTTGAATGGTGCCGCCTGCAAATTTCAGCCGCATGCGTAATCTCTGACAGCGGCACGCTTAGCGAAGAAGCGGCGATACTAAACTTTCCCGCTGTGACGCCTCGCAAGGCGATGGAACGCCCAGAAGCCCTGGAAAGCGGCAGCGTTATCATATGCGGCATTTCACCCGGGGCAATTGTGCCGTCTGTCACCATGATGATGACCCGTTCCACGGCCATTGGCCGGAAAATACCAGATGAATATGAGGTTCCAGATGTGTCGCACCGTGTCGCGGCATTGATCACAGGAACATGCCGGCTATCACGAACATGGCCCCATTGAGACGGAAAAGGAGCTTTTAATGCCGCGCGAAGATTGGGAACGAAATACCCTGGAGAAAATTTTTTCGCCCGCCGGGCTGTGGCCTGAGGGCCATATCAATGCCGTGCTTGATGTTGGATGCGGCCTTTCTCTCAAGACGCAATATATCCAGGCTGACATCCGGGTGGGGCTTGATATTTACCGGCCCTATCTGGAAAAAATTGACGCCAAGGTCCCCTATATCTGCATCAATGCGGACGCGCATCAGATCGACAGCCTGTTTCTGCATAAATCATTCGATATTGTCACACTGCTCGACATTGTTGAGCATCTCGAAAAACCAGACGCGCTGGCACTGATCGAGAAGGCAGGCAAGCTGGCCAAACGCGCCGTTGTCATTGAAACCCCGCTAGGTTTTCTACCGCAGAACATGGATATTCTTGGGTTGGGTGGCGATCATTTTCAAACCCATAGATGCGGATTTGAGGCCGAGGAACTGGAGGCCATGGGATACGAAGTCATAATTCGCTCCTATCAGTTGGCCAATGTCAAACGGCATACCAGCGAGGACTCGCCGACCCATATTCAAATGATCGACGCCATCAAGCGTTACGACAGAGGCTGAACATTTACAATGGATGTAAAATCGCCTGCTCGCCAATATAGCACGGATCTGTCTGACAAAACCATTCTGGTCACAGGCGGAACTGGAAGTTTCGGCGGTGTCGTGGTCCGGCGCATGCTTGCGCGCAACTGCCGCGCGGTTCGCATCCTTAGCCGGGATGAAGCGAAACAGTACGCCATGCGCGAAGTCCTGGATGATCCACGCCTGTCATTTTACCTGGGCGACGTCAGGGATCGCGCAAGCGTGGACCTTGCCATTCGTGACGTCGATCTGGTGTTCCATGCGGCCGCACTGAAACAGGTTCCGAATTGCGAATCCTTTCCCGATCAGGCCGTATTGACAAATGTACTCGGCAGCCAGAATGTTCTTCGTTCAGCAGTTGAGCATCATGTCGAAAAAGTCGTTTGTCTGAGTACAGACAAAGCCGTTCATCCAGTAAATGTCATGGGGATGACCAAGGCATTGATGGAAAAAAATGTTCAGGCATTATCAAAAAGCATCTGGTCGGACCATAAAACGATATTATGCGCCGTTCGCTATGGCAATGTACTTTACTCACGTGGTTCCGTCGTTCCATTGTTTATCGATCAGATCAAACGCGGCGCCCCCATAAGCCTGACGGTACCGGAAATGACCCGATTTTTGTTGCGGCTTGATGACGCGGTCAGTCTGGTTGAAACCGCACTCCTGTCGGGAACCCCTGGAGATATATTTATCAAAAAATCCCCGGCGAGCACAATTGCCGATCTTGCCGAAGCCGTGCGCACCCTGTTCAAAAGCAATGTACCCATACGCATTGTTGGCGCACGACCGGGTGAAAAATTGCACGAAACACTTGCCACATCCGAAGAAATTCAAAAAGCGCAGGATATGGGCGAAGCGTTACGCATTCCCATGAACCCGACAGACCTGATCGACCCCAGCCCCGAGCTTTCAAAAGCCTACGCGTTTTCAGACTATACATCGGAAAATACCCGAAGATTATCCCTGAACGAAACCATCTCGCTTCTCGCAAGCTTGCCGGAATTGCAAAGCGCCCTGGTCTCCGCATGAACAGACTGCTGCTGATCGGCGGAAGCGGAATGCTTGGGACGGCCCTGCATTACGTGCTTTCGCAAAAGCACGCGCTTACTACGCTGGAGAGAAGTCAATTTGACATTGTCAAAGGCCACTGGGACGCACTTTCCGTAACCGGCTTTGATTATGTCATTAATGCCGCCGGCCTGATTAATCGCCGTCAGGATGACGCTGCCCACTTTTATGCAATTAACTCGGTTTTTCCCCATGTGCTGGCCGCACTCTGCGCGCGCAGCGGTGCGCGTCTCATTCATTTTTCGACTGATTGCGTTTTCGATGGCCATCAGGCGCCCTATTTCGAAGATTCCCCAGTAAGCGCCGCGGACCTGTATGGAAAAAGCAAATCGCTTGGCGAACCGAATTTGGCGCTGGTAATCCGTACTTCGATAATCGGTCCTGAAGCCAGGAATTTTTATAATCTCCTCTGCTGGGCATTATCTCAAAATCACATAAATGGTTTCACAAATCATATGTGGAATGGCGTGACAACACTGGAAATCGCACGCCTGGTGGACCGTATCATTTCAGAATCACTTTATGTCGAAGGCGTACGGCATATTTTTTCTGATGACTGCTCAAAATATGAACTGATCAAAATGATATGCGGCATTTTTACACATAAAGCCCAAATAACCCCAATTTCCGCCCCAGCACCACGAGACACGAGGCTACGAACAAAATACCCGGAACTTCATCGGACCATTGGCGTCCGCTCCATGGAGCGGCAGTTAAAAGATTTACTGGCAGTAACGAAGCCGAATGGCCATTGGATAAATTACAGGAGCGTCATTGCATGAGCGGTTCACATCCACGGGTGTCCATAGTGATCCCGAGCTATAACCATCTGCATTATCTTCCCAAAGCGCTTGATACTGCGCTTGATCAGACATTTGAGAATTTTGAAGTTATTGTGGTGAATGACGGATCGACGGACGACACAAAACAATGGCTGGACGCCTATCAACATCCGAAATTGCGCATCATTCATCAGGAAAATCAGGGACCGGCCGGGGCAATCAATACCGGCATCAAGGCGGCCGCAGGTGAATATGTCACCTGGATGTCGGCGGATAATTATTGCGCAAATTATTTTGTAGAGGCGTTCGTAGCCGCTCTGGACAGCAATCCGGAAAAATCTTTTGCCTATTCTCCCTATTACGTCATCGATGCCGAAGACAAAATTACGTCAATTTATTTTGCGACCGTTCTGGCCCTGCGGGAACTTGTCACCCGCACAGGGCACCATCGCGGCAACGCCAGTTTTATGTACCGCAAGTCCGTTCATGCCGAAATCGGAAAGTATGAGGGATGGACTTGCGATTCAGATATGTGGGCAAGAATTCTCGAACGGTTTGGCGCCGTCTATTTGATCGAGCCTGTATACTTTTACCGCATCCACGATGCCATGGCGACGCAGACCAAACAGACTGAAATCACGGGGGAATGCCAAAAAATTCTGCAAGATTTCATGCAACGCAATAATGGCGGCGTGAGCGAAAAATTGTTAAGCCGCCTTTATCCGGGATTGAATAAAGCCCCCCAGCTGGTTCCGCTCGCCCTTACCGATTTCGCATGCAGGCTTTACAATAATGGGATGAAAACGGAATCGCTTACCTATCTAAAGGTCACGCTGTCCATGTACGGGATTGACGATCTCCTGCGTCCGCTAATGAATTTTATCTCCCTGTCTCTGGCAAGCGGGATGGATCCGCTGCCACATATCAAAGAGAGTATCAGGAGTAACAGCCTTCTGAACGATGAAATGAAATCCGCCATGAACGAGGCGGCCAGCGCCATGACGGCGCTCTACAGGCTCAAGTCGAAGCCATGTATATTTTTGCTGGAACATGAAACCATGCCGTTAAAATACGACATGCCGGAAATATTTTCCTTCACAGCCTGGAAAAACGGTGCGGTAACGGCTCCGCTACCGGCCCTGTAGCAGCAGCACGGCGCATATATTCCATCGCCGGAATATTTTTTTAGCCCTGATAACCCCGCGCATTGGCGTCTGTCGGCGATATCACTATTGGCGCCATCGGCCAGAAAATATTAAACATGGGATCGTTCCACCGCACCACACGCGCCAGTTCCGGCTCAAAGAATCCACCCATATGATAGAGCAGTTCCGTGTCATCGGTCAGACTGATAAAACCATGCGCAATGCCGCCATCGATGAACAGCGCCTTGCTGTTTTGCGCGCTTAATTCCACCGCTTCCCATTTGCCGAAAGTTGGCGATCCCGTGCGCACATCCAGCGCCACATCATAAATGGCGCCGCGAATGCAGCGCACGACTTTTGGTTCTGGCGCCCGCATCTCCTGATAATGCATGCCGCGCAATGTGCCGCGCGAAATATTATGCGACAGATTGGTTTGCACCGTGTGAAACGCAATACCGGTGGCGGCCAGTTCGCGTTCGCAAAAGCTGCGCATAAAGCCGCCGCGCTCATCGCGCATCCATCCGGTTTCGATAATGCTCACGCCCGCAATGGATGTAGAAATGGCGCGCATCGTCTTAATCCAGTATCCGCAGCATCGGGATGGGTATTACGAACTTCCCGCCCCATTCCCTGATGCCAGACATATTCTGGCAGATTTCATCCGCCAGATTCCATGGCAGGATCAGCACATATTCCGGCCTTGCAGCAAAGATCGCGTCCGGCGCATGAATGGGAATGCGGCTGCCGGGCAGATAGCGGCCCTGTTTATGCGGATTACTGTCCACCACAAATTCAATCTGGTCCGCCGTGACGCCACAATAGTTCAGCAGCGTATTGCCCTTGGCCGCCGCGCCATAGGCCGCAACTTTTTTACCCCGGCGTTTCGCATCATTGAGAAAATCCAGCAGCGCCTGTTTCACTTTTCCGGCGCGCGCGCCAAAACCGCGATAGGTTTCCAGAACATCCATGCCCGCATCCTGTTCACGCAGGCGCAGCGCCATCAGCCTTTCACTGGTCTCATGTTCCGCCTGCGCGTGACAGGCATAGACCCGCAGGCTGCCGCCATGCGTAGGCAAGCTCTCTACATCAAAAGCCCGTAACTGATGCGCCGTCAAAATCCGCTCCACCGTGCCCAGCGAATAATAGGAATAATGTTCATGATAGATGGTGTCGAACTGGTTTTCCTGGATAAGGCGCATCAGATGCGGAAATTCAATCGTCCACACGCCATCGGGTTTCAGCAGCACCGCAAAGCCCGCGACAAAATCATTGATGTCCGGCACATGCGCCAGCACATTGTTCGCCACCATCAGATCGGCGTCATGGCCAAGCGCCTTTAACCGCGCTGCGGCATTCTTTCCAAAAAATGCAACCTCCGTTGCAACCCCTAATTCCTTCGCCACTTCGGCCACATTGGCTGCGGGATCAACCCCCAGCACCCTCATCCCCGCCGCGACAAAATGCCGCAAAAGATATCCGTCATTGCTGGCAATTTCGACGACCTTACTGCTGGTATTCAATGCAAAGCGTTCGATCATCGCCAGCGCATAAATCCGCGCATGCTCAACCCAACTGGCGGCATAAGAAGAAAAATAGGCATAATCGCTGAAAATTTCTTCCGCCGGAACGGCTGCGTCCACCTGCACCAGAAAACATGCGCCGCATACACGGGCATGCAGCGGATAGGATGCGTCCGGTTTCGCAAGCATGGAAGGCGCAACATAGGAATTGGCCAGCGGGGTGCTGCCCAGGTCAATGAAACTTTGTGTCAGAGCCGCATTACAGAACCGGCAGGATAATTGCTGTTCGGGCATGGCGCGGATCATGCCCAGACTTTCCATGACGGATTACCTTCCGCCCACAAACGTTCCAGCAATTGCCTGTCGCGCAGCGTATCCATGGGCTGCCAGAAACCGGAATGTTCATAGGCCGCCAATTGCCCATCACGCGCCAATCCTTCCATCGGCGCTTTTTCCCAGAAGGTGGCGTCATCCTCAATGCGATTAATCACGCCGGGATTAAGCACAAAAAATCCGCCATTGATCATGCCGCCATCTCCGGGCGGCTTTTCACTGAATGTCAGCGCCTTTCCGCCCTGCACGTCCAGCGAGCCAAACCGGCCCGGTGGATGCACCGCAGTAACCGTTGCCTCCAGCCGCATTTTTTTGTGAAAGGCAATCAGGTCTGACACGTCAATGTCCGACAGGCCATCGCCATAAGTCATGCAAAAAGGCTCATCGGGATCAAGATGATGCGCAATGCGTTTTATGCGCCCGCCGGTCTGGGTGTTCTCGCCCGTATCGGCAATCGTAACCCGCCACGGTTCCGCATCGCTTTTATGGTATGTAAGGCTGTTATTGCGTAAATCCACGGTTACATCGGATGCGTGCAGCACATAATTGGCGAAATATTCCTTGATCATATAGCCGCGATACCCGGCGCAGATCACAAAATCGTTCAGCCCGTAATGGCTGTACAGCTTCATAATGTGCCACAGCAATGGCCTGCCGCCCACTTCGATCATCGGCTTGGGGCGCAGATGCGATTCTTCCGATATGCGGGTGCCAAGCCCCCCGGCAAGTATGACTGTTTTCAACTACGGGCCTTTCGCTCAATGCCTTGCGCAATATCCGGTTATGTAATGCCGGATATTACTCAAGTCCTGATGATCAGCCAGTAAATTTTCTGGAAACGGCGTTAATAGCCCGCCGCGTGCCCCAGGGCCGATGGATCCCAGGCAGAACCATCCCCGTGATCTTCTGCTTGTCCGGCATGCGCAGGCGCAAGAAGCCTGCTTATGCCACCCAGAATATAGTCATGGCAGGCGCCCGCCAGCGCTTTACGATCAGAAAAATCCTGTGCCGGCAAAGCCGGATGAAAATGCATGCGCGCCGGGGCGTTGCCACGTCCCAGCACGGACCATAGATGCGGCAACATGGCCATTTCGCCATACCAGGCCAATGATTCATCCGCCCCGCCCCGCACCAGATCGGGATAGGCGATGCTGACAGGCTGTATCCTGACCTGCGGCAATCCATCTACGGCAGCCAGCAATGCCGATTTGAAGGGCAGTAATTTTCCCCCACAGCCCGTCGTGCCTTCCGGAAACAAAATGACATTACGGCCGGATTCCAGCGCGCTGCGAATCATTTCTGCCTCACCGCGAACATGGGTGGCTTTTCTGGTGACAAAAATACATTGACGCATGCGTGCCAGACGGCCGAACAGGGGCCAGTCCGCAACATCATGTTTGGCGACAAACACCGCATCCACCATCGCCCCCAGCACGATAATATCCAGATAGGATACATGATTGGCGACATACAATACCGGCCCTTCACGATACACCTGCCCGGATGCGCGCAGGTCAAGACCGGCGATAAAGCGCACCGAGCGAAACCAGATCTCCGTCACACGGCGCTGCATGCCTGATGTTCTGCTGAGCCCGTAAAATGGCATACAGATCAGGGTCACGGCCAGAAACACAGAAAGACGGACACCAGCCTGAATATTACGCAATGTCTGCATTATACGGCATCCCGATAGCGCCGCGCATAACTGGCGCTTAATTCGCCGGTCATGACCATCACACAGACATCGACCGTGTTGAAGGACTTGTCGATGACCGCGCCGTCACCGACCATTGCTCCCGCACCGATATAACCGCGTATCAGGGGCGGCATTTGCCGCAATGCCTGACGCTTGTCGATTGCGCTTTCGCAGCGGCGATGCATTTTCACATATTGCCCGGGATGGGCATGCGGACGCAGAGCCTCCGGGGCCAGATGATTGCTGTGCAGAAATGTCAGCGCATCGGCTGCTTCTTCCGGGTCAACACCCGGAAAACTGGCGCAACCGAACATGATTTCAACCTGATGCGCGGCGACATATTCACCCAGACCACGCCACAGCATATCCAGCACCGCACGGTTGCGATAATCCGCATGCACACAGGACCGGCTAAGCTCAAGAATTTCGCCCGGAAAACTTTTGATCGCGTCCAGATCAAATTCCGATTCCGTGTAAAATCTCTGATCCTTTCCCAGGACGCCAGGCCGTGTCAGACGGTACGTTCCGGCCACACGAGGATCACCACATTCATCCGTAGCCTGAGTATCTATCACCAGAAGATGATCGCAAATCCTGTCAAAGCAGTCCGCATCGCGGCGTTCGTGCAGTTTCCATGGGTTTGCCCGCGCGCCCATCTCTTCATAAAATACATGATATCGTAAACGCTGGGCGGCCCGGACTTCATTTTCGTCCCGTGCCAGGCGGACTTCGTACCGGCTATCTTCACTTCCATTCTGATTGAGCATCTCGCTCTCCTTCTCCACGTCAGGTTGCTGTGAAGTCGAAGGCAGCTATGCAGGCTGGTTGTGTAGTTTATGTCACGATGCGATGAATCCTTCGTGACAACAGGCAAATTAACCCTGAACTTCAGGGCTTTTCGCAGTTTTAGGCCGCATGCGGATGGTTTTCCAAAGGCTTCTGGCCGACAAAATAACCGCGCCGGCAACCATAAATTCGCCGCCTACGAACAAAACCTCCGCCGTCTTGCGAATCAGTGTGGGCCTGCATTCGACCAGATCGCCCACCCGCGCCGGGGCCAGGAACGCGGCGCTCATGGAAAGGGTCACCACATGATCGCTGCCAATGGCCGCAAACGCCGCCTGGGCCACCACCGTATCAGCAAAACTCATCAGCATTCCGCCATGCGCGACCCCGGTCATGTTGGTGTGGTCCTCGCGCACCCAAAACGCATAGGACGCGCCGCCATCCGGTTCCGCCCGCACATAAAATGGCCCGATGACATGCTCGAACGGATCAACCGGATTTAGGATAGGCTGATAGCCCAGCGCCAGTGCCGCATCCCGCCCGGTCATTTGGCCCCCAGCACCTTGAATATACCTGTTGAGGTCATGACCAGATTGCCCCGCACCCGTATTTCACCACTGGTAAAGATCAGCGCGCTGGTTCTGCGGTTGACCCAACCAGTGGCTTCCAGCCATCCGCGTCCTGCCATGCCGATAAAATCACAATGCAGGGAAACAGTGCTGACCATGGCCCCGCCCGCCTGGGCCTCGGCGGCCCCGACATTGGCATTGTCCGAAATCGCCAGCAGCATCCCGCCATGCACAGACTGGCCCCGGTTCAGGTGCATATGCTCTATATTAATCAGCAGAGAGTATTTCGTATCCGTTGTAAGAACATAATAGGGGCCAGTCAGACGGCTGAACGGGCCTGCTGGCATAAGGCTATATTCCGGCGGCGGCATGGTCTGAGATGGTTCAAGCATTTGCTTTATTTATAGTAAGGGAATATGCGATTCTAGTCTGATGGAGAAAATATGGCCAAGGAGAATCGGCGATGAAATATCTGCATACCATGGTCCGGGTGAATGATTTGCAGAAATCACTGGATTTCTATTGCGACAAGCTTGGGCTGGAAGAAAAAGGGCGATTTGAGGTGAAAGAGGGCCGCTTTACCCTGGTTTTCCTGGCCGCGCCCGGAAATGACACCGCACAGGTGGAACTGACCTATAACTGGGATCCCGAAACCTTTGGTGAGGCGCGCAATTTCGGCCATCTGGCCTATGAGGTTGAAGACATCTATGCCATCTGTGATCGCCTGATGAAAGGCGGTGTAACCATTAACCGCCCGCCGCGCGATGGCCGCATGGCCTTTGTGCGTTCACCTGATAATATTTCCATTGAATTGCTGCAGGCGGGCAAGGCCCTGCCCCCGGCGGAACCGTGGGCCTCCATGCCGAACATAGGGCATTGGTAAAAATCCAGGCATGAACATCAGCCCACAGCTTTCACCAACGGCGCGCAGACTTGTTGCGGCGGAAACCATCCCTATTCCGTCCCGCAAGCAATTATTGCGGCGCCTGTTCTGGATATATGTCGCCGGGGGATCGGCGGGCGTTGGGGTAACCTTTCTGTTGGCCCTGCTTGGTTATGATTTCACCCTGCAGCAGTGGATCGCCGTTGGCATTTTCGGGACGCCGGGTATTTTGGCCTATACCCTGTTCGATCTTTGGTTGATTGCACGGCATTACCGTCCGCTTGGAGAGGCGCTGGCGCTTCTTGAAAACACGAAGATGCCGGACCCGGTAACCCATTCTCGCGGGCTGGCCTGCGCGCTTAATCTGCCATTCCTGTCTTTTGTGCGCATCAGCCTGCCACACGCATTTGGTGCCGCCGCCACTGGCTTATCGGCGATGTTGCTTGGCAACTGGCTGCTCGATAGCCAGTTTGCGGTGTGGCAGATCGCAATTTTCAATGCGACCATCCTGCTGTTTGCCGCGCCGGCGCATGCAATCGTTGAGTTTTTTACGCTATCGCGCACCCTGGCCCCGGTTATCCGGCGTTTAAGCGCCTATGAAGACGCGCTGTTGCCCCAGGATGCGGCAAAACTGTTTGCCGTCCGGTTGCGCAACAAGCTCAGCTATCTGGCGGTGTTTGTATCCACGCTGCCGACTATCTTTATCGCCTCTTCGATCATACTGAAGCTCAATCTGCTGGTAAAAGAACTTAATCTTCCCGTCACCGATACCGACCTGCAACCCATCTGGATATGGATCGGCAGCGCAGTGCTGATTGTATCGCTCGGCTCATTGGTGATGTCCGTACTGACTGCCAACGAGGTGACACGTTCCGCCCGGCAACTGGTTGACGCCATGAAGTCGGTCGAAAAGGGTGAACTGGATGTGCAGCTAACCGTCACCGGCACCGATGAATATGCCGAGATATTCCGCGGCTTTAATCTGATGATCACCGGCCTGCGTGATGAGGTGGCGATGCTGGAGCTGACCCACGATCTGTCTCGCGAACTGCATATTGATCTGCTGATTGCGCGCATCATGGGGGCGGCAACGGAACTGCTGGATGCAGACCGGGCAACGCTGCTGTTGCATGACCCCAAAACACGGGAACTATGGTCGCGCTATGCGGATGGCCTGGAAACCACCGAAATCCGCATTCCCGACACCAGCGGCATCGCCGGTGATGTGTTTCTAACCGGCGTCACCGCCAATCTGAAGGATCCCTATGCCGATCCGCGCTTTAATCAGGCTGTCGACAAAAGCACCGGCTATCGCACCCGGAACATGCTGTGCATGGCGGTGCCCAATAAATCCGGCGAACGCATCGCTGTCATTCAGGTTCTAAACAAGCAGCGTCCGGGCGGCTTTACCGCCAAGGACGAAACCCGCCTGATGGCGTTCAGCTCGCAAATCGCCATCATGCTGGAAAACGCCAATCTGTTTGATGAAGTGCTGACCATCAGCAATTATAACGAAAATATCCGCGCTTCCAGTTCGAACGGTATTCTGACGGTTGATATGGATGGCGTCATCACCACGGCCAATCAGGCGGCGGTGGAAATCCTGCGCACCACCGAGGCGGCGCTGATCAACCACACGGCGGACGAATGGTTCGCGCCCCTTAACCAGTGGATGCTGGACTCAATCAAACGGGTGCGTGACACCGGCGCGCGGGATATTTCGGTGGATACGCCGCTGGTGTTCGCCGAAGGCCGGGACGCCTCGATCAATCTGAAGGTCGCCCCTTTGCAGGATCAGGAAAATCAGGTGATCGGCACGCTGATGCTGATTGAAGACATCTCCAATGAACAGCGCGTCAAGGCAACCATGGCGCGCTTCATGTCGAAAGAAGTGGCCGATCAGTTGCTGTCGTCCGATGGCGGGCAGTTGGAAGGCAAGAGCCAGCGCATCTCGATTCTGTTTTCCGACATACGCGGCTTTACCGGCCTGTCGGAAAGCCTGGGTGCGACCGGCACCGTTTCGCTGCTCAATGAATATTTCGAAGAAATGGTTGAGGTCGTATTCCGCCATCGCGGCATTCTGGATAAATATATTGGCGACGCCATCATGGCGCTGTTCGGCGCGCCGTTTACGTCAGACATGGATGCGGACAATGCCGTGGCGGTGGCGAATGAAATGATCGCCGCACTTCGCATATTGAACCAGCGCAGAGTAAAAGCAGGCGGCGCGCCCCTGGATATCGGCATTGGCATCGGCACGGGCGAAGCCGTTATCGGCAATATCGGTTCCACCAAACGGCTGGAATATACCGCCATCGGCGATTGCGTGAACATGTCATCACGGCTGGAAGGCGCCACCAAACAATATGGGGTCCCGATCCTGATCAGCGAATTCACTGTTGCCGATTTGCGATCACCGGCAAAACTGCGCGAGATTGATCTGATCCGGGTAAAAGGCAAGGACATTCCGGTGGCCGTGTATGAGGCGCTGGATCATTATACGCCGGACATCTTTCCCAATCTGGATGCAACCATTGCCGCATTCAATGCGGGCATGAAGCATTATCGCGCGCAGCAATTTTCCGTGGCCCAGACTTATTTCAGGGATGCCCTGCTTTCAAATCCGGACGACAAACCATCACAGATTTTTCTTGAACGCTGTGCCGCTTTCCTGAACGCGCCGCCGCCTGCGGACTGGGATGGCGTCTGGACCATGACGGAAAAGTGAGAAACACATCGTGCTGAAACTCTTGCCGCGCACACGCTATGCCGCATTATCCGGCATTGTCGTACTGGCCATCACTGCTTACACGATCTACTGGTTCACGCTCGCTGGCCAGATTGAAACCGGCATGGAAGAATGGGCCGGGGCGCGCCGCGCGGATGGCATGGTGGTTGAGTACAGCGCGCTGGAAGTAACCGGCTTCCCCCTGCGCATGCAGGCCCAGGCCACAAATGTGCGTATTGCCGGGCCGGGTCAAAATCCCGGCTGGCAATGGCGTTCGGCGCTGCTGATCGGCAATGTGCTGCCCTACAACATCAATCATATTGTGTTTACCGCGCCACAACCACAGGAGATCAGTATACGCATCAATGGCGGGGATTTGGAACAATACCAGCTTGAACCGCAGCGCGCACAGGCCAGCCTGAAATTAAAGCGTGGAAAACTGGCGCGGGTTGATCTGGATATTGAAGGCGGCACAGTGCACGGTGGACGCCTTAAACAGGATACTTTAACCCTTGGCCGGATACAGGTGCATATTCGTGATGCGAAAAATGGCGAAACCGCCGCAGAAGGCCTGCAAAGCCCAACCCTGTTTGACATTTCACTGAAACTGGAAAATCTGGATTATCCCGGCTTTGCCAATTCGGCGCTGGGCACGCATGTGACACGGCTTGCGCTGACCGGCGCCATTGAGGGCGTCTGGCCAACCGAAAAAGGCGTTGCAGCCATACGCCAATGGCGCGATGCAGGCGGCGTCATCCAGCTAAAGGCCGCCGAAACTGACTGGGGACCGCTTAAACTGAATGCGGCGGGAACCCTGGCGCTGGATGCACAGGACCGGCTGATTGGCTCCCTGACCGCCAACCTGCTTGGCTATGAAGATTTGATCAGGGGCTTGCAGGGCGCGGGACAACTTAGCAAAGACGAGGCCCGCGCGGCCAATACCGGCCTTGGAATTATCGCCATGGCGGCGGGCGCAAAAGATGGCGAACTGACATTGCCAATGGTGCTGCAGGACGGCGAATTGTTTGTCGGGCCACTGCGCATCGCAAAACTGAAACCGCTTTATTAAGGCGCCTTGTCCCCTGGCGGCGTTTTGCGCGCGGAACGCCCGAAATCCGGCTCCGCCGTATCCTGGCCGGCCTCGATAATCTGCTTGCGGATCGCGCGGGTGCGGGTAAAGGCATTGAACAGCGCATCGCCGTCGCCCCACCGAATCGCGCGTTGCAGGGCGCTGATATTTTCTGAAAACCGCCCCAGCATTTCCAGCACCGCCTCACGATTGTTCAGAAAAATATCGCGCCACATGGTCGGATCGCTGGCCGCGATGCGGGTGGAATCGCGAAAACCGCTGGCGGAATATTTGATCACTTCGGTTTGCGTCACTTCCTCCAGATCGGCCGCCGTACCCACCATATTATAGGCGATCAGATGCGGCAGATGGCTGACCACCGCCAGCACCAGATCATGATGTTCCGGCGTCATCGTATCCACATTGCTGCCACAGCGCTGCCAGAAGCGGGTGAGCCTGTCCACAGCAAAACGATCCGCACCCGGCGGCGGGGTCAGAATACACCAGCGATTGTCGAACAGTTCCGCAAAGCCGGATTCCGGGCCGGAATATTCCGTGCCCGCAACCGGATGCGCCGGGATGAAATGCACGCCCTCAGGCACAAACGGGCCAATGTCGCGCACCACGGCGGTTTTCACAGAACCCACATCGGTAATGATAGCGCCGGGTTTTAGCGCGCCCTGAATTTCCTGTGCCAATGCGCCATAGGTTCCAACCGGCGTACACAGGATCACCAGATCGGCATTCTCTACGGCTTCAGCGGCGGTTGCGGCAATAGATTCAACAAAGCCAAGCCGCGCGGCTGTCAGCCGGGTTTGTTCGCTGCGCGCCGTACCCACAATATGCCCTGCCAGGCCCGCGCGCTTTGCCGCCCAGGCAATCGATGATCCGATCAGTCCAAGCCCGATCAGCGCAACGCGGTCAAAGGCGCCCTCAGACATGCGCCTTTCCCTGCATAAAATTGCTCAATATACGGATGACTTCCCTGTTTTCCTGTTCCGTACCCACTGTCACACGCAGGCATTGCGGCAGGCCATAGCCTTCCATGCGCCGCACAATCAATCCGTTCTGACGCAAAAACGCATCGGCTGCGGGCGCGTCACGCCCGGCCTCGGTGGGAAAGCTCACCAACAGAAAATTGGCGACACTCGGATCGCTGAACAGGCCAAGCTTCTGTAATTCATCGGCCAGCCAGCCCCGCCATTTTTCGTTATGCGCCACCACGGCGTCGGTGAACGCCGTATCCTGTAACGCCGCAATACCCGCCGCCTGCGCGGGCAGGCTGACATTGAACGGGCCGCGCACCCGGTTCAGCACGTCGATCACATGCGCGGGACAATAGGCCCAGCCAAGCCGCAACGCCGCCAGCCCATAAATCTTTGAATAGGTCCGCGTCATCACCACATTATCGTGTGTCGAAACCAGCTCGATCCCGGCTTCGTAATCGTTACGGCGCACAAATTCCGCATAGGCCGCATCCAGCACCAGCAAAATATCCTCGCGCAACGCGGCGCGCAGACGGCGCACCTCGGCGGCCGTGACATAGGTGCCGGTCGGATTGTTCGGATTGGCCAGAAACAATATGCGCGTCGCGGGCGTCACACAGGCCAGCAATTCATCCACATGCGCCGTGTGATTGCGTTCAGGCGCCGCCACGGGCTTGCCGCCCGCCGCCAGTGTCGCAATCGGATAGATCGAAAAACCGTGGGCGCTATAAACCATTTCATCGCCCGGCCCGATATAGGCCTGACACAACAGATGCAGCAATTCGTCCGATCCATTGCCGCAGATAATGCGATCCGCCGCCAGCCCATAATGCGCCGCAATCGCCATGCGCAGATCTGTCGACGCGCCATCCGGATAGCGGTGCAATTTCGCCGCCGCAGCCTGATAGGCGGCCACCGCCATCGGGCTTGGCCCCAGCGAGGATTCATTCGAGGACAATTTGCAGGCGTTGGCAATGCCCGCAAGTTTCGATACGCCAACCTCATAGGGCTTGACGTTAAGAATACCGGGCTTTGGCTTGATCGGGCTCACAGGCTTTCCAAAATTCAGGACGGCAATTGCAGCGGCAGTGCGTAGCCGCCCGCCACCACAATATGCTCCAGCAGTTTTTCCTCCGACGCCACCGCCCGGATCAGACGAATATCATTGTCAGCGATGTAGCCCTGCGTATCGAACAGCATCAAACGCTTGTCCTGCTTGTCCGTATCCAGCGGCCTGCATTCAATGCCGCTATCCGCCAGCAGCCGCCGTACGGCTGCGCGGCTCATCTCGTTACGGCAAAAGGCCAGCAGAAAACTATGATCATCCCCGGTTTCTTCCCGGTCGATCGGGGCTACAGCCACCGCATCGCAGGAAACCTGGCCCTCAGCCCGCAGAAAAGGCAGCCGCGCCACGATACGGATGCTTTTATGGGCCAGCGCAGGCCACCAATCGGCCCCCGGATCGCCGCCGCCCGGAAGCGGTAAGACGCCGACAACGCCCTTGCCTTCACCAACCCGCTGCAACACCTGTGCGGCGCTATTGTAGAGCGCCGACGGCACAACCGAACCAAAATGCCATCGCGCCACATCCAGATAACCAGCCGGATCGTCAGACCCGTAAATGGCCACCTCAAACGGCCCCTGCATCCCGCAGGAGGCCGTAATCATCTCCCGCCACATACGGCCAATGGCGGCCACGGGAAACTTGCCGCTGTGGCGCGCAACCAGACGACGCAGAATCTTTGCCTCACGTCCGGGGCGCATGGCGAAAACCGGCATACTCGCCGCGCTAGCGCTCTGACGCAGCGGGTCGGGCTGTTCCACAGCCTTGGTTTTGGCGATGCTCTGCACGATCTCTGCCCTGCGCAGGAAAAGATCATGGGCCGCGTCATCGATCTGGTCGATCTCGGCGCGAAGTCTGGCAAGAAAATCAGTACTATCCGTCATGTCTGCATTGCTATGAGCTAAAATTCAAAGATATTGGTTTGCGTGCTACTGTTTAGGCCCCTATGACGGGAGACGCAAAGGATTTTGGGCTGGAAATACTCCCGCAGGCGCGTAAAACGCACTATAACAATAACCAGCAACACAAAAAACACCAGGAAATGACGGAAATGACTGAGACTTATGTAATTCTTGGCGCTGGCCACGCCGCAGGCCAGGTGGCCCAAAGCCTGCGCAGTTCCGCCTGCGGCTTTACCGGCCGCATCATCATGATCGGCGAAGAGCCCTATCTTCCCTATCAGCGCCCGCCTTTGTCGAAAAAATTTCTGGCCGGTGAGATGGATCTGGAACGGGTTTATTTCAAACCGCCCGGCTTTTACGAGAAATTCAATGTTGAAACAAAGCTGAACTGCAGGGCGACAGGCGTCGAGCGCAAGACAAAGCAGATCACGTTAAGCGATGGCAGTTCAATCACCTATGACAAACTCATTTTCACTACCGGATCGCGGGTGCGCACCATTGCCGCACCGGGCGTGGAATTGCCGGGTATTTTCTATCTGCGCACGGTCGATGATGTAGAGGCCATTCGCGCCTATCTGAAACCTGACAGCAAACTGGTGGTCGTCGGTGGGGGCTATATCGGGCTGGAGGTTGCCGCCGTCATGGTCTCACGCGGGCTGGATGTCACCGTGGTTGAAATGGCCCCCACCGTGCTGGCGCGCGTCGTGGACAAACAGGTCGCGGAATATTTCGCGGGCGTGCACCGCAAGGCCGGGGTGAAGATCGAAAATGGCGTCGCCGTGCAGGGCTTTGCCGGCAATGGCAAAGTGGAAAAGGTGCTATGCGCCGATGGCCGCGAATTTCCAGCCGACGTGGTCATCATCGGCGTCGGCATTGTGCCCAATGTCGAACTGGCCCAGGCTGCGGGGCTGGCCTGCGACAATGGCATTGTGGTGGACGAATTTGGCCGCACGCAAGACCCCGATATTTTTGCCGCGGGCGATTGCGCCAATCATCCCAACCGCCTGCTGGGCCGCCGGTTGCGTCTGGAATCCGTGCATAATGCGCTGGAACAGGGCAAAACCGCAGCGCTGGCCATGTGCGGCAAGCTGGTGGAATATGCGCAGATACCCTGGTTCTGGTCAGATCAATATGATCTGAAATTACAGATCGTTGGCATGTCCGGCACACATGACAAGGTCATCATTCGCGGCAGCATGGAAAATCACAAATTCGCCGCGTTCTACCTGCAAGGCAATGTGATCATTGCCGTTGACGCCGTGAACAGCCCGCATGAATTCATGGCGTCCAAAGCATTGGTCGCCAATAAAACGCCTGTCGATCTGGTAAAGCTTGCGAACCCGGAAGTGCCGATGAACGCGGTGGCGAGCTGAGCCCAGGGCATTTTTTGATCTTATGGACGCGCATCACACACTCTCATTGTCATTGCCCGGATAAACCGGGCAATGACACAGTGGTGGAATGGAAACGCGTAAATCAGATCAGAAAATGCCCTAGTACTGGTGCTCGGGCATCCGCACCACCAGGCCATCCAGCTCCCTGGTAACCTTGATCTGGCAACTCAGGCGGCTGTTTTCCTTCACCGCTGAGGCGAAGTCGAGCATGCTTTGCTCCATCTGCTCCTTGGTCCCGGTCTTGGAGACCCAGGCGGCATCCACATAGACATGGCAGGTGGCGCAGGCGCAGGCCCCGCCGCAATCGCCGTCAATCCCGGGGACCAGGTTCTGCACCGCGCCCTCCATGACCGACAGGCCTTCGGCCACGTCAACCACATGCTCGGCGCCGCTGAATTCAATATAGGTAACTTTTGGCATTTTCTTGTCGCTTTTTGATGGAGATGGCGCTGTATATGGCATCCTGACTGACTGGTCAACATAGCTGACAGGCCTGCTACAGCGCCCCCATAGTGGAGACCGATCCAATTGAGCGGATGAGAATTATTTTTCATTCCGTCTTTAATTATGCCACCGACAACCATGCCACCGACGCCCCCGCCTGTTCCCTCCAATACTTCCACTCAAACCTGTTCGTTGAAACTGCGTGATAGATTACAGTACCGAATATACATCATGGGAAAAGACAGGGCATGAAGACGGAAAATCACGACCGGATTGCAGAAATCACCACCCTTGCCCGAACACATATTTCCGGGCGCGCGGATATTTACGATCCCGCCCAGCCGTTCCCGTTCACTATCTGGGCGGAAATGGGCAAGACCGGAATGCTGGGGCTTGGGCTGCCGCGCGAATATGGCGGGGGCGGTGTCGGCTATGCCGGGCTGGTGGCGGCATGCAGCGCCTTTGTGCGGGCGGGGCGCAATCCGGGGCTGGCGTCGGCCTGGCTTAGCCATACGCTGATCGGGCGGCTAATCCTTGCCAATAGTGGCAGTGAAGCGCAGAAACGCGAATATCTGCCACGGCTGGCGTCCGGCGAACTGACTGCGGCGGTGGCGATTTCCGAACCCAATGCGGGGGCGCATCCCAAGCGGCTGGCTTCCACGGCGCGGCGCGATGGGGCCGAATGGGTGTTGAACGGCGAAAAGGCCTGGTTGACCAATGGGCCCATTGCCGGACTGTATATCGTGCTGGCGATCAGCGAACAAATGCGCGAGCGTAAACAGTTCAGCGCCTTTCTGGTTCCGCGCGATGCGCCGGGCCTTACCCGGACCGATGCGGGATCGGTGGATTTCCTGCGCCCCACGCGGCATGGCGGGCTGGTGCTGCGCGATGTGCGGGTTCCGGCCTCCAGCCTGCTGGGTGATCTGGGACAGGCGTTCGAGACTATCTCAAAACCCCTGCGCGAGGTCGAAGACGTGCTGGGCCTTGGCATGGCTGAGGGCGGACGGGCGGCGCTGCTGGACCTGCTGACAGCCGCGATCCGGGATGCGGACATTACCCCGTCCGAGGAACAGTTTGGCCTGCTGGGGGGCCTGGATGCCGCACAATCGGCCCTGCATATCCTGACCAACGTTCTGTCGGAAGGCCTTGATCAGGGGCCAGAATATGACCCCACCGGCCCGCTTCTGGCCGCCCGCAGGCTGTCGCGGCAATTCCTGACGGATTTCGAAAATTGCCTGAAAAGCCTGCCTGTGCCGGAAAATATGGAACTTTTGCGGCTTTTTCGGGATTTAACCAAGTCTGGAGGCTTGGCTAGTAGCGTGGATCGCGCTAAACAGGGGAAACTGGGACAATCTCTGATAAGGAAAGTGGATTAAAGTGACATTAGCAAACGCGAAATTGCGCACCGGCGCCAAAACGGATTCCATCGAGGCCATTACCGCCGGTTTCGAGGCGTTGGGCTATATCACCAATCCGCAGATCGCAACCTCGATCTATCTGGCGCAGAATCTGGAAAAGCCCCTGCTGGTCGAAGGCCCTCCCGGCGTCGGCAAAACGGAACTGGCCATCGCCACCGCGAAATATCTTGGCCTGCCGCTGGTGCGCCTACAGTGTTACGAAGGGCTGGATGAATCCAAGGCGCTGTATGAATGGAAATATGGCAAGCAATTGCTGTACACGCAGATCCTGCGCGAAACCCTGGGCGAGGTGTTGCAGGGCGCCAGGGGTCTGTCGGAATCGATGAACAAGCTGCATCAGTTTTCCGATGTGTTCTTTTCCGAACAGTTTCTGGAAGAGCGCCCGCTGATGAAAGCCATGCGCGCGCCCGCAGGCGCCGTTCTGCTGATTGACGAGCTGGACAAGGCGGATCAGGAGTTCGAGTCGTTCCTGCTGGAACTGCTATCGGAATATCAGATCAGCATTCCTGAAATCGGCACCATCAAGGCCACGGTCAAACCCATCGTGTTTCTGACCAGCAACAATACCCGCGAATTGAGCGATGCGCTGAAACGCCGCTGCCTGCATCTGTATATTCCGTTTCCCGATGCGGCGCTGGAGCGCAAGATTATTGCAGCAAGGGTGCCGGATGTGTCCGTCAAGCTGCGCAATGAACTGGTGGCGTTCATCCAGGGGCTGCGCGCGCTGGATCTGAAAAAGCTGCCTGCCGTCAGTGAAACCATCGACTGGGCGCGCACATTGCTGTTGCTGCACGCCAATACGCTTGATCCGGAAATGGTGCGCAATACGCTGAATGTCATTCTGAAATTCCAGGACGATATTGAGGCGGTCGGCGCGCAACTGACCACCCTGACTGACGAAGCGTTAAAGGCGGCGGAACGTCCGCTAGGGTAATCTGCAAGGGAAACGGTAATGGACCAGACACTCGGCGATTTCATCAAGACGTTGCGCAACGCCGATGTGCGCGTGTCCAGCACGGAAGTGGTGGATGCGCACGAGGTTATCGATCTGATCGGCTATACGGACCGCGAGATGCTGAAAAACGCCCTCGCGCTGGTTCTGCCCAAGACTGCCGATGAAAAAGGCATTTTCGATTACACCTTCGACCGGTTTTTCAAATTTGACGAACTGGACGAAATGGAAATGGCCGACCGCAACGATGCCGCCTCTGACGCCGGCATCGTCCCGCAACTGGACGATACCGCCGGCCAGCAGGGCGAGGGTCAGGGCGAAGGCGGCGGCAAGGGCTGTGCCGCGCGCGGCGGCGAAGGCGGCGAAGGCGCGCCCGATATTACCGGCGCCGTGCAGCAGGCCGGAATACGCGAAAACCTGTCGCCCCTGTCGCAGATGGTGCTGTCCGGTGACCGCACCGGTATTTCCGTCGCCATGGCCGAAGCGGGCGAGGCGGTGGGCCTGCGCAATATTCACATCTTCACGCAAAAAGGCCTGTATGGGCGGCGCATTCTGGAGCATATGGGCCTGAAGGCGCTGAACAATGACATTACAGAATTGCGCAAACGCGATGGCGCCGATGCGCATGAACTGGCCGAACGCCTGCGCAAGGGCCGCGAATATCTGCTCTCACAAGTGCGCGATTATGTCGAGCAACAATTCCTGCTGCATGCCGACGCCGACGGCAGCCATCTGCGCGAAGATATTCTATCAAAGTCGCGCCTGACCAATATCGAGCGGCGCGATTACCGCATGGTTCAGGAAATGGTACGCAAAATGGCCAAGCGCCTGATCGCCATCCATTCCCGCCGCCGCAAGGTCTATGATCGCGGCGCGCTGGATATCCGCAAGACCATGGCCAAGAACCATGCCTATGACGGTGTGCCGTTCGATATCCGCTGGAAATCGGTCAAGATCGACCGCCCCAAGGTCGTGGCGATCTGCGACGTGTCCGGTTCGGTCGCCAAGGTCGCGCATTTCATGCTGATGTTCCTCTATAGCCTCAACGAGGTGATGCCCAAGGTGCGCTCTTTCGCCTTTTCCGCGCGCATGGGCGAGGTTACCGATCTGTTCAGGGACAGCGATGTCGAGGAAGCCATGGCGAAAACCCTGTCCGAATGGGGCCAGGGCTCCACCGACTATGGCCGCTCATTACAGGATTTCGCCGAACTGGCGCTGAACGATATTGACAGCCGCACCACTGTCATCATCCTCGGCGACGCGCGCAGCAATTATGGCGATCCCGGTTCCGAAATCATGAAAAAGATTTACGAGCGCGCCAAATGGGTGATGTGGCTGAACCCCGAAGAAAAAAACACCTGGAACTACGCCGATTCCGTGATGCGCAAATTCCAGCCCTATTGCCACCAGGTGCAGGTATGCAATTCCCTGACCCATCTGGAACGCATCGTGAGTTCGGTGTTAAGAAGCGCGACTTAAGGGCGCACCGTAACGCCCCCATTGTATTGATATATTTATCTTGACATATTTATAAATTATTGGATAGTATGTCAGTGTCCAGCCTTCGCCGTGAGTATCCATATGTGCTCACATTTAACGGGCGTCGTTTTAACCGTGTGCTGATTGACCGGCACTACGAAGACAATCATCCCGATATGTCGGACGAGCTTATTCTGGAGTTGATCGAGGCGCAGGACGGTAAGGAACAGGAGCCCGCTGCAACACGTAACGGGTTTTGGTACTTCAAGATCGAGGACAGATGCCAGGGCAAGCTCTACAGGCTGATTTTGACTTATTGCGAGGAAGATTTTCTGGGCGTCATAAACGCCTTCCGGATAAAGGAATGAATGCGATGCCGAAATGGCCCAATCCCAAAGACGTCGAAGCTGTGATGCGCAAAACGGATGGCGGCGATGACTGGAGCTTTGGTCCCGGCATGGCCGAAACCGTGGCAGACAAGATAAAATATGATGTCTGCGCCGAATTCATCATCTACAAGCGCGAAAACAATCTGAACCAGCGCGAACTGGCGCAGAAACTCGAAATCAGCGAAGCACTGATCAGCAAAATCCTGCGCTATCAGTTCACCGAATTCACCATCGACCGCCTTCTCCGCTATCTCGAAAAACTCGGCATACAATATGAATTCAGACGGGTGGCGTAGGTGGGGCTTAAAAGATTTTATAGCTGAATGGCGATGAGGCAAAAAACTGTCATGTCAAGACCTGACCCCAATTTGTGCCGACCCCTATGCCCCGATTTTGCACGCAGCACGAATAATAGCGGGCATGTGATTGGTGCAATTAGCGCTCGTAAAGAGTTTAAATGTAGATAAATGTGGAAGAAACAAAAGCCGAATTGTTTCTTGTCGCGTCGTAAATTCATGAATTGTCGCCGTGTATGAGCCCCAGCCGGTCGGATAGGATGTTGACGTTTCAAGGCGCGAGACGGTAGCAACTGGAGTTAGTTTGAGAAGCTCGGTCTCAACGTCTCTGCCAAGACATATGATTAGTTTGGGCGAACAAACTCGCAGCAATCGGTGCCAAAGACGACGCCCCAACTCAAAAGACTCAGACTTACAAGGGAGCGCCTTTAGGCGGGGAGAGCGAAAGGGGATGAAGTGTGCGATTAGGGACTTTTCCATCAACTGCTGGTATGTGCCCTGAAAATCCATTTCAACGGCCAGCATATAAAACAAACGCTGTACCTGGATTTGCAATTCGGACTGACCGGGTTTCGAATTACCCCAAGACTCAACTAAATATGACACACCTGATTCGCAACTTGCCATTGGATGATCTGGCGGGATTACGTTTCCAGCAGGATTCAATGTGATGAGAGCAATCTCAACCGGTGCGTTTAGCACATCTTTTCCAACAGAGAGAAATCGCCAACCAAGATTGTGGCCTAACTCATCATAGGCGCGCTCAATATCGCTTACGCATTGCTCGAAAAGCGTATTGGACGATGGGCTTATTGGTTCGTTTGCCATGGTAAGAGGTAATCCTGATTTTACGGACAGTTGGTTAAGATACAACTGGAGGCACCGCCGAGGTATCCCCTTTAAACGAAAAAATGTCACAAAATCGGGGTCAAAATCGGGGTCAAAATCGGGGTCAAAAATCGGGGTCAAAAAATCGGGGTCAGGTCTTGACATGACAGTTTTTTCTCTCACCGGATTACTTAAAGCCGTCATATCAAGACCTGCCCCCTTTTTCCTGGTTTTCTTATGCGTCTGACCAGGATTGTCTGCCGTGCAGAATTCGCAGAATTTCAAGCGTGCCGCCCTGGTTCCGGTATATCGCCAGATAAGGGGTTTTGCCGATGACCAGCTCTCGCGTCCCGGTCTTCCGGCCTGGGCGGCCACTATCTGGAAAGTGTGCAAGACCCGCAACAGCTGTCAGGATGATCTCCACCTGCTTTCGGGCGGCGGATGGTTTGTCGCGGGCAATATAGCTCCGCAGCGATTGCAAATCACGAATTGCTGGCGGCGTCCATACCAGCTTCATCCGGGCATGGGCAGCTCATCGGTTTGATCCCACGACTCCACCCAGGCGGCGACATCCTCATGCGAGACCAAACGGCCGGCGTCGGCCGCAGAGATACCTTCCTCGATAGCCGCCAATTGCCAGGCCTGAACGGCTAAATAGTCGTGGATCGCCTGTTCGATTATCCAGGCTTTCGGCCGGTCAAACGCAATCGCAATCGCAGTGAGCCGCTCATTAAGCCCGGCTTGCAGGCGGACGCTTAAAGGCGAATTTTTTGATTTATTGGAGACGGCGCGTTTCATGTGACTACATTGCACTACATTGTAGTGCAATGCAACAAGGCTTTACAGCCGCTCGAAAATCGGCCAAATCGGGGTCACAAATCGGGGTCACACAAATCGGGGTCAGGTCTTGACATGACAGTTCTACCGCCCTCCCTTATCAACCTCCCCCTCACCCTACCGCGCGCAGTTTTTCCGCGCGTTCGAGATCTACCGAGACGAGCTGGCTGACGCCGCGTTCGGCCATGGTGACGCCGAACAGGCGGTCCATGCGGGACATGGTGACATTGTTGTGGGTGATGACCAGGAAGCGGGTTTCAGTGGAGCGCGTCATTTCATCGAGCAGATTGCAGAAGCGCTCCACATTGGCGTCGTCCAGCGGCGCGTCCACTTCGTCGAGCACGCATAGCGGCGACGGGTTGGTGAGGAACACCGCAAAGATCAGCGCCATCGCGGTCAGCGCCTGTTCACCGCCCGACATCAGACCCATGGATTGCAGGCGCTTGCCCGGCGGGCTGGCGAGAATTTCGAGGCCCGCCTCCAGCGGATCATCTGATTCGATCAGTTCAAGATGCGCCGTGCCGCCACCGAACAGATGCACGAACAGGCGCGAAAATTGTTCGTTGACCGTCGTGAAGGCTTTCAGCAGCCGTTCGCGCCCCTCACGGTTCAGGCTGCCAATCGCCTGGCGCAGGCGCGCGATGGCGGCCTCCAGATCGGCGCGTTCGCGCGTCATGCCTTCCAGGCGTTCGTTCAGTTCGCGCGATTCTTCCTCGGCGCGCAGATTGACCGCGCCCATATTTTCACGTTCGCGTTTGAAGCGCGCAAGGTTGCGTTCAACCGTGTCCACATCGGGCAGCGCCGCGCCTTCTTCCAGATTGGCCAGGCGCAGACATTCTTCCGGCGCGCATTCCAGGCGTTCCATAATTTGATCCGCCAGATCTTTCGCGCGTTCCAGCGCGGCGCCCGCCGCCGCCTCGCAGCGTACCCGCGCCTCGCGCATGGCGCCCAGATGGTCCTGGCTGGCGCGCGCCGCCCTGTCGCATGTGGCCTGCAGGGTCTCGGCTTCCGCAAGCCTGCTTGCCGCTTCGTCGCGGCGTTGCGCAGCACCGGCAATTTCGCTCAGCAGGGCCTGCATGCGCCCGGCAATTTCGTGCGGTTGGGCGCGCAGATTTTCCAGCTCACGGATCAGTTCAGATTCGCGCGCGACCAAAACTTCCAGCTGCCGGGACGCCGCCTGTTTGCGCGCGGCCCATGCGCCATGATCGCGCGCAATAACCTCCAGGCGCTGCGCACGCGCACGGGCCTCGCGCGCAAAGGCGTCCAGTGCGCCATGCGCCTGGCTTAACGCGGAACGGCCCAGATCAACCTCACTGCGCAGGCCCGCCACCAGTGCGCGGGGCTGTTCTTCGGGTTCCAGCAGGCCCATTGCCTGCGCGGTTTCTCGGCTGTGACGATCTGCCTCCGCGCATTCATTTTCGATACGCGCCTGCGCCTCTACCAGCGCGGCAAGACGGGTGGTGCGGTTAAGCATTTCACGCTCGGTTTTCGCCTGTGCATCCAGCGCCTGGGAAAGCGCTTCTTCCTTTTGCCGGACATAGCGGCGATTGTCCGCTTCGGCGGTGCGCGCAGCGGCGGCGGCATTCGCCGCCTGTTCGAAAGTTTCGCGCGCGGTTTGCATTTGCGCATCCGCCTGCTGACGGCGTAGCGTTACATCGGCCAGCCGGTTGCGCATCTCCAGCCGTCTGGCGGCGGCGGTGGGCGCATCGGCTGCGGCGGTAAAGCCGTCCCAGCGCCACAATGCGCCCTCAATGCTGACCAGACGCTGACCGGGTTTGAGTTGCGCGCGCAGAAAAACGCCATCGGTTGCCCCCACCACGCCGATCTGCGACAGGCGGCGCGCCAAGGCGGGCGCACCGGAAACATAGCGGTCCAGCGGCTCCGCGCCTGCGGGCAGCGCCGGTAATGGCCCATCGCCCGCCAGCAACGCCCAATGCACCGGGGCCGAATCATCGCTGGGATATTCCAGATCATCGCCCAGCGCCGCGCCCAGCGCGGTTTCATATCCCGGCGTCACGCGCAGCGCATCGACCAGCGGCGGCCACAGATCGCTAGCGCGATCATTCAGCACTTCGCTCAGGGCTTTTTCTTCCGCCGCAAGTTTATCCGTTACCGTACGGGCGGATTGATACACCTCGCGCAATGCGGCTTCGGCCTTCTGGGTTTCCTCGCGCTGAGTTTCCGCAAGGGATACGGCCTCGCGGCCCGCAATAACCGCCTGACGGGCCTCAAGGGTGCGCTGCTCCATTTCTTCCGTCTGCCTTGCTGCGGGCATTTCGGCCTGCAACCGGGCGCGATCATTCGTGACGGTCGCCAATTGCTGGGCCAGCCGGTCAAAGCGCTGCCGGGTCTGGGTTACTTCACGGTTCAGGCTTTCACGTTGGGCAATCAGATCTGAAAGACGGCGCATGGCCGCATCCAGCGCCGCTTCGCTGGTTTTTAATGCGGCCGCCGCCTGGGTTACCGCATCGCGCATGGCGTCGTCCCGGCCATGCTGCGCCGCCTCGGCGGCTTCAAGATCGCCGCGTTCCTGTTCAAGCTGCTGCAGGGCATGGTCCGAATCGCTGACATGTGCGGTTTCGCGAACCTGATCCAGTTGCAATTGCGACAGGCTGGCTTCGCTGCGCGCGGTCTGTTGCGCAATGCGCGCGCCTTCGGCCTCCAGACTGTCGCGGGCCACCGACAGGCGATGCAGGGCGGCGGCGGCCTCGGCTTCGGTCTGACGCAGGGGCGGCACAGCCTCGGCGGCTTCCAGTTGCGCCGTTGAGGCGGCGGCGGCGTCGCTTGTGGCGTCGGCAACCCGGGCTTCGGCCTGTTCCAGCAATTCGGCGGCCTGCGACACCGCATGCACGGTCTCCTGCCAGCGCAGATGAAACAGCAGGGCTTCGCCGTGGCGAATATGTTCCGACAGATTGCGATAGCGTGACGCCTGGCGCGCCTGGCGTTTCAATGCGGCGATCTGTGTTTCAATCTGCGCCATGATGTCATCAAGCCGGGTCAGATTGGTTTCGGCCGCGCGCAGGCGCAGTTCCGCCTCGTGACGGCGCGAATGCAGACCGCTGATGCCGGCCGCCTCTTCCAGAATGGCGCGGCGTTCCTTGGGTTTCGCATTGATCAGCGCACCGATGCGGCCCTGCCGGACGATAGCGGTGGAGCGCGGCCCACTGGCGGCGTCGGCGAACAACAAGGATACATCGCGCTGGCGCGCGTCGCGCCCATTGATACGATAGATGGAGCCTGCCTCGCGTTCGATACGGCGTGTAATTTCAAGCTGATCGGCGTCATTCAGATGCGCGGGCGCGGTGCGGCTGCTATTATCGACGACCAGTCCTACTTCGGCCATGTTGCGGGCCGGACGCCCGGCGCTGCCTGCGAAAATCACGTCATCCATGCCGCTGGCGCGCATCTGCTTGGCGGAACCTTCGCCCATCACCCAGCCCAGCGCCTCCACCAGATTGGATTTGCCGCAGCCATTGGGGCCAACGATTCCGGTCAGACCAGGCTCGATTCGCAATTCCACAGGTTCGACGAAGCTTTTGAAGCCCGATAGGCGAAGCCGGGTAAACCGCACGTGATGTTCCCTATTTACAGTGTGAATTAAGCGTCAGGCAGCAGCGGTTGCAGGATCTTGTCAAAGTCTTCGATGTCCATATCGCCATCATGGGTTTTACCGTCGATGATAAAGCTGGGTGTTCCCTTGATGTCGTATTTTTCCGAACCATCCTGTCGGCTTTGGACCAGCTGCTTCATCAGCGCTTCATCCGCCATACAGGAGTCAAAGGCCGCCTGGCCCATGCCGCCCAGCCTGGCGACCCGGGCCAGCGCCGACAGAGGATCCTCAGATGTGGCCCAGATCGCCTGTTGTTTGAACAGGATATCAATGAGCGGATGGGCTTTGGCTTCACCGCCGCAACGCGCCAGCATGGAAGCGCGTAGCGCCACCCCGTCCAGCGGGAATTCACGGAAGAACAGTTTTACCTTACCGGTATCGATGTATTTTTCCTTGAGCGCGGGCAGCACATTATTGTGAAACGCCGCGCAATGCGGGCAGGTCATCGACGCATATTCGATGATCGTGACCGGGGCCTCAGCCTTTCCCAGCACGATTTCGCCCGTAAAGACGCCGGATGCAGCAGGCGTGGCGACCGGTTCTTCCGCCGATACCGAACTGAAGCCGCCCAGTACGCCAATGGCGAGCCAGCCGGCCAGCACAAGAAATCCTGTAACACCTACAAAATATCGTGGTAATTTTCCCAAAACAGACCTCCTACTACAACATGTGGTGGATTATACGTGCCTTTGGGCGGACTCAACAAGGTTTTTTACGGCGCTGAATGCCGCTGCCCAGCCGTTCCAGTGCGGCGCGCAGAGCCGGGTCCTCAATTTGCGCCACTTCCCGCAATACTGCCTGCTTTTCAGCCGGTTGCAGGCGGCGGGGCACAACCGGCGCCACCTGACGCGCAGCTACAGGCCCCTGAACAATACGCAGGGCCGCCACCGCACGAAACCCGCATTGGGCATTAATTCGCGCGATCAGAACCGGTTCCATATGCTGTAATTCCAGCGCCGCCGCCCCGTCCACACGCACCCACAGGGTGCCATTATCGCCCTTGCCCTGCGCGAAATGCAGCTTTTCCGGCTGGCAGTGATCGCCAAGCCTTTCGCCTGCAATCTGCGGCCAGTGGGTCAAAAGCACGCCCAGGGCAAAACCGCGCCGCCCGAATGCGGGGCGCGTTATGGCGTCGGCGGCCTTGGCCAGCGGACGCAGGCCATAACGGCGTACTGCCTGCTTGTTGTGTTTTGTGCTATCAGACATTTGGCCGCTGGATCACCCTGCTGAAAAACTGCTGCATAATCATGCCATAAAATGCGCCTTTATTATGGTGTGCCCGTCAAGCATATCACTATTTGAGAGGTTTAAATGTCCAGTTCCGTACTTAATCTGCTGAATGAAAACCTGCTCAAATTTTTTGATATGCAACTGGTCCGGCGGTCATGGCTGAATGGCGCATTGGCGCCATCGGACAGCGCCTTCCCGCCAGAAACCTGGGCCATGATTGAATTGCCCGGTGGTTTGAAACTGTGGATAGACCTTGGGGATAAGTACGTCTCCCTGGGATGCCTTGCCGGCATATATGAGAGAGATGAGACCACATTCATTCTGAACACACTGAAGCAGGGGCAGACTTTTGTCGATATAGGCGCCAACATTGGATGGTTTGCGGTGCAGGCTGCAAAAAATGCAGGGCCTGGCGGCAGGGTGATCGCCATTGAGCCCCGCAAACAGACAGGCAATTATCTGGCGCGGTCACTTCAGGCAAATGGATTTGCTGACTGTGCTGAAGTGCATCACTGCGCTGTTGGCGCTGAAGCCGGGCGCTTTAATATTGCATGGGATGGCAAAGCGGGAAATCCAGGTGGAACCTGGTCCATTCCAGATGAAAAAATGGCGCAGGATTTTTGCGACATCGGACACTGCGTGGAAAGTGTCGAAGTCAGAACGCTGGACAGCATTGTGGCCAATCGCAAGATCGATGTAATCAAAATCGACATAGAGGGCGCTGAGGGCTTGGCGCTGCGTGGCGCCACGCAAACCCTGGCGCAATCCCGGCCTGTCATTATGTCGGAAATGAATTTTACATTGCTGCCAAAAATTTCTGGCGTCTCGGCTGGCGAATTTGTCCGCTGGATGGCGCAACAGGGATATCAGTGCCACGCGCTTGATGCTGGAAGGACAGGCCCCGCATTGCATGCGGACAATCTTCCTGGACATCTGCTGTTTATCAACGTCATATTCCAGCCCGCATAGAAGTAAGAGGCAAGGCGTAGCAGAGGATGCAGCAACTTTCCGATCTATTGCTGGACTGGTACGATGGCGCGCGGCGTGTATTTCCATGGCGCGCGATGCAGGGTGAAACGCCCGATCCATACAGGGTATGGTTGAGCGAAGTCATGTTGCAGCAGACCGGAACGGCAACAGTAATTTCCTACTTCAATAAATTCACCACCCGCTGGCCCACGGTGCAGGCATTAGCCAAAGCGCAACTGGATGAAGTTCTGACCGCATGGGCAGGGCTTGGCTATTACGCCCGCGCCCGGAATTTACACCGCTGCGCGCAGATCATCAGTTCAGAGATGAACGGTAATTTTCCGGCTGATTTAGCATTGCTGCAAACCTTGCCCGGCATTGGCCCCTATACCGCAGCCGCCATTGCCGCCATTGCGTTCAATGCGCAAAGCCCGGTTCTGGATGGCAATATTGAACGGGTTTTGTCGCGGTTATATGCGGTTACGGCCCCGCTGCCTGGCGGCAAGCCGGAACTGCGCGAACTGAGCCTGGGACTGCTTGCATGCGCGCGGCCCGGCGACATGGCGCAGGCCATGATGGATTTGGGCGCAACTGTTTGTACGCCGCGCGCCCCCGGATGCACGCGCTGCCCGTGGCGAAAAGCCTGCGCGGCGCATGCGCAGGGTATTGCAGAGAGCCTGCCGGTCAAACCGCGCAGGCGGCCCATCCCGGCCCATGTTGGCGCCGTGTTCTGGCTGACCCGCAAGGATGGCGCGGTTCTGTTGCGGCGGCGTCCCGAACAGGGCCTGCTGGGCGGCATGATGGAATTTCCCGGTACGCCGTGGCAGGATGAAATGGCTGATCTGGCGGCGCACGCGCCAGCCGATTGCGACTGGCGCGCGCTGCCGGGGACGGTGCGTCATGTGTTCACGCATTTCAAGCTGGCGCTTACCGTCTATATGGGGACGTGCGGGCACACATCATCCGTAGACGGAATATGGACGCCGCCGGGCAGACTGGACGAATTCGCCATTCCGTCCCTGATGCAAAAGGTGGCGGAGCATGTGTATCGTTCCACGAAGGAGCCGGGCAGGTGATTTTTTATCTTTCAAAAATCTTATGGGTGCTTGTGCAGCCCAGTAATCTGTTGTTGTTATTTGCCTGTGGGGTAACGCTGTTATTGTTCACATCGCGGGCGCGGCTGGGCAGGATTATGCTGGGTGCGATCATGGGAGTTTTTATTCTCCTGTCTGTGCTGCCGGTGGGTAACTGGATGCTGTATCCGCTTGAAACGCGGTTTCCGGTTCCCGGCAATCTGGGCAGGGTCGATGGCATTATCGTTTTGAGTGGCGCGTTTCACGCCAAAAACAGCGCCTATCGCGGCGCGCCAGTGCTCAACCAATATGCCGGACGGTTCACCACCTTCATGGAACTGGCCAGGCGATATCCGCAGGCGAAACTTGTGTTTAGCGGCGGCGCGGTTTCTGCGATGCCTGACAATGTGACCGAATCCGATATAGGCAGATGGTTTTTTTCAGCCCAGGGGCTGGATATACAGCGCATTCTGTTTGAAGATAAATCCCGCAACACCCATGAAAATGTCGTGTACAGCAAACAGATTGCGCAGCCACAACCCGGCGAGCACTGGATTCTGGTGACCTCGGCGGCGCATATGCCGCGCTCGGTTGGGTTGTTCCGCAAAAATGGCTGGAACGTCACGCCCTATCCGGCGGGATATGCGACCATGCCATTTCTGGAAACGCCAAGAGGTGTGGATTTTGGCGGTCGGCTGGAACGCCTGGACGATGCCGTCAAGGAATGGACCGGTCTGGTGGCGTATTATTTACTGGGACGGACCAGCGCTTTGTTTCCCGCGCCTTAATGCAGTTCTGCGCGCAGTTTTTGCCGCAGAACGTCAATGGGTGTCAGCGCGCCACTTATTTCCACATGCCAGAAGGTCCAGCCATTGCAGGCGGACGCACCCTGCACCAAAGCGCCAACCTGATGGATGGAGCCTTTCGCATCCGCGGAAATCAGTGTGCCGTCCGCGCGCACCTTGGCGGCATGACGCCGCGAAATATCACACAGCATTGTGCCGGGCGAAAGCAGACCGCGCTCCACCAGCCAGCCAAACGGAATGCGGACTTCCTGGCGCTTGCTGGTGGTCACCTCCATGGCGTCTGGCGATAAAGGCACAATTTTTGAAATGCGGGCAATCGCCTTGCTGGCATATGCATGTTCGCGCTCCATGCCAATGAAGTGACGCCCCAGCCGTTTGGCCACGGCGCCGGTCGTGCCGGTGCCGAAGAACGGATCAAGGATCACGTCGCCTTCTTTGGTCGATGCCAGAATAACCCGGTGCAGCAGGGATTCCGGTTTTTGCGTAGGATGCGCCTTGTCGCCCGCTTCGTCTTTCAGGCGCTCTTCGCCGCTGCAAATCGGCAGCAGCCAGTCAGAACGCATTTGCAGGCCTTCGTTCAACGCCTTCATGGCGTCATAATTGAACGTATAGTTTGTGACGCCGGGATCGCGCGCCGCCCAGATTAATGTTTCATGGGCATTGGTGAAGCGGCGCCCGCGAAAGTTTGGCATCGGATTGGTTTTGCGCCACATGATATCGTTCAGAATCCAGAAATCGAGATCCTGCAAAATGGCGCCGACACGAAAAATATTGTGATACGAACCGATCAGCCAGATGGTGCCGGTTTTTTTCAACACCCGTTTGGCCGCGCTCAACCATTGCAGGGTGAATTCATCATAGGCGGCAAAGCTGGAAAATTTGTCCCAGGCTTCGACAACGCCATCAACGCGGCTGTGGTTGGGCCGCAGCAATTCATTCGAAAGCTGAAGATTGTATGGTGGATCGGCAAATATGACGTCCACGGAATTTGCCGGCAGGCCGTTCATCAGACTCACGCAATCGCCGATCAGCACCTTGTCCAGTGGCAATGCGGGTGTGGCCTTTACCGTGCGCGTGGATGCCGCGCTGATACCTAATTCCATGACTGCGTTCCCCCTTGTGATTCGCACCCCATGTTTGCTACTCCCGGCGAATCCCGTCAATAGCTTTTTAGAATCAAGGGGTTATGGAGGTATCCTTGCACAACATCTTGTGTATGGGCTTGAAGCTGCGCCGATGATGTGGTGTTACGCCCAGACGCGCCAACGCATCCCTGTGCGCGCTGGTTCCGTATCCCTGGTTGGTTTTCCAGCCGTAACCCGGAAATTCCGTGTCCAGATCATGCATGATCGCATCGCGCGTCACCTTGGCGATGATCGATGCGGCGGCGATGGAAAGGCAGTGCGCGTCCCCCCCGATTATCGTTTCCAGCGGGCAGGAAAGTCCGGGCGCGCGGTTGCCATCGACCAGCGCAAATGTCGGCGCCACCGGCAGGGCCGCAACGGCCCGCGCCATGGCAAGCAGGCTGGCGTTGAGAATGTTCAGATCATCAATCTCTGCAACGCTTGCCTGCCCGACACCAATCTGTGCGCAGTTTAGCAAACGCGCATACAGCGCCTCGCGTTTAAGCACGGATAGCTTTTTGGAATCATCCAGGCCCAGGGGAATGTTACGCGGATCAAGCACCACCGCAGCGGCAACCACCGGCCCCGCCCACGGCCCACGCCCCGCCTCGTCAATCCCGGCGATCCTTGCGCCGGGATTGCGTGCATAATGTTCCTGCTCGCGTGAAAAATCAGGCAGCAAACGCTTCTATTCAGCCGCCATCTGCATGGCGGGTATCTTGTCGAGCGGCAGGTTGAACAGCCGCGCGGTGTTTTCGCGCAGAATCGCCTGCACCATATGCGCGGGCAGTTTGCTGGCGTGTTTGGCGAGCAGCGCCTGTGAATTCGGCCAGGTCGAATCCGTATGCGGATAATCGTTGGCCCACAGAAGCTGTTTGTAATTTTCTTCATTGGCGTTGCGGAACGCGGTGTAATCATCCTGAAACGTCATATAGACGTTGGATTTGATATATTCGCTGGGATGTTTGCTCAGCCCCTTGATGATGCCATCGTCGGCGGCCGTGTACGCTGCATGGTCCATGCGGTACATATAATGCGGCATCCAGCCGGCGTCACCCTCGGCGGTGACCAGCTTCAGCTTTGGATGGCGCTCAAACACGCCGCCCAGCACCATCATGCCCATAATGTCCTGCACCGCGCGGATAATGCCCATGAAGCCATTCAGCGGATGGCCGCGTTTGCCGCGCAGCGCTTCGTCCACGCCATCGCCCTTGGCGGTCAGAATATGAAAACAGATCGGCAGGTCCAGATCAACCGCGCATTCCCACAGGGCGTCATATTGCGGCTGGTCATATTCACCCTCAGCCGGATTGCCCGGCATCATGATGCCGACCATGCCCATTTCCTTGGCGCGGCGGAAATCCGCAATGGCGCTATCAACACTCAGGATCGGCGTCATCGCCAGCCCGAACAGCCGGTTGGGTGCGCCTTCGCAAAAGCTTTGCAGCCAGCGATTATAGGCCATCATCGCCGCGCCCTTGTACACCGGGTCAGGATGGGTGCACAGCACCATGCCGACCGAGGCATAGATGATTTCAGCCGCGGTGCCCTCTATGTCCATATCCGCCAGCCGCGCCTTGGCGTCATAGCCGCCAACGCGGATATCGCCAAATTTGATATTGTCCGCATGTTTCTTGCGCTCGGCGACCTTCATGCCCGCGCCATCCAGAAAGCCCATCGGGATGGTGCGTTTCATATCCCGGATCACATAGGTGTCATTGCCATTGGGCAGGCGCTCCACGCGGGGCGCATCGGCGCGGAACTTGGGATCAATAAAATCCACATAGCAATTTGGCGGCTCGACAATGTGACTGTCGGCGGAAATGACCCCTTTGAAGAACATGATACGCTCCCTTGGCTCTGGACTTGAATCTGTGATCATAATTATAGGCGCAATCGCGCAAGGATATGAAGGGTTTTTTGTACGACGCGGATCACGGGGCGCCGGAACGAAAAAGGGCCCGGGGTTTAGCCGGGCCCTTTGCCAGAGATGTTAACCCTATTCCGCCGCCATCTGCATGGTGGGAATTTTTTCGAGCGGCAGGCTGAACAGGTTTGCGGTGTTTTCACGCAGGATGGCGCGGACTTTTTCCGGCGCGACGCCGCTGGCATGTTCGGCCAGCAGGGCCTGCGAGTTTGGCCAGGTCGAATCCGAATGCGGATAGTCATTGGCCCACAAAAGCTGTTTATAGTTCATGTAATCAATGTTGCGCCAGGCCATGTAATCATCCTGGAAGGTCATGAACACGTTTGATTTGATATAGTCGCTGGGCAATTTGCTCAGGCCCTTTATGATGCCATCATCGGCCTCGCGGTACGCGGTGTGATCCATCCGGCGCATATAGTGCGGCATCCAGCCGGCATCGCCCTCGGCGGTAACCAGTTTCAGTTTCGGATGGCGTTCAAACACACCGCCCAGCACCATCATGCCCATAATATCCTGGATCGCGCGCAGAATTTTCATGCCGCCATTCAGCCGGTGGCCGCGCCCGCCTGCAAAGACCGACGATAAATCGCCCTCCTTGGCGGTCAGAATATGAAAACAGATCGGCAAATCAAGATCGGTGGCGCATTCCCACAGGGCGTCATATTCCGGGCGATCATAATCGCCATGCACCGGTTCGCCCGGCATCATCATGCCGACCATGCCCATTTCCTTTGCGCGGCGGAAATCCGCAATGGCGCTATCAACCGACAAGATCGCAGTTTGCGCCAGGCCGAACAGCCGGTTAGGCGCCTCAGCGCAAAATGTTTGCAGCCAGCGGTTATAGGCCTGCATGGCCGCATCCTTGTAGGCCGGATCGGGGTGCGTGCACAGCACCATGCCGACCGAGGCATAGATGATCTCCGCCGCCGTTCCTTCCAGGTCCATATCCACCAGCCGGGCCTTGGCGTCATAGCCACCCCTGCGGGTTTCCTCGAATTTGGTGGTGTCCGCATGGTGCTTGCGGGCGGCGGGCTTCATGCCCGCACTATCCAGCAGCCCCAATGGCACGCTTTGCTTCAGATCCTTGATGACATAGATATCCTTGCCGTTCGCCTGGCGCTCTACATGCGGCGCGTCGGCGCGATATTTCGGCTCGATAAAATCCACATAGCAATTTGGCGGCTCAACTATATGGCTGTCGGCGGAAATGATGCCTTTGAAAAACATGGCGCGCTCCCCTTGTTCTTTGTTCTGGATCTCAATCTGTGATCATAATTATAAGCGCAAGTCCCGGCACAAAAGAAGGATTATTTACCCGCCGCATAGCTATTCATGGCCTGGGCCATTTTAATGTCCCGCGCGGTGACGCCGTTCGCCTCATGGGTGGCGAGTGTAACGTTTACCCTGTTGTAAACATTGAACCATTCCGGGTGATGGTCAATCTTTTCGGCCAGCAGGGCGACACGGGTCATCCAGCCAAAGGCTGCATTGAAATCCGCAAATTTGAATTCTTTGACGATAGCATCGCGGCCATCCACCTCCTGCCAGCCTTCAAGCCCCGCCAGCGCCTTTTGCCGGTCGTCACCGCCTAGTTTTTCAATCATCTGCCTTTTCCTTTCTGCTTAACCGGCCCGATAATGCGCCCGCTTTGCAGCGGCGGCAAGTTCGTCTATGATGCGCTTATGACATATAGCAACTGGTCCGCACATATGCTCGCCCCGAGCCTTGATGATATTGCCGAGATTGGCAGCGCCGTGCTTGCCCGGTTGCCGCAGCAGTTTCTGGAAAATATTTCCGAGGTCATCATTCAGGTGGTGGATTTCGCGGATGAGGAAACCTGCCGCGATCTGGAAGTAGACAGCCCATTTGAAATATTAGGCCTGTATGTCGGCATCGATCTGACCAGCAAAAGCGTTATGGATCAGCCCTCCGGCCCCGATGTGATTTTTCTGTATCGCCGCCCGATTCTGGATTGCTGGTGCGAAGGCGATGACAGTCTGGCTGACATTATCACCCATGTTCTGGTGCATGAGATCGGCCATCATTTTGGCATGTCGGATGAAGCCATGGAAATACTGGAAGACGCCGCACTGTCGCAGGCCAATACACTGAACTAGGGGGTGTCCTCAATTGCTGTCATTACCCGCTTCATGCGGGTAATCCATGCCACAGGCAAGGCCCGAGCCTGTGTCTGGGTTACCCGGACAAGCCGGGTAATGACAAAGCGAGAAAGCGAGGGAGGCGGGCTGCTTTAAGCCACCGGATAACGCGCCTCGACCTGATAGCTGGCGCCATTGGCCGTGCGGTGACTGGACATCAGTACGAAATTTTCCACCCTGATCACCGGCAAGGCCAGAATATTATTGGCGGCGATAAATGCGCCGATGCGATCGCGCGGCGGATTTTTCAGCCAGGCCAGCGTGACATGGGGAACATAGCGCCGCTCTGTGGGCGCTTCCAACCCGGCGCGGGCATGCGCCGCATTGATCCGCGCATGGAGCGCATTCAGTTCCGCGCATGGTTCAACGCCCACATATAAAAGACGCGGCTTTCGTTCACCGAATGTTGCAACGCCGCGCAGTTGCAGATCAAAAGGCGTAAACGTCACCTCTTGCAGCGACGCATGGGCCTGATCAGCGGTGCGCGTATCAACGTCACCGATAAATCGCAATGTCACATGCAGATTTTCCGCAGAAACCCAGCGCGCGCCCGGTATGCCGCCACCCATCAGCGCAAGCCGCTGGGCAATCTGATCCGGCAGGGTGATGGCCGAAAATAATCTGTACACGGATTAAACTCTATATGCGGTTGAGAAACTCAATCACCTGGGGCGTGATAGAGCGGACGATCATGTCAACGCCTGCCTCATTGGGGTGCAGCATATCGGGCTGGTTATATTTTGCATCGGCTGCAACGCCTTCCAGAAAAAACGGATATAGCGGCACATCATATTTTTCTGCAAGCCGGGGATAAATTGCGTCAAAGGCGGACGCATAGTCCGCCCCAAGATTGCGCAGCGCCTTCATGCCTGCAAGCATTACCGGCAGTTTTCTTTGCTGCAAACGCTGGATAATCATTTCAAGATTGGCGTAAGCCTGTTCGGGAGAAAGCCCGCGCAGCCCGTCATTGGCGCCCAGTTCAATAATCACGGCATCCGCGTCCGCGCCCACCGACCAGTCCAGCCGCGCCAGGCCATCTGCCGTGGTGTCGCCCGAGACACCCGCATTTTCCACTTTCACCACAATCCCCAGCGACGCCAGATGCTGTTGCAGCCGGGCCGGAAACGCATTCTCGGCGGCCAAACCCGCACCCGCAGTCAGGCTGTCGCCCAGAACGACCAGAACCGGCGGCTCCTTTGCCTGCACCGGACTGATGAAAAGCATCCACGCCAGAACAGAAATGTGAAATGCGCCATTGATCATTGCCCTTATAACGCTATGTTCAGACATGTGCTGCACGCGATAACAGGTGGTGAATTTGAGCGATCCGGTCATTCATTTTGACAATGTGCATTTATCATTGAACAGCGGCGCGGGCACGGTCGATATCCTGCGCGGCATTAATCTTAGCGTAGATGAAGGCGAAGCGGTAGGCCTGATCGGACCCAGCGGTTCGGGAAAGTCCACCATGCTGATGGTAATGGCGGGGCTGGAGTGCGCCAGTTCAGGCACGGTGCGTGTCGCGGGGCATGATCTTGGCGCCATGAGCGAAGATCAGCTTGCGGCGTTTCGCCGCGATCATACCGGGATTGTGTTTCAGTCGTTTCATCTGATCGCCACCATGACGGCGCTGGAAAATGTCGCCGTGCCCCTGGAATTGGCCGGACGGCGCGACGCCTTTGCGCGGGCGCGCGAGGCGCTGGAGTCCGTTGGCCTTTCACATCGTGTCCGTCACTATCCAGGACAGCTATCGGGCGGCGAGCAGCAACGGGTCGCGCTGGCCCGCGCCGTTGCCGCAAAACCGCGCATTCTGCTGGCCGATGAACCCACAGGAAATCTGGATGGCGCGACCGGCGAACAGATCATTCAACTGATGTTCGCCTTGCAGGCCGACACCGGCGCCACCTTGCTGCTGATCACACATGACGCCAGCCTGGCCGCACGCTGTGGCCGTGTGGTGCATCTGAATGATGGCAAAGTGTCACGCGTGACGACTGGTGCGCCGCGGGCCATGGTGCGGGGTGGCTGAGGTGGAAGGATCAGGCAATATCTTCGCGAGCATTGCGCAATTCGTCAAGATTGCCGCGCCAGGCTATTTTACCCTTAAGCGCCATAAGCTGCTTTCGCTTGAGGGAACGGACATAGATGGCAAGTGCTTCGTTTATCGCAGCTTCCCTAGTCAGGCATTCCCCAAACTGCATCGCGTCAGCCAGAAGCTTGCTATCAATATGGATATGAATTTTCATGCCTGACACCAGCAGCCCTATGCCACGACCTGTCATTCTGAGCGAAGCGAAGAATCCCCATGATACGGGGTGAGATTCTTCGCTTCGCTCAGATTGACAATAGGTCTGTTCATCAGGCTGTTAGTATAACACCTATGCGCTGGCAATCCTGAAAAACTAAGAAAATTATGGCCCCTGTCAATCACTACATCCCCTTATCCCTGCGTTTCGCGCTACGCGAGCTGCGCGGCGGGCTGCATGGGTTTTATATATTTCTGGCCTGCCTGACGGTAGGGGTTGCGGCCATTGCGGGGGCGGGGTCACTGGGTGCGGCGATAACGGGGGGCATGCGCGCCGAGGGACAGGCCATTCTGGGCGGCGATGTGGCGCTGGAACTGAACTATCGTGACGCCACCGCAGACGAGCTTGCGCATATGCAGGCGAGCGGAGCGGTTTCGCTGAGCCGTGACATGCGCGCCATGGTGAAAAGTCACGTCAATGATGTGCGCACTTTGATCGAACTGAAGGCGGTGGATGGCGCCTATCCGCTTTTTGGCGCCGTGACCTTGCGCGAAAATGCGGAATTGCAATCCGCGCTGGCGCAACAGGCTGGCGTCTGGGGCGCTGTGATCGAGGGGGCGCTGGCGGAGCGATTGAATGCGCGGCCCGGAACCCTGCTGCGCATCGGGGCGCTGCAATTTCAGGTGCGCGGGATTATTGTGCGTGAACCGGACCGCGCATCCGGCGGGTTGGCGCTGGGACCACGGGTAATGATTTCAATCGACGCCCTGGACGCGACGCAGCTTGTGCAGCCCGGCAGCCTGCAAGTGCGGCATTACCGTATCAAACTGCACCCGGGGGCCGATCTTAAAATCTGGCTGGAGCGGTTGAACGCACAATTTCCGGACGCCGCATGGCGGGTGCGCAACCGCGACAACAGCGCGCCCAGCACAAGGCAATTTCTGGATCAGATGGCGATGTTTCTGACCCTGACCGGATTGACGGCGCTGGTGGTGGGCGGCGTGGGCGCGGGGAATGCCGTGCACGGATATTTGCAGCGCAAGCGCGTGACCATCGCCACGCTGAAATGCCTGGGTGCGCAAGGCGGCGTGATATTCCGCATCTATCTGACACAGATTATTTTGCTGGCATTTCTGGGCAGCGCCGTCGGGCTGGGGATTGGCGCGGCGATCCCGTTTTTGCTGTCGGCGGTATTGACGGATCTGCTGCCCGTGCCCGCGCATTTTGCGGTTTATCCCCTGCCCTTGCTGTATGCCAGCGCTTT
>Ga0073919_1000003_pt1 | contig 57790 bp, 50 predicted proteins | sample GWRWT3_25Nov14_FD_71202 | JGI IMG/M metagenome (GOLD analysis project Ga0073919, IMG submission 71202) | Sand microcosm microbial communities from a hyporheic zone in Columbia River, Washington, USA - GW-RW T3_25-Nov-14 | ecosystem: Engineered > Artificial ecosystem > Sand microcosm >... | reverse complement strand
CTTTAGGCCGCCGCACTTGGCCGCGCCGATACTTCGCCGTGCCAGCGTTTGAGATGCTGCAAATCGTCCGGCATTTGGACGGCGCCGGTATTGGCGCCGAAATCAATCGAACAGAGCAGCGTTATGTCCGCGATGGAAAAATCCGGCCCGGCAACATAGCGGCGGCCGGCCAGCACATCATCGAAGATCTGCATGGCCCGCAACGCGCGCGCTTTGGATGCCCTGGCCCAGGCTGCAATCTGATCGGGTTCCAGCGCCTTGCCAATTTCCGTGCCGTGGCGAAACACCCCCGCGATGGACGGCAGCAATTCAAATTCGGCGCGCCGGGACCACATATCGATAAATGCGCGTTCCTCCGTGTCGCGCCCGAGCAGCGGCGGCGCGGGATGCAGTTCTTCGATATAACGGCAGATGGAAACCGATTCCCCCAGCAGTTTGCCATTATCCAGTTCCAGCAGCGGCACCAGTACAAATGGATCCTTGGCCATATAATCTGCCAGCCTGTGCTGCCCCTTGATCAGGTTAATCTGCACCGTGGGAATGGTGACGCCTTTTTCCGCAAGGAACATCCGCACCCGGCGCGGATTGGGCGCGGCGCGGTAATCATATAGCAGCATGGCGATAGTTTCCTTTCTTCTTCATTCTGAATTGACAGGCTCCATGATCGGAAACCAGCGCAATGCTTGACCTCCCGTTCCCAGTGGGGCAAAGAATAGCCCATCTGATCAACAAAAACAGGTCTTACAGCAGGAAAGGATAGTTCTATGACAATCAGATTTGATGGAAAAGTGGCCATTATTACCGGCGCGGGCGGCGGGCTTGGGCGTTCGCATGCGCTGCAACTGGCCAAGCTTGGGGCCAAGGTCGTGGTCAACGATCTGGGCGGTAGTGTTGACGGCACCGGCGGCTCCAGCGCCGCCGCCGAAAAGGTTGTTGCGGAAATCAAGGCGGCGGGCGGGCAGGCCATCGCCAATGGCTCCAGCATCACCGACAAAAAGGGCGTCGAAAATCTGGTCAAGCAGGCCATGGACGCCTATGGCCGCATCGATCTGCTGGTCAACAATGCCGGTATTCTGCGCGATAAAAGCTTTTCGAAAATGTCGCTGGAAGATTTCGAACTAATCGTTGATGTGCATCTGATGGGCGCAGTCTATGTGACCAAGGCAGTATGGCCGATCATGCTGGAACAGAATTATGGCCGTATCGTCATGGTTACGTCCGGCAGCGGACTGTTTGGCAATTTCGGCCAGACCAATTACGCCGCCGCGAAACTGGGCCAGGTTGGCCTGATGAATGCCCTGAAGCAGGAAGGCCGCAAATATAACATCAAGGTGAACACGCTGGCCCCGATTGCCGCCACCCGCATGACCGAATCCATCATGCCGCCCCAGGCGCTTGAGGCGCTGAAACCGGAACTGGTGACGCCTGCCGTATTGTTCATGCTGAGCGAGGACGCGCCAACCGGCGCCATCATCACTGCGGGTGCGGGTTTCTTCGCCGCTGTAAAAACCATCGAAGCCGAAGGCATGCTAATCCCCGGCGCGGTCAGCGTCGATGATGTCGCCGCCAACTGGGACAGGATCAGCGATTTCAGCAAGCATGTGACCTATGAAAGCGTCAATGACGGCACAGGCCGGGTGTTCAAGCTGCTCAAGGGTTAGAGCACGCCTTGTGCTCATGAAAAAGGCCCCGGAAATTCCGGGGCCTTTTTTGTGCGCTTTATTTTAATGCATACGCGAAATGGCGCGCGCCTCTTCTTCGGTCAGGGGCTTGCGCTTCAGCGGCCACAGATATTCCAGCGCGGCAACCATCGCGGGCAGCAGCGTAATAGCGCCAACCATGTTCACAATAAACATGAAGGTCAGCAGCAGGCCCATATCAGCCTGGAATTTCAGTTCAGAGAAAATCCAGGTGGACACACCGATCGCCAGCGTGCCGCCGGTAAACATGGTGGCCGATCCCACATCGTTCAGCGCCTGCAAATAGGCCTCGTGCGGGGATACGCCCATGCGCATGTAACGCTGCATCCGGTTATATTCATAGATGCCGTAATCAACGCCAATACCCACCGCAATCGCGAGCACAGGCAGCGTCGAGATTTTGAGGCCGATACCCGCACCGTTCAGGAACCAGTTGCCGATAATCGTTGACAGCACCAGCGGCACCACGCAGCAAATCGCGCCGCGCCATTCCCGATACACAAAGATCACCAGGATCATCACCACGCCATATACATAGAGCAGCATGGGAATTTCCGAATGCTCCACCACCTGGTTGGTCGCAGAAACAATGGTCACATTACCAGTGCCAATGCGCAGTTTAATATCGTCCGATTGGTTGGCGGGGTTGGCGATAAATGTCTCCGCCACCTTGACTACCCGCTTAACGGTTTCGGCCTTGGTATCCGCCAGATAGACATGGGTTGGCAGGATGGCGCATTGCGTATCCAATAGACCCGTGCCGCTTTCAATGCCGGAGGTCGCCTGCGCCAGCGCGCTGCTGGCGCGCGGCAGGGCCTGCATTTTCAAATGCCCCTCCTGCCACAGAGCGTTGGCGTTTTTGGCGATGGCCGTTAAACCAATCGTCGACACAACACCCGGAACATTCTGCATTTCCCAGGCCAGCCGGTCCAGAAAATCCATCACGCCATAATCGATACAGGCCGCTTTCGGCGTCTCGGCGATAATCGTGAGAACATTCAGGCCAAGACCAAAATTCTCGGCGATGAAGCGGCTGTCAGAATTATACCGGGAATCCGGGCGCAACTCGCCTGCACCCGCATGCACGTCACCGATCTGGCGTTTGGATCCCTGGACGAAGCCAATAATCCCCAGCACGATGCAAAAACCGATGAAGATAAAAGCATTTCGTGGCAAGGCAATCTTGGCCAGAAAGGGCCATGCGCGCGCGCGCGAATCCATCGCGCGCTGTACCTTGGGCCCATATTCCGGGCCCGGCGCAATATAGGACACCAGCAGCGGCAACATGACGAGGTTGGAGACGATCTTGAGCCCCACGCCGATGGACGAGGTGATCGCCAATTCCTGGATCATCCCGATCGGAATGATGTAGAGCGTTCCAAAGCCTGCAAGGCACGTCATCAGCGCTACCGCACCCGGACGCAGCAGGAAGGAGAAGGTTACGCGGGCCGCTTTTTCCTTATCCAGTCCGGCAGCAATTTCAGCGCCGACCATGTTGATCTGCTGCACACCATGGCTGACGCCAATCGCGAACACCAGGAATGGCACCAGCACGGCAAGCGGATCAAGGCCGAATCCCATGAGATTCAATAAACCAAATTGCCAGATCAGCGAACAGAGCGAAGCCGCAACCGTAACCAAAGTCAAACGGACAGAGCGGCAATACAGCCAGAGCATGATGCAGGTAAGGGCAAAAGCGACGATAAAGAATGTCACCACGCTTTTGGCGCCGTCGGCAATATCGCCCGTCAGCTTGGCGAAGCCGATAATTTTTACGTCGACGGTGTCGGATACATATTTGGCCCGGATTTCATTTTCCAGCCTGTAGGCTACATCAAAATAATCCAGCCGCTCCTTGGTTTCCGGATTGAAATCGAGCAATTCCGCCCGGATCATTGCGGCATTGAAGTTTGTTGCGACGAGGCGCCCCACAAGGTCAGCGCGTAGCGTATTATCGAGAACTTTCTTGATGCCTTCCGGCGTTGGCTTGAAGTTGGCCGGAATCACGTCGCCTGCTTCGAGGCCATCTTCTGTTACGGCAATAAAGCGGGTATTCGGCGTCCAGAGCGACGTCACCGTGTGACGCGCGACACCGGGAATAAAGAAGATATCGTCCGTAGCCTTTTTCAGGGTTGCGAGAAAATCCGGAGTCCAGATTTCGCCTTTTTTAGCCTCAAGGACGACCAGAATGCGGTTGCCGCCGCCAAAAGCCTCTGAATATTGAAAAAATGTGTCGATATATTCGTGGCCAATGGGCAGCATCTTCCTGAAGCCTGCATCCATCCGCAAATTGGACGCGAAGTAACCCATAAAAATCGTCAATATAAATAAGGCAGAAAGTATCACCGCCTTGTAGCGGAACACAAAATTCTCAATACCCTTCACGATCCTTCTCCCCACCTGCTATCGGTAACCGGCATGACCTGCCTGTTATTGCCATTGCAAATTATTTTTATTAGACGTCAGAAATATGAACAACCTGACCCCCACACCCCCTTCTTATCATGAAAAGCAGGGAAGGTTGCAAGTAGAACTATTCGTGATCCCGTGTGTTTGTCTGCTTTCACGCACATATAGAACTCTGTCAGTAGTGCGCATCTGCGGACGTGAATGATCTTGACATTTTGGTTGCTAACCGCGATCACAAATACAGAGCGATAATAACGATCAGTGGAGAGGAACAAAATGGCAAAGATGGTGCCCCTGGAAGAGGGCTATATGGTCATCCCGGAAAATCCGGAGCTGCCCTGCCGCCTTATTGGTTCGTACAGCAAGGCTGCGAATAAAACATATTTCCCAATACGTAAGTTATGCCCTGTAACGTCAGAGCCGGTTGAGGATGTTGAGCTGTCAACTGTTGGCGAGCTGTATTCCTGGTCTTTCATCATGATGCCGAAAATGGGCAGCCGCGAAAAAGTGGCCGGTTATGGCGTTGGCCAGATCGATCTGCCGGAAGGTGTGCGCATCCAGGCCCCGATTGATGGTAAAATGGGCGATTGGAAAATCGGCATGAAAATGCGCCTCGCGCCAAATCCCGTCGTAACAGACGAAGACGGCACCCAGTATTGCAGCTTCAAATTTGTTCCCGCCTAGGAGAATAATACAATGAATAGAGATGTTTACGTTATCGGCGTAGGGATGCACCGGTTCTCCAAGGACTATATTCCCAAGCGCGATCTGTATTTTACCGCCGGCATGGACGCCATTAAAGATGCGGGCGTCAAATTCCGTGATGTGGGCGCGGTTTACAATGGTTACATCGGCGGCGGCATGATGGAAGGTATTGGTTTCACCAAGGATCTGGGCCTGACGGGGGTTCCCGTCACGCATGTGGAAAACGCCTCTGCAACTGGTTCGTCAGCGTTTCGCGAGGCGGTATGGGCGGTTTCCGGGGGTCAGGCCGATGTCGCCATGGCCATCGGCTATGACGATATGCGCTTGATGGGCAATCCCATGAACAAGGGCCTGCCCGGCAAGAAAAAACTGCCTTCCATGGAAAATCTGATGCTGCCGGCCGGTTTTTTCGCCATGTGGGCACAGCGCCGGATGCATGAAAGAGGCACCACGATTGAAACCTTCGCCAAGATTGCGGCAAAGAACTGGAATCACGGACGCCATAATCCCATGGCCCAGCGTCGCGCCGATCATGTGGTGACAGCCGAAGAAGTGCTGGCCTCCGATATGGTCGCCTATCCCCATACCGCGATGATGGCTTGCGCCAGTGGCGCAGGTGCGGCGAGTGCGATTGTCGCTACCGAAGCCTGGGCGAAAAAACATGCCAATGGCCGCCCCATGATCAAGGTGCTGGCGTCACAATCCCAGTCTGAACATTATGGCGAAGGGCATATTTTTATGGGTGCGGTGGTGGGACCATCCTATTCCACCGAAATCACCGGCAAACTGGCCTATGAAGAGGCCGGACTTGGGCCAAAGGATATCAACTTTGTGCATGTGCATGACGCCTTCCCGATCGAGGAGCTTATGTATTATGAACTGCTTGGTTTTTGCGGCGCTGGCGAAGGCGACCGCATGCTGGCGGATGGCGAAACCACATTCGGCGGTAGGGTGCCTTTCTCGCCCGATGGCGGCCTGATCGCGCGCGGCCATCCCGGCGGCCCGACCGGCCTTGCGCAGGTCTGGGACGCCACCCGCCAGTTGCGCGGCGAACAGGGCAAGTTCCAGGTCGAAGGCGCACGCACCGGCCTGGTGCATATGATGGGCGCGGGATCTATCTGCATCGTGCATATCCTGCAAAAGGCGTAATTATCCGTTCACAGAACAACAAAAAGGCCGGGTACTCCCCGGCCTTTTTTATAGGGGACGCTGGATGCACAGAAATCTTGCTGAAATGTCCCGCACCCCGTTTGATATTCTTATCATCGGCGGCGGCATTACCGGGGCCAGCATTGCCTGGGACGCCAGTTTGCGCGGACTTCGCGTCGCGCTGCTGGAAAAAGGCGACTTTGCCAGCGCGACAACGTCCGCCTCGTCCAAGCTTATTCACGGCGGCCTGCGATATTTGCGCAATTTCGAATTCGGGCTGGTACGGGAATCCCTGCGTGAGCGGCGCATCTGGCAAACCATTGCGCCGCATATGGTAATGCCGCTGCAATTCATTCTGCCTGGCGCATCGCGTATGCAGCACCTGACATTGCGCGCGGGACTGGTGCTGTACGACCTGCTGTCGTTTGACCGCAACAGGGGGATGCGCGCGGACAAACGCCTGCCGGGCCATGGGGCGCTGTCGCCCGCGCAGGCGGTGGCGGCTGAGCCATTACTTGAAGGCGCAGCTACCGCCGGTGCGCTGAGCTATTATGATTGCCAGATGCACACCCCTGAACGCCTTGCGCTGGAATTTCTGGCAGGCGCCGTGGCCAATGGCGCGCAGATCTCCAATTATGCGCAGGCCATGCGCCTGAATGGAACACCGGGCCGTATTAACGGCGTCCATGTTCAGGACAAACTGAACGGACAGAAATTTAATATTTCCGCCAGTTTGATCATCAATGCCGGTGGTCCGTGGGCGGATTATATTGTTGTTGTAGCAAATAAGCCCGATGCGATTAGGTTGCAACGCTCCAAGGGCATTCATTTAATCACCCGTTCACTGTCACGCCATGCCATTGCCGTGATCGGCGATGATGCGCATTTTTTTGTGTTGCCCTGGCGGGGACACTCCATTCTGGCAACGACAGATACACCGTACACAGATGATCCTGATAAATTATCTGTAACCGAAAATGATATTGCCGAACTTCTCGCCAAGGTTAATCGCGGCCTGCCGCGGGCGCAACTGACCCGCAAGGATGTGCTGCACGGCTATGCGGGCCTGCGGCCCCTGGTGGCGGACGCGGCCGAGCCCAACAGCAACACCTATGGCGCCAGCCGTGGATCGGAAATTTTCGATCATGCCAAAGAAGAAAACCGCGCAGGATTAATTTCGGCGCTGGGCGGAAAATGGACCACATCACGCCACCTGGCGGAACAGGTGGTTGATCTGGCGTTTCGCAAACTGGGCCGCGACCCGATTGCGTGCCGCACGGCATCAACGCCCCTGCCCGGCGCCATGCAAAATTTCCCGGCATTCACCGGCGCCGCCTGCAAACAGCAGCCATCTCTGGACACGGCGCTGGTTGAACATCTGGCCCGCGCCTACGGAACGCACATGGATAAAATTACCGGCCTGATAGCCGAAGACGCCGCCATGGCCATGCCGCTTGCCCCGCATCTGCCGGAAATTGGCGCGCAAATCCGCCATGCGGCGCGACATGAAATGGCGCTGTCACTGGAAGACGCGGTGTTTCGCCGCACCGGGCTGTGTACGCTGGGCCATCCCGGTGCGACGGCGCTGGAAAATGCCGCCGCCATCATGGCCCACGAACTAGGCTGGGACGCCGCCGAGCGCGCCCGCCAGATCGCGGCGGTAGAGAAACGCTTTACGCCAGTCCCGCCTTGACCGCCCTTGCGGCGTCGGCAATTGCGGGTTTTGCGGCGTTGATAAAGCCCGCCATGGTGAAAAAGCCGTGGATCATGGTTTCATAATTCACCAGCTTCACTTTCACGCCTGCGGCCTGCAATTTCTCCGCATACAGACGGCCTTCGTCGCGCAGCACATCATATTGCGCCGTGATGACATAGGCGGGCGGCAGACCGGCAAGGCTTTTTGCGCGCAGGGGCGACAGGCGCGGATCATTTTCGTCCGTACCCTTTGGCACATACAGATCGTAAAAATATTTCATGGTTTTTTCTTCGAGAAAATAGCCCACGGCGTTTTCTTTTCTTGCAGGCGTCTGCAACGCCATATCGGTAGCCGGATAGATCAGCAATTGAAAGGCAATCGCCGGACCGCCTGCATCGCGCGCCATCTGGCAGACAACCGCGCTGAGATTGCCGCCTGCACTGTCGCCGCCCACGGCAATGCGTTTGGGATCGATGCCGATCTGCGCCGCATTTGCCGCCACCCATTTCACGGCGGCATAGCAATCTTCGGGCGCGGCCGGAAACACATGTTCGGGCGCCAGACGATAATCCACCGACACCACGCGGCAGCCGCTGTCATTGGCCAATAGGCGGCACGCCCCTTCATGGGTGTCCAGATCGCCAATCACCCAGCCGCCGCCATGATAATAGACCAGGCACGCCAGCGCCCCCGCGCCCGCATCAACCGGCGTATAGATGCGCACGGGAATTTCACCGGCAGGCCCCGGAATTTTGCGATTTTCAATCTTGCCGATGGGAACGTCTTTGGCGTCCAGCATCGCCCCCATCGCGCGGAACATGGCCCGCCCGCCTTCTGGCGGCACATCGGCCAGGCCCGGCGCGTCCGGATTCGCTGAAAGCTGTGCGAGTAATGCCGCCACCTGTGTGTCCAACGCCATAATCGTTCTCCCTGCTGCTGTTTCATATTACGATATTCAACAGGCATTCTGGACGGATGCGGGCGCGTGCGCAAGTTCAGCTTCGCCGTTCAGCCTTTCACACGGGATTTTGTTGGTCTTATGCGGCCATGTTCTGCGCAATCCCCCATTGCGCGTGGAGAAAAGCGCGAAGATCCGCACGATATTCCGGTGCGCAATCCGTGATGGCGCGGCAGTGCCTGGCGCCATGATGCACGGTTCCCGAAGTGCGATAGCCGCGCGCATCCAAATCCTTGCGATAGGCGTCCACATAGGCTGGATCAATGATCGGATCGTTACTGCTTTGAATAAAATGCAACGCCGCCATGGGGGGAATCAAAAAACGCCCTTCCCGAATTTGCGCCTCAAAACGCCGGGTGATTCCAACCAGCGGGCGCAATAAAACGAAGGGCGCCGAAAAATAGGATTTGTGCGTTCGATTAAACCGCCAGGCAACAAAGCGGCTGAAATTTTCCGACCTGCAATCCATCGGTGAACATTCAAAAACCACCGATTTGATGGCGTTTTTCGTCTGTTCGGGTAAATAACGCAATATCCGGCCCGCCAGAAAAACCGAACCCGAAAATACATGCACCGTCACATCATCCTCATAACCGGCGGATGCAAAAAACGCGGCCAGCTTGCGCGCCTGCCGGTCGCCGAATGCAGGAACGATCATCTTGTGCAGCGGATGATCCAACACCAATATATCCCCAGCGCCCAGGCGCCGGTAAAGCCTGGCGAGGCGGGTGCAATGGGCGCGCTTCATGCCAAACCCGCCAAAAATTACCACCGGGTGTCGCCGGGCGCCTTCCCCCTTAATGTTCGAACGCATAAACACCCCCAACAGAATTTATGTAAAATAATTAACTATTGACCAAACTATCATTTTAAACAATGCTGTCAACAGCTATTGAAGCCGTCAAGCAACTGTAAAAGATTGATCATCTCATATTAACAACACATACTGCCTGCCATCTTCTGATGCTTGTTAATTAATTTTTGAGGATTTGATATGCATCGTTTTACCCCTTACCAGGCCACTTCCCGATGGCGGACACTGATTGTTGTTGGCCTGCTTTCCGGCGGTGGTTTTGCCATCTATCCGGGGCAAGAACCGGCGGCGGTGGCTGAAATAGACAATCGGGTGCCCGTACAGGTGGCGATGGCGCAACCGGCCCCGGATGCGGATGCGGTTAGCGCCTATGGCATTGTGCGCCCGGATCGCGAGGCCAAACTCGCCTTCAAAATTGGCGGCATGATCCGTTCGGTCACGGTGGATGAAGGGGATCGTGTCCACAAAGGCCAGATACTGGCCGAACTTGACACCAGCGAAATTGATTCGCGTGCGTCTCGCGCCGCTCTGGCGGTGGAAAAAGCCAAGCGTGACGTGGACCGGCTGACGCCACTGGGCCAAAAGGGCTATGCCAGCGCCCAGCATGTGGCGGATGCGCGCACCGCACTGGATGCCGCCCGCGCCGATCAGCGCGCGGTTGAGTTTGACCGCAGTCTGGCCCATATCACCGCCCCTGCGGATGGCGTCGTACTGGCGCGCCACGCGGATGGGCGCGAGATCGTCAGCCCTGGCGTCCCGATCCTGACCGTCAGCAGCGGCGCGGACAGCTTTGTGCTGAAAGCCGGCCTTAGCGACAGGGACATGGCGCGCGTGAAAATTGGCGACCCGGCAATTATCCGTCTGGACGCCTTTGACGGGGCGGAAATGAAGGGTCAGGTGTCGCGTCTGGCGGCGGAAAGCGATCCGCGCAGCGGCGCCTTTGAGGCCGAGATCAGCTTTGTTGAGCCTGACCGCCCATTGGTCAGTGGCTTTATGGGGCGGGTGCAGATACAGCCTGCAACGGCTGGCGCAAACGCCGCCGCCGTCAGCATTCCCGCCAGCGCCTTACTCGAAGGCCACGGCGCACAGGCAAGCGTATTCCTGGTTAATCCGCAAACCGGGCAGGTGGCGCGCCGCAGGCTTACCGTTGGCAGGCTTCGGGGCGAAAACATCCTGGTCACGGGAGGCCTGAGCCCGGATAGCGTTATCGTAACCGCAGGCGCTGCCTATTTGCACGAAGGGGCCAGTGTGCGCATTACCGAAGACCTTGCCGCGCTGCAATGAACATCAGCACATTTGCGGTTCGCCACTGGCAATTTACACTGGTCATTTTTGCGCTGCTCGCGGCCCTGGGCGTAAATTCGTTTTTTCTCATTCCACGCTCTGAGGATCCAAGTTTTCCGCTGCCGGTACTTTCTGTTACCGCCGTGCTGCCTGGCGCAGATCCGGCGGACGTGGAAAAGCTGCTGGTAGACCCTATCGAAGAAGCCATCAATACGCTGGACGATGTAAAAATCCTCAGCAGCATCGCCCAGGACGGCATTGGCCGCGTCACCGTGGAATTTGACTGGAGCACAAGCGACCCGGAGAAAAAATTTGACGACGTGCAGCGCGAGATGGATGCGCTGCGCCAATCCCTGCCGTCCGGCCTGCAACGTTTTGAAATCAAGAAATACAATGTATCGCTGACCAATATTGTACAGATCGCGCTGGTCAGCGAAACTGCGCCCTATCGCGAACTGGACGATATCAGCGAGGCGCTGAAAGACCGGCTTGAACGTGTTCCCGGAATCTGGAAAACCGAAATTTGGGGCGTGCCGAAATCCGAGGTGCGTATATCCGTTGACCTGGCGCGGCTTGCCGCCCTGGCCATACCCGTTACCCGCGTCAGCGAAGCCATCGGTGCGGAAAATGCCGAGATACCGGGCGGCCCTATCCATGCGGGTGACCGGCGATTCAATCTGAAGGCAACCGGCGGATTTGAGGATTTGCAGGAAATCCGGGACACGGTTGTGGGCGTTTTTGATGGCAAAATGGTCAAGGTTGCCGATATTGCCACGGTGGATTGGGCCTATGAGGAAGCCACCCATCTGACCCGCTATAATGGACAGCGCGCCGTATTTGTCAGCGCCAATCAGAAAGCCGGACAGAATATCTTCAAGGTGCGCGCCGCAATATATGCGGAACTGGATAAATTTGAAAAAACCCTGCCGGGCGACATCAAACTGGAACGCGGCTTTGATCAATCCCAAAGCGTGCAGCGCCGCCTGGGCGGCCTGTATGATGATTTTCTGATCGCACTCGGCCTGGTGTTGCTCACCTTGCTGCCTCTTGGACTGCGCGCCTCGGCCGTCGTAATGATTTCGATCCCGCTATCGCTGGCGATAAGCATTACGATTTTGCATCTGTTTGGATTTTCGTTAAACCAGATCACCGTCGCCGGACTGATCCTTTCGCTTGGTTTGCTGGTGGATGATTCCATTGTTGTGGTGGAAAATATCGCGCGGCATTTACGCGAGGGCAAAGCGCGGCTTGAGGCTGTGATTGCTGCAACATCGCAAATTTCTGTCGCGGTGATGGGCTGTACCGCAACTCTGATTTTTGCATTCCTGCCGCTGATGTTTCTGCCCGAGGCAGCCGGGCGTTTCATTGTCTCGCTGCCTGCTGCGGTAGTGTCAGCGGTGCTGGCTTCGCTGTTTGTGTCGCTGACCATCATTCCTTTTCTGTCCAGCCGCATCCTGTCCGAAAATGAATCGCATGACGGCAATGTGGTGTTGCGGCTGTTGACGCGTGGCATTCAGACCTTTTACAACCCGATGCTGAACCGCGCCCTGAACTGGCCCAAAATGACCATTGCGCTTGCGGCTCTGCTGTTTGCAGGCAGTGTAATGCTGATACCCCGGGTGGGCTTTAGCCTGTTTCCGGCGTCGGATTCACGGCAGTTTCTGGTACAGATCACCACCCCGGATGGCGCCGCACTGAGCGCGACCGAAAAAGCGCTGGAATTTGCGGATAAAACCCTGCGCGCTTTTCCCGAGGTCAAATGGGTTATGTCGAATCTGGGGCATGGCAATCCAAAAATTTATTACAATCTTAACCCGGATAATGCCCGCGCCAATGTGGCCGAAGCCTTTGTCGAATTGCATGAATATGATCCCCGCACGACACCGACCCTGCTGGATAGCATACGCGCGCGTCTCAAGGCCTATCCGGGCGCGGAAATTTTGGTGCGCTCTTTCGTCAACGGAACGCTGATCGAGGCGCCCATCGTGCTGCGCGTAAGCGGGCCGGATTTATCCGTGCTGAAACACATTGCGGCACGTGTCACCGGCGTGATGGAAAACATTAAGGGTGTGCGCGATATTTCAAACCCGATGCGCTTTGACCGCACCGATCTTAATCTTGGCATTGATACGCAAAAGGCTGCGCTGATCGGCATTGGCGCAGGCCAGATTGACAAGGCTGTGCGCCTGGCGTTGCGCGGCGATAATGCCGGTAAATTCCGCGAACAGGATGGCGATGAATTTGACATCATGGTGCGCCTGCCCATGGGAGAGCACCATGCCCTGGATGCGCTGGATCGCATTTATGTCAGTACCAATCTGGGCGGCGCCACGCCGCTGAGCCTGGTGACCAATCCGGTGCTGGAAGCCGGGCCAAACCGCATTGACCGCTATAACCGCGAACGGGTGGTCACTCTCACGGCGCATGCCCAAACCGGATATGTGCCCGAAAAACTAAGCGAGGAAATTCTGGACGCTCTGAAATCCCAGCCCTTGCCGCTGGGCTATACACTATCACTGGGCGGCGACGCCGAAGCGCGGCAAAGAAGTTTTTCCGGCCTGCCCATCGCAGCACTGGTGACGGTGTTTGGCATTCTTGCGGTGCTGGTGCTGGAGTTCCGCTCGTTCCGGGCTTCGCTGGTGGTGGCGGGCGTCATTCCGCTGGGGATTCTGGGCGGCATTGCCGCATTATGGATCACCGGATACAGCCTTTCCTTTATCGCCGCCGTCGGCATGGTGGCGCTGATCGGCATCGAGATCAAAAACTCGATCCTGCTGGTGGATTTCACCAATCAGTTGCGCCGCGAAGGTCTGCCGCTACAGGAAGCCGTTGAACGCGCGGGCGAGCTGCGCTTTTTGCCCGTGGTGCTGACATCGGCCACCGCTATTGGCGGTCTGCTGCCGCTGGCGCTGTCGGGATCGGGGCTGTATGCGCCGCTGGCGATTGTAATTATTGGCGGCCTGATCTCCTCAACATTCCTGTCACGGGTGGTGACGCCAGTAACCTATCTGCTGCTGGCGCCCAAAGACACGGCGTAAGATATGATAGTCTTGGGCAAAGCAAACCCCGCATCCATTGCTGCATGCGGGGTTTGAATTTTCAAATTGAGAATATTCAGGCGCGGCGGGGTTTCGTCAGCCCCCCAAATTATCCCAGTGCGTCCCCGCGGGAATGCCAAGCGTCACCAGTTCCTGAACAGACTCAATGATGATCGTGCGGTCAACATCGCTGTTGGCATGCTGCACATTCACATAAGCCACATTGGGGCGGAACGGATCGAAATACAGACCGGTCGGTTCCGCACCCTCCGTGGATAGCGACGCCCAGCGGCCAACTGCTTCAGCAACGCCGTCAAAATTGTTATCATAGGCGAACCAGATATCAGCAGCACCGCCCGGCTGATCCTCGACGATATAAATGTTGCCAAAGCTGTCTATCGCCAGATTGTCGGGGTTCTTGAACTCAAGGCCTACCGCGGCTCCAGTGCCAATCTTGAGCGTGTCCCTATTGGCGAACAGGGTGACGTTTGCATTGGCTGCATGGGTCAGGCCAATGGCGTAAACCGCACCCGCGCCATCGGTGCTGGACGCAGTGGCGGCGAAGTACAATTTTTGCTGGCCGTCCACGGTCTTGATTACAAGATCTTCCGGACGGTTATAGGCACTGCCGCCGGCCAGATCGGCCGCGAGGCGTCCATCAACATAGGTTTGCCCGTCAATGGTCACATTCGCCGCCGCATTCACGGCACTTCCGTCGCTATTGGCGATTTTTACCCAGGTGGCGGCGCCAAGCGCATCATTGTTGCCACCTGTGCCCACTTTCAGCACGAAGGTCTCGCCTTCGTCAAAAAAAGTGCTGCCGTCTGTGGGCGTGGACGACACATATTTGTAGATGCTGCCGCTGTTGAACTCGTCGATGAAATACAAATTATTGTCAGCATCAAACGCCAGGCCTTCGTGTGAGACGCGCGGCAGAATGGTGCGCGCCACAAAGTCGGTTGAGCCCGCATCCGCCAGAGGATTGGTCAATTCAAACAGGCGGCCCTTGGTGCTGCCCGCACCCCAGGATTCTTCGGCCGTCAGATAGGTGCCGAATGGCGTCCAGAGTGAGGCGTCGCCCGCGACGAAGCCCTGCGTGCCTTCCGCAACGATGGTTTCGGCTTCTCCGGTAGCAACATTCAGGCGGCGCACCCCGGCGGCTCCGGTTTCATACGGCGTGAACAGAAAGCTACCCGCATTGGGGCCGGTTTCGTTCAGCGTATTCATGTCCCAGTTGTCACCCAGTTTTACGCCGCCGTTTTGCGGCCCGAGATCATTGGCGTTGAGTGTTATTTGCCTGAAATTTGGATTGGAAAGCTCAAATGGCTTGTCTTCTGGCAACGAACCGGCTGCAACAGAATTCGCCAATGGCGTAAACATATCAAACCTGTCCGCGAATGCCGGTGAGGCGGCCGGCACCTTTTCCAGTGCCTTAAAGTTTTTAATCTGGCGCATTGTGAAATCCTCCAACTATCATTAATTCCAATGGACCCATGTGGACCATGAATTAAGTTCTAGTTAGCGACTGTTACGGGAATGAGATGGTTAGATGAAATTTCGTTAGACAGCGACCGCCATATTCTGGTTTGGCAAACGCATGCCTGCGGGCAAGCGCGGCGGGCAGGCCGGGAGATAGCGTATATGCGCCAATTGCGCTGCTGAAATATTTCCGGTCATGGATAAATCCGCCGCGCCGAATTCATCATCCGAAAGCACCGCGCCGGTTAAATCTGCGCCGCGCAGACTGGCCCCCGCAAATACCGCGCCCGAAAGCAGTGCGCCGCGCAAATCTGCACCGCGGAAATTTACGCCGCTGAAATTTGCGCCGCGCAAATCTGCGCCTGACAGGTTCGCATGCTCCAGATGAAAGCGCGACAAATCCGCATCGGGCAATTCCAGGCCCGCCAGATGCGTGCGCCGCAGATCCGCAAGATTGCGCATCGGATCGCCAGACGGCAGCAGCCGTGTGAGCACTGCCAGCGCCGCCACCACGTCAAAGCCGGGCCGCTTTTTGTGAATTTCGACATCCGCACCCGTCCATTGCTGCACATAGGCCGTCAATGTTCCAACACAGGGCTGCAAATCCCCACCCTGACGCCCCCATCTCTCCAGCGCCAGAATGCCGCCAATGCGCACCGTTGCCTGCGCGTGGCCCAGATAATCCAGCGCCGCCAGAAACGGATCCTTGATTTCAGGGGGCTGGGCCTGTGGCATGGACTCCGCCTGTGGCGCAGACGGCGTGGCTTCTGATGAAAATGCCGAAACAGTTAGGGGCGCAGGTTGCGGCAACACCGTATCAAACGTTTTGTCACCGTTCCGGGACATAAATATCCAGGCCAGGATGGCCATACACAGGCACAAAACCGCCACCAGCATCCAGCCAAGAAGTTCAAGGCCCGTTCCGGCAACCGCCTCAGACGGCAAATGCACAGGCGCCACACTGAAGCCCCACACAACGCCCAGCACGACAGCGGCGGCAAACCACGCGCCGTCACGCATTCGCGGTTCTAGGATATTTTCAAGCGCCGTTCGCATAGGGTTTTAACGCTGCGTGAATAACCCGGTGCACGGGCGTTGGCACGCCCGCTTTTTCGCCCAGCCGCACCACGCCACCCGAAAGCCAGTCCACTTCCAGCCGGCGGCCATGCTCCAGGTCTTCCAATAAAGAAGGCTTTAATTCCGGCGCCATGCCCTGTGTTCTGCGCACCAGCGCATCGCTATGCCCCTCTGGAATATTGATTCCCATCGCATGGGCAACCGCCTCGGCCTCGCGCAACGCCTCCCGCAGAAGATTGAGTGTCGCAGGTTCAGCGCGCACCACGCCCATGGGCGCGCGCGTCAGCGCCATGACTCCGGAATAACCCGCCACCAGCACAAATTTTGTCCACAGGCTGGCGGTAATGTCCGCATTGAAGCGGGCCTCGACATTGGTGTCGCCAAACGCATCCATCAATGCCTGGGCGCGCGGGCTAAGCTTGCCGTCCAGTTCGCCGAAATCAATATGGCCCGTGGCGCCCACATGGCGGATCAGGCCGGGTTCAACAATGTTGGCGGAAACATAGGACGCACCGGGCAATATCCTGCCGCGGTCTATTTCCGGGGCCAGCATGTCCACCACCTCGACGCCATTCTGCAGGGTAAGCACAAAGGTTTGCGGCCCCAGCAGGGACGCCAACAGGGGCTTGGCCCCCGCCACATCATAGAGTTTTACACAGAACAGAACGGCGTCAACCGGACCGATAGCGGGGGCGTCATTGCCTGCGCGCACCTGCGTCAGGGCGAAATCGCCATCGGGGGATTCAACACGCAGCCCCCCGGATTGCAGCGCCGCCAGCGTTTGCCCACGCGCAACAAAGGCCACATCATGGCCTGCAAGCGCCAGCTTCGCCCCGAAATAGGCCCCCATTCCGCCCGCGCCAAAAATCGCAAACCGCATTGCTCCAGCCCCTGCTTTTATTATTGGGGCAGGTTAACACGACAGCCATCCATGGCCAAACCGGAATCCTGTGGAATATTTCCAGACAGAACATCGCGCTAACTTACAGACGGCTTCCAATCACGCGCTTCAATGCCCGTTCCGCACCCGGTGGTTTTCTGGCGGCCAGCCATAACAATAAAATCGTGCCGACATAAACCGCCGCCCCCAAAAGGCTGCGTAACACTAGGCACGGTCAGGAGCATGACCTCATGCACCCCGCGGCGCCGCCCAGCTAATAATTGCTAATTATTATTGCCAGGCCGCAAAAACCCTGTTTCACTTGAAATTAACTATAATAAAAAGTGCGGGGGGAAATTTGACATGGCGGAATTTCATTACCGGCAATCTGCTGCTGATTATCCCGAAGACCCGCTTGCCCTGGCCGAAAACGCCGCCTGGCGGCTGGCCTGGGAACAGCCCCAGTTCAGCGCCCATTCCGGGATCAGCGCCGCCCAACGCTGGAGCCTGTTTGCGATATTGCTGCTGTTATCCGCCATGGTTCTGATCGCGCCGCGCACATCCGTTCTGATGCTTGGATGGGCATTGGCCGTCCTCTTTACATTTGTTGCGCTGTTTCGCTGTGTATTGCTTGTGGCGGGCGTGTATGCAGCCTGGCACGTCCGCACCGCTGTACCTGAGCACATGACGCCCGGCGATGCCGGATTACCGGTCTATACCCTGCTTGTGCCATTATATCGTGAACCGGGCAGTGTGCCGCAACTGGTGGCCGCCCTGACCCGGCTGGACTATCCGGCTGACCGTCTGGATATCAAACTTGTTCTCGAAGCCGATGATGGGGATACGTTTGCGGCCATTCAAAAGCTTGATCTTCCTGCACAATTCGAAGTGCTGCGCGTGCCGGCGCTGGCCCCGCGCACCAAACCCAAGGCCTGTAATTATGCGCTGGCTTCTGCGCGCGGCGCGCATGTGGTGATTTATGACGCCGAGGATATTCCTGATACGGATCAATTGCGCAAGGCGGTGGCAGCGTTCCAGGCGGGCGGGCCGCAACTGGCCTGCCTGCAGGCGCGGCTGAATTATTATAATCCGCGCGAGAACTGGCTGACGCGGCAATTCACCCTGGAATACAGCATGTGGTTTGACTGGCTGCTGCCAGGATTGCAGGCGCTGGGGCTGCCGATCCCGCTTGGCGGCACGTCGAACCATTTTCGCACCTGCATACTGCGTCAACTGGGTGGATGGGACGCCTATAATGTAACAGAGGACGCCGATCTGGGCCTGCGCCTGGCGCGCAGCGGCTATGCTTGCGCGGTACTGGATTCAACCACCATGGAAGAGGCCAATTGCCAGCACGGCAACTGGCTGCGCCAGCGCACCCGCTGGCTGAAAGGCTATATGCTGACCTGGCTGGTGCATATGCGCAGGCCGTTTTTGCTATGGCGTCAATTGGGGACGGGAGCCTTTGTGGGGTTTCAGATGTTTGTAGGCGGCACTGTTGCGCTGGCGCTGGCGATGCCGGCGGCCGTGCTGATTTTTATTATCGGCATATGCGCATGTGGACCGATGGCGCCTGAAATGCTCACGAAACTGAATGAGAGTGTTTTCATCATGGGGATATCCGTCACCGCGATCAGCGCCATGGCGGGGGCAATCGGCCGTAATCATTATGACCTGCTGGGGGATATCGCCCTGACGCCATTTTATTGGGGCCTGACCATGGTTGCATCGCTTCGGGCTTTGTGGCAACTGGCCGATAACCCGTTTTACTGGGAAAAAACCCGCCATGCGATCAGCAGGGTATCCCCGTATCAGCCCGCAGAGCTGCTATCTTCCTGAGATCAATACCGGAATTTATACCCCATGCGTTTGCCTCATCTGCGAATAGCACCGCAAAGAAATTCACGAAGCTTTAAAAAAAGCTATACGTAGCGTAAAAAATTCTACTACTGTATGGAACGGTCACCCTTTTTGCTTGGATTTTGTGCACATGACGAACGCTACTGTTAAATGGTTCAACCCCGCCAAGGGGTTCGGTTTTGTTACTTTCGAGGATGGCACCCCCGACGCCTTTCTGCATATCTCGGTTGTTGAACGCGCCGGTTACGCCAGCCTGGGCGAAGGAACGATGATCGAATGCGAGGTAGGCCAGGGACGGAAAGGTCCCCAGATTGAAAACATCTTTTCCGTTAAGGATGCGCCCAGATCGGCGCCATCTTCATCCGGTGGCGGTGGCGGCGGTGGTGGAGCCGGTCCGCGTGGCGGCAGCGGCGGAGGTGGGGGCGGCGGCGTTGCCACCGGGTCCGCCGAAGGCATCGTGAAATGGTTTAACCCCGCCAAAGGCTTCGGCTTCGTTCAGCCTGACAGTGGCGGCAAGGATATCTTCCTGCACATCTCTGTCGTGGAACGCGCCGGTGTGAATTCCCTGATGGAAGGTCAGCGGGTGCGGGTGTCCACCAGCCAGGGCCAGAAGGGCCCACAGGCAGAAAGTCTGGAATTGCTGTAGCCTTCCCTTTTTCCGGTGGGCGATGTTCCGGGTTGGAGGCGTGATCCGCTGAATGGGGTGGCGGCTGGCGCGTGATAAACCGTTGCCGGGCCGCCAGCTTGCGGGGCGCGGTTTATACACCGGGCTACTGACCGGAAGCTGCTGGCTGAAAACTACTGACTGAAGCGGGCGACACGAAATCCGTTGGCGTTGGTTTTGTCATTTTCTCCCTGCCAGCCCCTGAATGCAGATCGTGTTGCCCAGAAAACATTCTTCCAGGAACCGCCCCGCACCACATGCCGTTTGCAATCCCCCTTTAACCGGGGCTGACCATCGGCAGGCGCACCGGCGTAGCTGTCATTCCAGCAATCCTCAACCCATTCCCAGACATTGCCCAGCATATCGTGCAGACCAAAATTATTGGCCAGATACCCCCCCACAGGCGCCGTCGTGGGATTGGCGTCAATGCATTCGAAATGCAGCCAGTCAAACTGATGCACACGCTGACCTGAAATGTCATAGACATTGGCAAAGGGGCATGCGGCGCGATGCTCTGCCCAATAATGCGGCGTATCTGTTCCGCTGCGCGCTGCATATTCCCATTCGGACTCTGACGGCAGGCGATATTGTTTGCCGGTTAGCGTACTCAGCCATTGCGTATATTGCTGTGCGTCGTGCCAGCTTACATTTGTAACCGGCCGGTTATTTCTGCCGCCCCTGCGGTCATCCGGTATCGCGCCGCATGCGTTGGCGTCCACGCAGGCCTGCCACTCTGCAATCGTGATTTCATACCGGCCAATTGCGAATGCTCTTTCCAGTGTCACTTCATGCATTGGGCCTTCATCACTGCTTCGCCCGCGCTCCCCTTCGGGGGATCCCATTCGAAATTGACCGGGTGGCAGCACAATCATTTCAGGACATTTTTCGCAATCGCGAAAACGCGCGCCCGGTGTAATGCTGAAAGCGTAATTCCCGGGCTCACTGGCCGCCGATTGTAGCGCATCCGCCGCTTCAACGGCATGCGCGGGCAATCCCGCCAGCAGCAGAGCCGGAAATGTAATGAACCGTAGAAGACGAGAGATCATGCCTGAATTCCTGAAATGCCCCTACTTACCCGTTACAGATATGATGGCAAGCAGCCCATTGCACAATGCTGTCACAGAAGGATAAAAAGAGTTAACCTCCACTTATAAAAATTGCTGGCGGCAACCATCAGGAAAGAGCGCGACGAATGGAACCGATTACGGACGGGAATGCGATAAAGGCTGACGAAGCCGGATTGATCAGAGACAGCGGCATCGAAAGTTTTGTTCAGGATGTGATTGAGGCATCCATGAAACGGCCAATTCTTGTGGATTTCTGGGCACCCTGGTGCGGCCCCTGCAAGCAGCTTACCCCAATCCTGGAAAAATCCGTTAAAGCCGCCGGAGGCCGGGTCGCGCTGGTCAAGGTCAATATTGACGAAAACCAGCAGATTGCCCAGCAATTGCGCATTCAATCCATTCCGGCCGTATTTGTTTTCGATAAGGGCCAGCCGGTAGATGGATTTGTCGGCAATCAGCCGGAAAGCCAGATACGCGCCCTGATTGACCGCGTGGCCGGGCCGGGTGGCCCATCGCAAACCGACCAGTTGCTGGAAGCCGCCGCCCAGGCCTTTGCCACAGGCGATTTTGCCGCCGCCGCCCAGGCCTATGGCCAGATTTTACAGGAAGATGCTACCAGTCCCATGGCGATTGCCGGACTGGCGCGGTGCAACCTGCAGGCCGGTAATCTGGAGGGCGCGCGCCAGATCCTGGCGCTGACGCCGCCCGCCGAAGAAAACCATACCGAGATCGTGGCCGTACGCGCTACACTGGAATTGGCCGAAACATCACAGAATGTGGGGGATCTGGCCGCACTGGAAGCCGCACTGGCAAGCAATCCCGCCGATCACCAGTCCCGGTTTGATCTGGCCGTCGGGCTGGCGGCAAAAGGCGACAATGAAACCGCCGCCGACCATCTGCTTGAAATTATCCGCAAGGACCGTAAATGGAATGAAGAGGCGGCGCGCAAACAATTGGTACGCCTTTTCGAGATACTTGGCCCCGAAGACCCGGTCACCATGAACGCCCGGCGCAAGCTGTCCGCAATTCTGTTTTCATAAAACACGGTTCAAAAAATGCGTCAGCCCCGGAATTATCTTGACGTAAGTTCACTGCCGCAACGTTTCGCGGTTTTTCCGCTGGCGCGGGCGTTGCTGTTGCCAGGCAGCCAACTACCCCTGAATATTTTTGAACCCCGTTATCTCGCAATGATCGATGACGCGCTGGCCCATGACCGGGTTGTTGGCATGATCCAGCCTCACAGTGAACAGCCCCCTGGCGCAGCGCCTATGGGCATCAGCGGCCTGGACCGCCCCAGGCTTTATAATGTCGGGTGCCTTGGTCGGCTGGTTTCGTTCCGCGAAACCGGTGATGGACGCTATCATATTATCCTGAACGGGATTTGCCGTTTTCTCGTGCGCGAAGAATTGCCTGTGACGACGCTCTACCGTCAGGTGGTGGCAGATTTTACGCCCTATGCCGGTGATCTTGCGCCCGGAAATGCCGGCCAGATGGACCGCCCTGCATTGCTTGCAGACCTGAAACGCTATCTGGAACAGCAGCAGCTTTCCGCAGACTGGAAGGCGATCGAAAATACGCCAACGGAAGATCTGGTGAATATGCTGGCAATGAACTGCCCGTTTGAATTGCCAGAGAAACAGGCGCTGCTGGAGGCGCAAAACCTGCAGGAACGCGCCACAACCCTGATGACGCTGCTTCAGATGGCTGTGGCCGGAACATCGCCGCCGCCAGACACAACACTGCAATAAAATTTTTGTGCGAAAGGACAAGCGCCATGCTGGATAATAACGAACGCGCCAGCCATAAGGTCGATCCCAAACTGCTGGAAATATTAGTCTGTCCACTGACCAAATCCACATTGGAATATGATGCGGCGGCGAACGAACTGATCAGCCGCAAGGCGGGGCTTGCCTATCCGATCCGCGACGGCATACCCATCATGCTGCCGGACGAAGCCCGCGCCCTGACGGATGCCGGCGTCAAATGAGCAGCACACCCGCATGGCCCGTGGAAGTGAAACTGAAACAGGCGGAAAACCTGCTGGAGATCAGCTTTGATGACGCCAGCAGTTTCCGGTTTAGCGCAGAATTTCTGCGTGTGCACAGCCCAAGCGCCGAGGTGAAAGGGCATGGCCCAGGCCAGGAAGTCACCGTGGCCGGCAAGCGCGATGTCGCGATTACCCGGCTTGATCCGGTTGGAAATTATGCGCTGCGCATTCATTTTGATGATGGCCATGACACCGGGCTGTACAGCTGGGCCTATTTTTATGAAATGGGCCAGGACCAGAAAAAATTATGGACGGAATATCTCGGCAAGCTTGCCGCCCAGGGGCTAAGCCGGGATACCGGAACGCGCACAAAAACGTCCGCGGCTTCCGGCCTGCGTTTCAACGAGGATTAGGCGCGCGCAACACGCCCAGACAAAGCGCCGCGGCAATCCACAGGCTGGCCTGCCACCAGCTTTGCCACTGCCCAAAACTGAGCAACCCAACGCACAATGCACTGGCGGTACTGGCGGTGGCCATGGCGCCCGCAATCCGGCCATGATCCGTAGCGATTGCCGCCAGACTCTGCCCCATCCCATAGAGAAGCAGCATCACCATCAGCGCGCCGATCGCGCCCATTTCCAGCCATACCTGCAGAACGCCGTTATGCGGATGCAGCGGCAACAAACCAATGCCGGGATAAATAACCTCGCTGCCATCAGGCTGTTCCAGCACAAACTGCGTCTGACCGCCGTCAATATTGCGCGAAGCGTCAAAGCCCCAGCCCAGCAGCGGCTTGACCGCAATTTTTTCCGCCACAAAATGCCAGATTTCCACCCGGTGCTGCCACGACCCGGGCAGCGTATGTTTCTCGATTCCCACCACTTCGGGCCGGGACACATGATACGAAATAAGCGGCATGACAGCGATAAGCACGATGGCCGCTGCGGCCATCAAACGCGGCGCGCGCTGCGGCGCATACCAGGCCCAGAGATAGGCTAAAGCCCCCGCCAGCATCGCCAATGGCGCCGCCTGCATCGGCAATGAAAATATCGTTACAAAAACGGCAACACCTAAAACCGCTGCCAGCCATTTGCCTTTTGCCGGGAACAGAACCATGCAGCAGGCCATGGCGGGCCACACAAAAAGCGCCAGCAGCCCTGCCCCGCGGCTGATGGCGCCAAAACCATAAATCAGACGGAAGGCTTCCTGTTCCTGCGGCGTGGGAAAACGCGCCTGCATGACCGCCTGCAAGCCGGTGATCAGGGTGACGATCCGCGCCTGCGTGGCAAGCTCAACCCAGTACAGGATCAATGCCAGACAGATGCCGGCCGGTAACAGACGCACCAGCCATTTGATGATGTCAGTATCGGCATTACGCACCGCCGCCAGTGCAGCACATGCGCCAAGCCATAAAATCGCCAGCCGCAATAACTTATCCGTCGCGACTTCAGGCGCTGGCGCCCACACCAGGCTGAGCGTTGCGACACACAGCAGCCCGCCCAAAGCCCAGCCAACAGGATTTTTGGCAAGATCATAAATCGCATCGCGCCAGGCCCAAAATCCAGGAACCGCCAGCGCCGCCAGCGCCAGCAAAATAACCGTGCCATTGGCCCCGAACACGATAATGGGAACAAAGGCCGCCGCCGCAAGCCCCCAAAGCCAGTGCCGGATTATGCTCATGCGCTTATGCTGATTATTGGAAATGTGGAATCACTTTATCAGTAGCGGCGCGCAGATTGCCCGCCGCACACCTATACCTTCTGGTTTGGTTTTACCTGCCCATCCAGCCATAGTGGCGGAACAGATTCTGTGTCATATTAGCAATGAAAGGGCCCATAAAGCCAATACAACATCATATGCCATATACATGAACAATGGGTCTATATGGACGATAGATTGCGGCATGCGTGAAGTTCTGCGCCCAAGGATTGGCCTGTCAGGACGGCTGATGGTTTTAACCATCGCCTTTATCCTGCTATCGTCGGTGATGATCTATGTGCCCTCCATTGCCTATTTCCGGCTGCAATATCTGAACAACAAGATCGCGGGGGCGCAGATCGCCAGCCTCGCAGTGGAGGCGGCCCAGAACAATACCCTGCCGCTATATCTTGAGGCGGAGCTGCTGACCAATGCCGACGTATTGGCGGTGGCGCTGCGCCGGGACAGTGTACGCTTTCTGCTGCTGGCCGGGGATTTGCCTGCAAACATCGATGCGCATTTTGACTTGCGCAATGTCGGCCCGCTGGATGCGATCATTGACGCCTTCACCACTTTGCGCGTCGGCGATCACCGGTATATCCGGGCGATGAACGCCCCTGCCCATGGCGGCGGCGACATTATTGACATCGTGATGCGTGAACGCCCGTTGCGCCAGGCCATGATCGATTATTCCTGGAATGTCGCGGGCCTGTCCCTGCTGATCTCACTCATCACTGCGGCGCTGATTTATTTCACCCTGCATTTTTTGATGGTGCGGCCGATCCGGGTACTGACCGAAAGCATGGTAGGTTTTCGCAAGCACCCCGAAGACACGCGGCATGAAATCAAACCCTCAGACCGCCGCGATGAAATTGGCGTGGCGGAACGCGAACTGGCTGACATGCAAACCACCGTGCGGCAATCCCTGAAACAGAAAGCCCGCTTGGCAGAGCTTGGCACAGCGGTAAGTAAAATCAATCACGATCTACGAAACATCCTCGCCAATGTGCAGATGATGTCGGATCGGCTGCTGACGGTGGATGATCCCAATGTCCGGCGTCTGACGCCCGGCCTGATCGGTTCTGTGGGCCGCGCTATTGATCTGTGTACGGATACTTTGACGTATGGCGGGGCGCGCGAAAAATCCCCTCGCCGTCTGCTTTTTGAACTATCTCCCCTGCTCGCTGAAATTGGCGCCAGTATCTGCCACCCGCCGCACACGCATATTCGCTGGCTGAACGCTGTGCCCGCAGATCTGGAAATTGACGCCGACCCGGACCATATTTTCCGCATCATACAAAATCTGGGGCGCAATGCGGTGCAGGCCATGAAAGACGCCGGAACCGTGCGCATAGAGGCGAATCGCGCCGGCCCAATTGTTACGATCGATGTGATGGATGACGGTCCCGGCATTTCCGATGCCGCCCGTGACCATCTGTTCGAACCCTTTGCCGGAAGCACCAACGAAGGCGGCAGCGGCCTTGGCCTCAGCATTGCGCGGGATTTGACCCGCGCCCATGGCGGAGATTTGCGCCTGCTGCACAGCGGCCCCGACGGCACGGCATTCCGCATCGAAATCCCCGATAGCGATATTATGACCATCCCCAAATTGCATCTTGCGCCACGCTAAACGCTAATCTCCCAGCGCTACGCCTTCGCGGCGTTTGTCTGCGCCGCCTTCCAGCTTGCCACCGGTAATGCGAATGCCCTGCACACCGCTGAAGATGGGTTGAATTTCCACACTATGACCAAGCGCTGTGAAGCGTGGCGCCAGTTTTTCCAGCACTGTGCCTGCTTCCAGTTCCAGCGGCCCATTACGGTTGATCAGGCGCGGCTGGTCGATCGCCGCCTGCATATCCAGCCCCCAATCCAGCAACCCGACCAGAGTTTGCGCCACATAGCCGATAATGCGGGTGCCCCCGGGAGAGCCCAGACTGGCGTAAAGTACGCCGTCTTTATCAAACACCAATGTGGGGGCCATGGAGGACAGCGGGCGCTTGCCCGCCGCAACTGCATTAGCCACCGGCCTGCCATCAATCTGCGGAACAAAGGAAAAATCCGTAAGCTGATTATTCAGGATAAAGCCACCCGCCATGACATGGCTGCCAAATGGCGCTTCGACTGAACTGGTCATGGACACCGCATTGCCCTGCCCGTCCATGATCGAGACATGCGAAGTGGAAGGCAACGCCACATCCGCATTGGGCGCATAGTCGATGTTGGCGCGCCGTTTGGGTTGACCGGCCTTCACGGGCGCGGCCCCCGCCGGACCAAGCTGCATAAGCTGTGCACGGCCCGCCAGATAGTGCGGGCTGATCAAACCGTTGACCGGCACATCCACTACATCACTATCCGCCAGATAAAGCCCCCGATCCGCATAGGCCAGCCGACCGGCCTGCGCCAGCAGATGCAGCGCCGCAACCGAATTTGGCGCTAGCACAGACATTTCAAAGCTTTGCAGCATTCCAAGAATTTGTAGCACCGCAATACCCCCGGATGTAGGCGGCGGCATGCCACAGACCCTGTACGCCCTGTACGCACCACATACAGGTGTGCGCTGTTTCGCCTGATAATGCGCAAGATCATCCAGCGACAAGCCGCCACCCTGCGCCTTTACAGCCGCCACCATCGCCTGCGCCAGATCACCGGTATAAAAGGCGCGCGGCCCGCCTGCCGCAATCACACGCAGGCTGTGTGCATAATCCGGGTTGCGCAGCATGGCCCCCACAGGCAGTGGCCGCGGCGGATCATCCGCAGTAAAATACAATGCCCGCGCCTGCGCAAAAGCAGACAGTTTCGGCATGGCGCCGGTCATCAGGCGTAACCGCGCCGAAACCGGAAAGCCCTTTTCTGCAAGATCAATCGCAGGCGCAAATAAGTCGGCCCAGGCAAGTTTTCCGTGTTTCTCATGCGCCAGCGCCAGCATGGCGATGACACCGGGAACGCCAACCGAACGCCCACCGGTGAAAGCTTCACGAAACCCCAGCGGCTGCCCATCGGGATTAAGAAATAAATCCGGGGTAACAGAAGCGGGCGCAGTTTCGCGGCCATCATAGGCTGTGGCCTGTTTGCGGGCCTGGTCCCAGTGCAGCAGGAATGCGCCGCCGCCAATACCGGAAGATTGCGGCTCCACCAGCCCCAATACGGCCTGCACCGCAACGGCTGCATCCACCGCCGTGCCGCCTGCGCGCAAAATCTGCCGGCCCGCTTCGGCAGCCAGCGGATGCGCCGCCGCCACCATATGGCGTTCAGCGGTGACGGCATATCCAGGCTGGCCAAACCAGACAAGCAGAAATAAGACAATAATGGTGTGCGCCAACCCCGGCATGACAATTCCCCTGCGCTTAGCTAATTCCTTGCGGACCAATAATGCTATATCATGCTCCGATGACAATGACTGTTTCCGAACCGGGCGTGGCTCCTGGTCCCTTGAACCTGATCAGCGACGTGGACGGCATCCGTGTCGGCAATGCGGAGGATCATGCCGCGCGCAGCGGTGTCAGCATTGTGCTGCCCGAATGGCCCTGCACGGGGGGCGTGGATATTCGCGGCGGCGCGCCCGGCACCCGCGAAACCGATCTGCTGAACCCCACCTGCCTGGTGGACAAGGTGGATGCGGTGGTGCTGTCCGGCGGATCGGTTTACGGGCTGGACGCCGCCAGCGGCGCGACCGCCTGGCTGAGTGTGCGTGATCGCGGCTTTCGCATGGGCGCGCGTTCGATGGCCGCGCCCATTGTGCCTGCGGCAATCCTGTTTGATCTTTCCAATGGCGGCAATAAAGGCTGGGGCATGACCCCGCCTTATCGTCAGCTTGGCATTGCAGCCTGTGATGCGGCGGAACGCGAATTTCAGCTTGGCAATACGGGGGCGGGCCTTGGCGCCGGGGCCGGCATTTACAAAGGCGGCCTGGGAAGCGCATCGGCCATACTCAAAGGCGGGTTGAATGGCGCAGATTTACAGGTAGGCGCACTGGTGGCGGCCAATCCGTTCGGCTCTCCCGTTATTCCGGGCACCAGCACCTTCTGGGCAGCGCCTTTTGCCATGAACAATGAACTGGGAATACAGACCGCGCATTCCGGCGCACTGGACCCTGCACCCATGGCGGGCAGCAAATTACATGCGACGCCCGGCGGCAATACGACAATCTGTGTCGTCGCCACCAACGCCATCCTGACCAAGGCGCAGGCGCAGCGGGTGGCGATCATGGCCCATGACGGCTTTGCGCGCGCCGTGCGCCCGGTGCATACACCGCTGGATGGCGATGTCGTTTTCTGTCTGGCAAGCGGTACGGCGGCGTTGTCCGGGTCCGAACATTTAGACCTGTCGCTGATTGGCGGTATTGCCGCCGATTGCGTCGCCCGCGCCCTGGCGCGCGGCGTGTACGAGGCCAAAAGCCTGGCCCATATGCGCAGCTACCGCGACATTCACGGGGTTTAGCGCATATAGACCCGCACCTCGTTGCTGGACACATCGCCGCTGGTGGTGGAGGAAATGCTCAGACGGCTGGCGGGCAGGCCCATATCGGTAATTGACGCCATCACCGCCTCGGCATTGTGCCGCGACTGGGTCTGGCTGCGCCGCATGTCGGAGGCATTCCCCCCGGTGGGCACCACAGACACCACATCGAAACGGGCGTCCGGGCGGCTTTCCAGTGCGCGCGTCAGCGCCGAATAAAGCGGCTGTTCAAATTCAACATCCGAACGGTCAAAGCGAATCACGACCAGCGGACGTCCCGCCGCAGCAACGCCACTCGTCCCGCCAGAAAAGGTTTGACTGCCAACAGGCGCAAGTGTCGCACCCGAAGCCAGGGTTTCACCAAACATCACACCCTTTTTAATGCCATTGGCAAGCGTGGTCAGGCGCGCGCGTTCATTGCCGACATAGGCGGTTTGGCGGCCAATATCTTCTGACAGTTCCCCCAGCAGGCGCTGGATCAGCACCAGACTGCGATTGGTTTCATCTTCCAGAATGCCAAGCTGGCGATGATCTTCGTCGATGGCGCCCGCAAGGCCATAGGTCGCGCGTGCGGTTTCCAGCATGAACTCGCCCATGCCGGCATCTTCGGCCACGGCGTTGCTAAGCCCGTTGAGCGCAGAAATGTCGGAACTCAGACGGTCAAGATCGGCCTGCGCCGCATTCCATTGATTGATCACGATGGGATTGCCCGGTGTCGTGCCCAGTTGCAGGCGCGCCGTTACGGCGGCGACCGTGCCATGATAGCGTTGCGCATTACCGGCGGTGATCGCCCGCAACTCCTGCAAACGCGCATTATGCTGGCCGATGCGCGCGTCCAGCGCCTGTAATTCGCCACGCAACTGGATGACCCGTTGCCCGACCATGGTGCCGGTCGGCGCGCCCTGGGAAAGCTGCATGGGAGAAAAATTCGTGTTGCCCAGCACGGGCGGCGCACCGGCCGTTGCCGAATCGATGACCGGCTGCCCGGCCAGTTCCCCCGATGACGGTGGCGCTGCAACCTGCCCGCCGCCACCGGACTTACCGCCGGAAAAAGACGGCCAGAGCGAATCCGCTGTTCCGGAACAACCGGACAGCACCCCAAAAAGCAGCAAGGACGCCGCAATGACAACAGCTCGCGATGTATGCAATGCAATCCCCTCTAACGACCCGTTTGCGCCTGCCCACCCCTGTAAGGCGACAGTCCCTGTTTTATACAAAACCCCAATACCCCACACCAGCACCAAGGTTCAAGAGTGATTCCACCCCCAGTGACTATGATGATCTTAGTGCATCGCATTATGACGCTACAAGCGGTTATCGTTCAATTAGGCCCTCTGGTGAATATGATTTTCAGATTCAGGCCTAACAAGGCTTGTCATTATGATCACATTTGATTAGGTTCTCGCGCTCAACAGGAATATGCACAAGCCTATGAGGCACCCGTAGCTCAGCTGGATAGAGCACCAGACTACGAATCTGGGGGTCAGGAGTTCGAATCTCTTCGGGTGCGCCATTTATTAACGGATTAAAATACTGGGCCTGGCATGCGCAAATCCCCTGGCAAGGCGTCCGCACCGCTTTTATTAGGGGCGCTTGGGGTGGTTTTCGGCGACATCGGAACCAGCCCGATTTATGCGTTTGGGTTGGCTTTTGACGCCGATGGCCCGTTCCGCGCCGAACGCGCCGAGATTCTTGGCACCCTGTCCCTGATCATCTGGGCGCTGATCCTTGTTGTCTGCATCAAATATGTGCTGCTAATCCTGCGCGTGGACAATAATGGCGAGGGCGGCATTCTGGCGCTGATGGCCCGCGCCCAGCGCGGCCTTCCCGCCTATTCGCGTTATGCCCGTCTTGTGGTGCCGCTTGGTTTGCTGGGTACCGCATTTTTTCTCGCCGATAGCACCATTACGCCTGCAATTTCGGTGATGAGCGCGGTGGAAGGCATTGAGGTCCTTGCGCCAAGGCTGGAACCCTTTGTAGTCCCTATCAGCACGTTCATTCTGGTGATTTTGTTTGCCATTCAATATCAGGGGACGACACGGGTGGGCGCCCTGTTTGGGCCGGTCATGGTGGTCTGGTTTGCGGCGCTGGCGGTACTCGGAATTTTCTCGATCCTTGAGCGCCCGGACGTGCTTTGGGCGGCTGATCCGCGATTTGCGCTGAACCTGCTTCAGACGCATCAATCCATCGCACTGACCATATTGGGCGTGGTGGTATTGAGCGTCACCGGCGTCGAAGCGCTGTATGCGGATATGGGGCATTTTGGTCGGCCGGCCATCCGCATCGCCTGGTTCATTCTGGTGTTCCCGGCGCTGTTGCTGAATTATCTCGGACAGGGTGCGCTATTGCTGGCCACTCCCAAGGCAGCGGAGCACACCTTCTTTTCGCTGTGCCCCGAAAGTCTGTTGCTGCCTTTGGTCATCCTGGCTACGTTCGCCACCATCATCGCATCGCAGGCTGTTATTTCGGGCGCTTTTTCGATCAGCCGCCAGGCGGTGCAACTGGGATATCTGCCGCGCCTGCATATCCGCCATACCTCTTCTGAGGCCACCGGACAGATTTATGTGCCGCGCGCGAACTGGCTGCTGCTGGCGGCTGTGCTGGTGCTGGTGACATCGTTTGGGTCATCGGCTGACCTGGCCGACGCCTATGGCATCGCGGTAAGCGGCACCATGCTGGTGACCTTAATTCTGGCCAGCGTGGTTTTCTGGCAGGCGCGGCCAAAGGCGCATATCCGCATCGCCCTTGCCGCATTATTGTTTTTTGTCATTGACACGGCGTTTCTCAGCGCCACCCTGACCCGGCTTCCGCATGGCGGTTATCTGCCCATTCTGCTGAGCATCGTTCTCTATGTCACCATGATGACCTGGAAACAGGGACGCGAACACATTACCGCCGCCAAGCGCCGCGATCCGCTGCCGGTCGAACAGTTTATCGCGGGCCTTGCCAAAGGCCGCGCCGTGCGCGTACCCGGCACCGCCGTATTCATGGCCCGCGCGGGCGAGGGTTTGCCGCGCACCCTGCTGCACAACCTCAAGCATAATAAAGTGCTGCATGAACGTGTGGTGCTGATGGCCATCTATATTTCGGATGAACCCCGTATTTCCCGCGCCGAGCGCGCCAGCATCGAAGATCTTGGTCACGGCTTTTACCGGGTCGTCATGCATTTTGGTTTTATGGAGGAGCCAAATGTGCCCGCCGCACTGGCTTTATTGGGTCAAAAAGGCTTCACATTTGAAGAACTGACCACATCCTATTTTGTGGGCCGGGTTAGTTTCGTTCCGGCCCGCCTGCCGAAACTTTCGCGCTGGCGCGAGCGTATCTTCATTGCCCTGTCCCGCAATGCCCAGTCCGCAGTGGATTATTTCCATCTGCCCGTTCCCCAGGTCGTGGAACTTGGCGTTCAGGAAGAAATTTAGCATGCTGTGTCTACGCATCTGATCTGATAAAAAGGCCAAACACAGCAATAACAAGGGTCCAGCCAATGCCCGCAAATGACGAGATGATGGAAAATGTAATTGCCGCCCTTGCCGCGCGGATCGGGACCGATTGCGGGATTGACGCAAGCTGGACCTATGATCTGGGACCGCACGGCCATCTGTATGTGGATTGCAAGACCGTGCCGCACCGCATCACCCGCGAGAATGGCGGCGGCGATTGTATGATTTCGCTCAGTCTGGAAGATATGTGGCGGCTGATGTCCGGCCAGGTGGACAGCCAGAGCGTTTTTACCCAGGGCAAGATCCGGCTGACCGGCGATATGCCGCTGGTGCTGAAAATCGACACCCTGCTGGGCACCTATCGCGTGGCGCAGGGCTCCTGAGCGCGTGGGGGTGGTAAAAAATCCCATCCCTGAAGGCGCCCGGTTTGCCTGGCTTCGTACCACGGATGGCGTACGTCTGCGGGCCGCGTGCTGGCCCGGACGCAAGTTGCTGGGGACGGTGCTGTTGCTTCAGGGACGCACGGAATGCATCGAAAAATATTATGAGACCATCACTGAGTTGCGCGCCCGGGGCTATGCGGTGGCGGCGTTCGACTGGCGCGGCCAGGGACTTTCGGATCGTGCGCTGCCGGACCGCCATAAGGGCCATGTGCGGGACTTTGCCGAATATCATCACGATCTGGATTGTTTTATGGAAAAATTCGTGCGGCCCGCGCCGGAATTACAGGAACCCTATATTCTGATGGCCCATTCCATGGGCGCGCATATTGCCGTGCGGTACCTGCATGACAGGCCCGAACCGTTTGCCCGCGCTGTGCTGTGCAGCCCGATGGCGTATATCAATACAGCACCCCTGCCACATTTTTTAGCGCGCGCTATCGCCTGCATGGGTAAGCCACTGGGCTTTGGTGAAAGCTATGTCCCCGGAGGCAAATCCTACCGGCGTGAGGACGAACCGTTTGAAGACAACCGGCTGACCAGTGACGAAAGACGTTTTGAACGCAACGCGGATATACTGGCCGCCAATCCGGATCTGGCGTTGGGCAGCCCGACAATTGACTGGCTGGAGGCAGCCTTTCGTTCCATGGAAATGGTGCTTGATCCGGAATATTGCGAAACCGTCGAAACCTCTGCCATCCTGTTTTATGGCACGGAAGAACAGGTGTCCCTGCCCGAATATCAGGAGCAACTGGCCGGACAGTTGGGCAAATGCGAAGCTGTCTGCATCCCCGGCGCGCGCCATGAAATTCTTCAGGAGACGGATAAAATCCGCGCGCAGTTCTGGGCGGCGTTTGACCGGTTTGTTGCCTGGTAAGCGCGGCGTCTAATCCGCATCCGCCCTTAATAATTCCAGTGCCCGCGCATGCATGCGCGCATCGCCCGCCGCGATCACCTGGCCGCCCTGATCGGTCGCGCCACCGCGCCAGTTGGTGATGACGCCGCCAGCGGCCTGAATTATCGGGATCAGCGCCTGAATGTCATAGGGCTGTAGCGCCGTTTCGATCACCAGATCGATCAGGCCGTGCGCCAGCATGGCGTAGGCATAGCAATCGCCGCCATAGCGATGCATGCGGGTGTGCGCCGCCACGCGCAGATAGGCGTCATGTTCGGATTTTTTTCCGAACGCGCCGGGATGGGTGGTGGTCAGCACCGCGTCTGAAAGATTTTCGCAGGCGCGGGTGCGCAGGGCCTGCGTGACGCCGTTGCGTGAGACGCTGGCGCCCAGACGGCTGCCGGTAAAACGCTCGCCCGTAAAGGGCTGGTCCATGACGCCGAGCACCGGGGCTGCGCCATCATGCAGGCCGATCAGCACCCCCCATTGCGGCACCCCCATGATAAAGGCGCGGGTGCCGTCGATGGGGTCGATGCACCAGGTCAGGCCGTTGCTGCTTGCGACCGGGCCGAATTCTTCGCCCAGTATGCCATGCTCGGGATATTTTTCCATTATCCGGGTGCGGATTATCTGTTCCGCGTCACGATCCGCAATGGTGACCGGATCAAACTTGCCGTCATTTTTTTTGTTTGCAACGTCAAGCCGCTCGCGGAAATGCGGCAGGATCACCGCCCGCGCCGCGTCGGCCAGACTTCCGGCGAATTCGATCAGTTCGCGCAGTTCCGCATCTTGCATATTGTCTGCCTTTGGCGCGCGTATGGATTTTCTCACCCCGCATTGTCATGCTGAGCGGAGCGAAGCATCTCCCGCCGAATTCTACGGATGGGGGATCCTTCGCTGCGCTCAGGATGACAATGTGTCTTACCCCGCCGCTTCGCGTACCGCCTTTTTGCGGAGGTTAAAGTCCAGATAGCGTTTGCGCAAGCGGATGGATTTGGGCGTTACCTCCACCAGTTCATCATCTGCAATATAGGCGATGGCCTGTTCCAGCGACAGCAGACGCGGATTTTTCAGCTTTACCGCGTCATCCTTGCCCGCCGCGCGGATATTGGTCAGTTGCTTGCCCCGGATGGGGTTCACATCCAGATCATTTTCGCGGGTATGTTCGCCGATGATCATGCCTTCATAGACGGGCGTATTATGTTCGATGAACATTTCGCCGCGGTCTTCCAGATTCCACAGCGCATAGGCCACCGCCTTGCCGGGGCTGTTGGAGATCAGCACGCCGGTGCGCCGCCCCTCTATGGCGCCCTTATAGGGCACATAGCCGTGGAACGAACGGTTCATGATGCCGGTGCCGCGCGTGTCGGTAAGGAATTCGCCGTGATAGCCGATCAGCCCGCGTGACGGGCAATGCAGCGTAACGCGGGTCTTGCCGCCGCCCGATGGACGCATATCCTGCAATTCGGCTTTGCGCAGCGAGAGTTTCTCGATCACGATGCCGGTATAATCGTCATCCACATCAATCTGGACTTCTTCCACCGGCTCCATGCGCTTGCCGGTTTCGGGATCATCGCGGAACAGTACGCGCGGACGGCTGACCGACAGCTCATAGCCTTCGCGGCGCATGGTCTCGATCAGAACACCAAGCTGTAATTCACCGCGCCCGGCGACTTCGAACGCATCCTTGTCTTCGGTTTCGCGGATATGAATGGCGACATTGCCTTCGGATTCACGCATCAGGCGCGCACGAATGACGCGGCTTTGCACCTTGTCGCCATCCTGTCCGGCCAGCGGGGAATCATTGATCGAAAAGGTAACCGCAAGCGTTGGCGGATCAATCGGATTGGACGGGATGGCGGTTTCCACCTCGATGTCGCACAGTGTGTCGGCAACGGTCGCCTTGCTGAAGCCTGCAATGGCGACAATATCACCCGCATGGGCTTCTTCCACCGGCACCCGCTCCAGCCCGCGAAACGCCAGCAGTTTGCTGATGCGGGTATTTTCGATTTTGGTCCCGTCGCGGCTGATCGCCTTGACCATGCTGTTGGCGCGCACAGTTCCGCTTTCGACGCGCCCGGTCAGGATGCGCCCCAGAAACGCATCGGCTTCCAGAATGGTCACCAGCATGGCGAACGGGGCATCCGCGCGCGCGTCGGAAATTTTTGGTTCAGGAATTTTTTCAACAATCAGGTCAAACAGCACCGCCATGCCATTTTCGGTGTCTTCCGGGCGGGCGGGCGTTTCGCTGGCCCAGCCCTGTTTGGCGGAGGCGTAGAGATAGGGAAAATCAAGCTGTTCATCAGTGGCGTCAAGCGCGCTGAACAGATCGAAAATTTCGTTCAGCACCTCATCCTGGCGGGCATCAGGCCGGTCGATCTTGTTGACCACCACAATCGGGCGCAGCCCCAGCGCCAGCGCCTTGGAGGTCACGAATTTTGTCTGCGGCATCGGCCCTTCGGCGGCGTCCACCAGCAGGATCACGCCATCGACCATGGACAGGATGCGCTCCACCTCGCCGCCAAAATCCGCATGGCCCGGCGTATCGATGATATTGATGCGCACATCTTTCCACACCACACTGGTGCATTTGGCCAGGATGGTGATGCCGCGTTCGCGCTCCAGATCATTGGAATCCATGGCCCTTTCGGCCACCTTCTGATTGGTGCGAAAGGAACCGCTCTGTTGCAGCAGCTTGTCTACCAAAGTGGTCTTGCCATGATCGACATGCGCGATGATGGCGATATTACGTATTTGCATTGGAATCCTTGGGGTTGCTTGCCAGCCCGGCGGGGGAAGCTGGGCCGTGCTCTAGAGCAATATGCCCAAAACAGCAAGCATATATGGGTTTCAGCATGGTTAAGATTGGATTTAATTCAGCTTTAGCTTTGCGCGCGGGTCATATTCATGTTCCGGCGCCCAGTCCTTGATGAAGGCGCTCAGGGCCGCATCCGGCTTATCCGGCAGGCGGACCTGCAGGGTGACGATCTGATCGCCGCGTGTTGCCGCGCTGCCCTTGGCCCCTGATTTCACACAGCCTTTACCGGCAAGCCGCAGCTTGCTGCCGCTATTCGCCCCCTTGGCGACATTCATGGTGACCGGACCATCAATGGTGGGAACGGCGATTTTGGCCCCCAGCACCGCCTCCTGCAGGCTGATGGGCAGGGTCAGGTGAATATCGTTCCCTTCCCGCACAAACAGGGGATGCGGTAAAATGGTAATTTCGATCAGGACGTCGCCCGCTGGACCGCCGCCCAGGCCCGGTTCGCCCTGGCCGCGCAGGCGTATCTGCTGGCCCTCCTGCACCCCTGCGGGAATGTTCACATCCAGCGTCCTGCCGTTGGGCAGGGTGATGCGCTGCTTGCCGCCCTTGGCCGCTTCTATGAACGCCGCGTTCAGGCGATAGCGCACATCTTCGCCTTTTGCACGGGCCTGACGGCGGCCCCCGCCACGCAGGCCGCTGAAAAATTCCGACAGAAAATCATCATTGACGCCCGCTTCAAAACCAAAAGGCGCGCCGCCTGCGCGTTGCCCGGCATGTTGATAGCTGCGTTGCTGCGCACGCGGGCTGCCATCCGCATTGATCTCGCCACGGTCATATTGCGCGCGTTTTTCCTTATCCGACAGCACTTCATGCGCTGTGGAAATTTCGCGGAATTGCTGGGCCTTTTTCTTGTCACCCGGATGTGTGTCGGGGTGGCACTGCTTGGCCTGTTTGCGAAAGGCAGACTTGATCTCGGCCGCCGTGGCGGTCTTGGGCAGGCCCAGGACTTCATATGGATCACGCATTGCGCACCCGGTCAGATTTAAGCGCGCACCGCAGAATTAGCGGTGCTGCGCCGATATTGGAAAAAACCCCGTTAATTTTGTATCTGCCAGCTACCATCCGGTTGGCGGCAGGCGGTGCCATAGCCGCTTTGCTGCTTGCCGCCGACCGTAATGGTTTGCTGGAACTCGCGGCAGGTCTGGTTGCTTGCTGTCTGATAGGCGGGTTGCGGCGTATAGGTGCCGTAATTGCCGCTATCCGGATTGCGCCATGTGGTGCTCTGCCCCGAAGGCGAACGTTCCAGAGAACTGCTCATCGTCTGCTGCATGGCAAGCCGGTCCGCTTTGTCCAGCGATTTGCCGACTTCCTGGCCGATGCCCGCGCCCAGCAGGGTGCCGACGGCAATTGCCGCCATCTGACCTTTGCCGTCACCAATGGCCGAGCCCGCCAGCGCGCCGCCGACCGCACCCAGCAAGGTGCCAACCTGTTGCTTCTGTCCGGCCTCGGTATCGCACGCCACCAGCGAGATGGCCATGACGCCACCCATCAGCACACTTAAAATACGGTTCATTTTCACCCTCGTTGCAATCCGACACATGCGCGCAATGGCTGCGGACCAATGGCGCGTTCATACGCTCTATATGTAGTGTGGAACGGCGTAATCCAACATAAAAATCCTGATTTTATCCCACGACCATATCACCGCAGCGCTTCGGTACAGATATACCTTCAACAAAGGCTAAAATATGGCGGCAAAACATATATAGGCAGTGTAAAACTACCGGATAGCACATTAGCGAGAGGTTAAACAGCATGACCGCAAATACCGACACATCAAACAGCCAGGGCGATCCCAATGCCGGGCCGGTTGATCTGGGTGATCCGTTCGCCCTGTTCAATGACTGGTTTAACGAGGCCGCCGCAAAGGAGACCGCGCCCAACGCCATGTCGCTGGCGACGGCGGGTTTGGATGGCTGGCCGGATCTGCGCATCGTGCTGATGAACGGCATAGATGGCGTGGATGCGCCGCCCGAAAAGCGCGGTTTTATATTTTACACCAATATGGGCAGCGCCAAGGCGCAGCAGATAAGCGAAGATTCTGCTGTTTCGCTATGCTTTCACTGGAAAAGCCTGAACCGCCAGGTGCGCATCATGGGCGAGGCGTCGCGCGTTTCAAACGCCGAGGCCGATGAATATTTCGCCACCCGCCCGCGTCAGGCGCAGATCGGCGCCTGGGCGTCCTATCAGTCCGAACCCCTGGAAAGCCGCGCGGTGCTGGAGCGCCGGGTGGAAGAATTTGCGGCAAAATTTCCCGATATTGTGCCACGGCCGGAATTCTGGTCGGGGTTTCGCGTTATTCCCATTGGCATCGAGTTTTGGCGGGATCGTTATTTTCGGCTGCATGACCGGTTTTTATTCACCCGCGAAGCGCCGGATTCCCCCTGGACCTGTGGACTGCTTTACCCGTAACCGGTTTTTCGCTATAAGTGGTTGCATATGAGCTTGCTCCATTCAGATATCACCTTGCGGGCCGCGCGCCCGCGCGCTGCGCGTTTGATGCGTTTGGCGACCTATGCCTCGGTGGGTGTTGCCGCAACTCTGATATCGGTTAAGCTGGGTGCGCTGTACGCCACGGGCGCGGCGGTGATATTGGCCACGCTGATCGATTCCATTCTGGATGGGGCGGCGTCGCTGTTGAACCTGCTTGCGGTGCGCCATTCTCTGCAACCCGCTGATTCCGAACATCGATTTGGCCATGGCAAGGCAGAGGCGCTGGCCGGCCTTGGGCAAGCAGCCTTTATTGGCGGCTCGGCGGTGTTTCTGGGTTTTGAATCCGTGCAGCGCATCCTTGATCCGCAACCAGTGGTGCAAAGCACGATCGGCATTGCGGTTACGCTGTTTGCGCTTGTGCTGACCATCGCGCTGGTTGGGTTTCAGCGCTATGTCGTGCGCGCCAGCGGGTCAGTCGCCGTTGGCGCCGATGCGTTGCATTACGCCAGCGATGTCATGCTGAACCTTGGCGTCATCGCCGGACTTCTGCTGGCCGGGCGCTTTGGGCTGATATTCGCCGACCCGTTGATCGCTCTGGCGATTGCAGGCTGGATTGGCTATAGCGCCGTGCAGATTTTCCGCACGTCCTATGATCAGATCATGGACCGTGAATTGCCCGATGAAGACCGCAACAAAGTCCACGAAATCGCTCTGGCCCATAAAGAAGTCATTGCCATTCATGATGTGCGCTCGCGGCTTGCCGGCACCACGCCGTTCATACAGCTTCATCTGGAAATGCAGCCGGACATGACGCTGCACGCCGCCCATAAGATAGCCGACGAGGTGGAGGCGCGGGTGAAAGCCGCCTTCCCCGGAGCCGAAGTGATTATTCATCAGGATCCGGCAGGATTTGAAAAACACCCGGCGTTTCATGACTGATGCTACGGGCGCGTGGCGGGAAGTTGCTGCATTTCTTGCCACACCCGAAGCCTATGGCCTGCCTGACCCGGTACAGGTGATCGACACCTCAATATCCAGGGTGTTTCTGGCTGGCGCCCATGCCTATAAAATCAAAAAACCCGTCAAGCTCGGTTTTCTCGATTTCTCTACCGTCGCGTTGCGCCATGAGGATTGCGAACGCGAAATTGTGCTGAACCGCCGCACCGCGCCCTCCATCTATCTTGGTATTATCGCGATTACACGAGAGGCGGACGGCAATCTGGCGCTGGCTGGCAAAGGAACGGCCGTGGAATGGGCGGTAAAAATGCGGCGCTTTGATAATGTCATGCTGCTTGACCAGATGGCCGTTGACGGTACGCTGACGAACGAACTGATTGCCAGGCTGGCGCGTAACATTGCCGCATTTCATACCGCCATCCCACCTGAATATGAAGCGGGCGGCGTGGAAATATTCCGCCGCACCCTGCTTGGCAACGATAGGGAATATAGAAATTTTTCCGGGGACATTTTTCCGCCCGCAACGATTAACGCACTGCGTGACGCAAGCCTGGCCGCACTGGATGCACATGCGCCACTGATGAATGCCCGCAAGGCGGCGGGGTGGGTGCGCCATTGCCACGGCGATCTGCATCTTGGAAATATATTCTGCCTTAATGGCGAACCCACGCCATTTGATTGCATTGAGTTCAGTGACGTGATTGCCAGAATCGACATTCTGTATGATCTGGCTTTTTTGCTGATGGACTTATGGCGGCGCGGGCTTGGCGCGCTGGCCAATCATTGCCTTAATCAATATGTGGCGCATCTGGCGCCGGACGGCGCAGAAGCCTGTATCGAAGGGCTATCCCTGTTACCCCTGTTTTTGTCGTGCCGGGCGGGGATACGCGCCTTTGTCGCGGCGCGCACGTCGCTGTCACAACCAGAAAATAAGCAACTGATTTCACAGGCGCATAATTTTTTCACACTGGCGCATGATTTTCTGCGTCCGGCGCCGCCACGGCTGATTGCCATCAGCGGTTTTTCAGGCAGCGGCAAATCCGTGCTGGCGCGCGCGCTTGCGCCCGCCATTGGGGCCGCACCCGGTGCGTTGATTTTACGCAGTGATGAAATCCGTAAACAGCTTGCGGGCGCGCCCCTGCTGGAACAATTGCCGCAATCCGCCTATACGCCGGAAAACAGCGCAAAAGTTTATGCCTGTATCCTGAAGCGCGCACAGATGGCGTTGCAGGCCGGGCACAGCGTCATCGCCGATGCGGTCTATGCGCGCGACACGGAACGCGCCGCAATTGAAACGGTGGCGCATGCGCTGGGCGTGCCGTTTCAGGGCCTGTGGCTGGATGCGCCGCCGGAGATCCTGGCAAGCCGTGTTGGCGCGCGAAGCGGGGACGCCTCGGATGCGACCGCAGATATTGTGCAAGCCCAACTGGAATATGATACGGGCGGCATCGGCTGGGGCCGCATCGACGCCAGCGGTTCGCCGGATGAAACGCAGAGAGCCGCCCTAACAGCGTTACAGCTTGAACCCGATGGTAAGGTTCATTAGGTTGTGCTTCCAATCAGCCATAAGACAGGGGAAACGGTCATGCGTTCAATCTTGGTGAATATTGCTCTGGGTGTAACTCTGGGTATCGCGGGGCTGACGCCGGCATTTGCGCAGCAGCAGGACTTTTCCAAGGTTGAAATCAAAACCATCAAACTGGGCGATACGCTGTATATGCTGATGGGTGAAGGCGGCAATATTGGCGTATCCGCCGGTGCGGACGGTGTCTATCTGATCGATGATCAGTATGCGCCGCTTTCGGAAAAAATCATGGCGGCGGTGAAGGCGATTTCGGACAAGCCGGTAAAATATGTCATCAACACCCACTGGCATGGCGATCACACCGGCGGCAACGAAAATTTCGGCAAGGCGGGCGCCACCATCATCGCCCATGAGGCCGTGCGCGCCCGGATGGAAAAGGGCGGCGAACTGGCCGCGTTCAAAATGGTGGTTCCGCCCGCAGCTGCGGGTGCGTTGCCGGTGATCACATTTTCGGACAAGGCGGCATTGCATCTGAATGGTGAAACGTCAAACTTGATCCATGTGGACCCCGCCCATACGGATGGCGATACTATTATTCACTGGCCCGCTGCAAATATCATTCATACCGGCGATACGTTCGTGAATGGGTTTTTCCCGTTTGTAGACATCAGTTCTGGCGGCAGACTGGATGGGATTATCAAATCGGCGGATATGGTGCTGGCGCTGGCCGATGACAAAACCAAAATCATTCCGGGGCACGGGCCGCTGGCAACCAAGGCCGACCTGGCGCGTTTCCGCGCCATGCTGGCAACAGTGCGTGAGCGTGTGACGGCCGCAAAGGCCGCAGGCAAAACCGCCGAAGAATGGGCGGCGTCGAAACCGCTGGCCGATCTGGACGCCGATTGGGGCAAAGGCTTTCTACCCCTCGACAAATTCACACAGATCGTCTTCGGCGCGATGTAAAGAATCGCGCTCAGGTTTTTCGCCACGTCAAGCTTGGTCTTGACTTTGCAGGAGAGATGTTGTTATATATGACAACAGGAAGAGATGCGGAATAGCCGGGCAATTTCGTGGATTAAGGCCGCCCGCAAGGATTTTGAGGCATTTCCCGCCGGGGCGCAGGCCGGGACATTACGCGCCCTTACCATTGCCGCCGAAGGGCGCATGGCGGATATTTCGAAACCCTTAAAGGGATTGGGCGCCGGGGTTTTTGAAGTAGCCCTTGCCTGGAAAGGGGACGCCTTTCGCACGGTATATGCTGTGCTGATTGGGTAGGATATCTGGGTCGTGCATGCCTTTCAGAAAAAATCCAGGACTGGCGTCAAGACAACCAAGCCCGAGATCGATCTGATCAAACAGCGGCTCAAACGTTTGAAGGAGATGCTGGAATGACCGGCGATATCGAAATTGTGAAAGGCAGCGGCAATGTATTTCGTGACCTTGGCCATAAAAACGCCGACCTTGAGCAATTGAAATCCATCCTTGCCGCAAAGATCATCGCGGTGCTGGAGGATAAGGAGCTTTCCGTCCGCGCGGCGCATGCAATTACCGGAATCGCCGCCGCCGATTTCTCGCGCGTCCGCAACGCACAACTGGATCGGTTCACTGTTGACCGTCTGATGACCATTCTCAACCGGTTTGATCAACATGTGAAAGTGCAGGTCACGGTACGGCCCTTGCCGAAACTGGCGCATGTGTAAAACTTACGCACCCCGCAGTTAAAGAAACGCGCTCAGATTCTTCGCCAATATAGTGCTCTGTGTCGTGATGATCTTGCGCCGCGCGAGCTTCAGTGCGCCATCGACCCGGCGCAATAAATCCTCGCGGCGGCCCATCATGGTGTCTTCATCCTTTTCGGTGCGGCTGCGGTGGTTCACAAACGCGGAATAGACTTTGTATTCATTGGGGTTTCCGGTCAGCTCCACCTCGATATTGGTGATGACATGACAATGGCGGGTGGGCGGGTCTTCCGGCCAGGCGACGCCGGTGTTAAACCGCTTGATGCGCAATTGCAGGCTTTTCAGATCCTCATCAAACAGCGCCATGGCGTTTTCGTCATGGGCGGGCGACTTGTCCCGGCGGTAACGGTTCTGAATGGACGGCATCCAGTAATGAATGTCTTCGGTCAGCATCTCCAGCCAGTCGTCAAACTGCTCGGCATCCAGAATGCGCGCCTCGCGATACAGGAATTGCTCGACCTCGTGCACAAGTTCAATATTGGGCGTCGCCATGTGATTTACTCCGCCGCTTTTGGCACAGAACGGTTGGGCACATCGGCCCAGTTTTTGGCGTCCATCAGATCGGCCCAGCGCTGATACATGGCCATCTGGTTATTGTCGCCCATCTGGCCCTGGCGCACCCGGCCCGGATAATTGGATGGGCCATCTGGCGCCAGCCGGTTCATGCCATAATGCAGTTTCTGGCGGCGGGTCACCACGCCCTTGTTGGCGCGGGTAGCACTTTCCCAGTTTTCGCCATCATCCATTTCCAGCATGCCGCTGGGAGAAAAAGACCGCATGGCGAAGCGGCGAATATCCTGCTTCACTTCCTCGGGCGCATTTTTATTAACCAGCGCCCAGGCCCAGATTTCGGTTTTGTCCGGCCCCTTGGGCTGCCAGACGCGGAACGTATTGATGCCGGGCAGAAACGAGAAATTGGGAAACATGCTGACCGAGGCAATCGAGCCGATCATTTTGGCGCGCTCCGGCCCCAGTCGGCGTTCAATAAGCGGGCGCTGCTGCATCACATATTGGGCTATCGCCATGCTGCCCAGGCCGCGCAGTTCGCTGCCATCATAGCCGGATTCCCAGCCATGACCCTGATCCGTCATCTGAAACGACGTGTTCTGATCGCCCGCGAACGGCTTGCCGCCATAAGCGAGCGATCCGGCCATATGCGTCCAGCCGACATGATAGGCGTCGCCATGAAAATTTTCCGCCGGGAATTTCCAGTTGCAGTTCAGTACGTTGCGCACCGTACCCGGCACAAATTCGGTGCCGCCTTCGTCCGTGTCCAGCATCATATCGAGATACCAGGCGAAGGCGCCCAGATATTCTTTCAGGCTCGGCGCATCATCGGCAAAGGTGGCGAACACCAGCCCCTTATAAGTTTCCACCCGCGCATTCACCAGGCCATGTTTGGTCTTATCAAACGCCGGGTCTTGCTTATAGACATATTCTTCATGCATCCCCATCAGGCTGCCATCATTACCGAACGACCAGCCATGATAATTGCAGATGAATTGCCTTGTATTGCCCGCATCGGCGAAACACACCCGGTTGCCGCGATGCGGGCAGCTATTCAGGAACACCCCGATGCCTTTATCCTTGCGCCGCGATACAATCACCGCATCCTCGCCCATATAGGTGGTCAGAAAATCGCCCGCATTCGGAATTTGCGATTCATGGGCGACGAACAGCCAGCAGCGCGCGAAAATCTGTTCCAGCTCCGCCTCATAAATTTCGCGGTCATGGAAAATGCGCCGGTCAATCCAGCCTTCCTGCGCGTTCACATACTGGCTGAAGGGGCGAGCGGTGGTTTTGTTCATTGGCGTTTCCCGATATCAAAAATTCATTTTCGCCTGTTCCACATTTCCGCGCAAATCATGTTTGCGCAGGGGCAGTGAACGGATGCGTTGTCTGGTCAGGCTGAATATGGCGTTGCTGACGGCGGCTGAAATGGGTGGTGTGCCGGGTTCGCCCGCGCCGCCGGTGGGGCGGCCCGACGGCATCATTTTAACTTCAATCACTGGCGCGTCCGCCATGCGCAGCATTTCGTAATCGGGGAAATTCTGTTCCACCACCCGGCCTTTATCGATGCTGATTTCGCCATAGAGTGCGGCGGTCAGGCCATAAATAATGCCGCTTTCCATTTGCGCCACAAAAGTGTCGGGATTGATGACCTCGCCCGGGTCAACGGCGCACCAGACCTTGTGCACGCGTACCTGGCCCTCGGAGTTGACCGAAACTTCCGCTACCTGCGCCACGATGGTCCCGAACGACTGGCGCAGCGCAATGCCGCGCGCCCGGCCCAGCGGCAGCGGCGTTCCCCAGCCGGACATCTGCGCGGCGGCTTCGAGCACCAGTTTCTGATCGGGGGCATCGCCCAGTAAATCGCGGCGATATTCGAACGGATCGCGCCCTGCGGCATGGGCCAGTTCATCCATGAAACTTTCAATGAAAAAGCCATGCTGGGTGTGCGCCACACTGCGCCAGGGGCCAAACGGAATGGGGTCGGTCCCACTGACCACGCGCGCGCGCCGGTCGGCGATTGCATAGGGTATCCAGGTGGCGTCTTCCGGATCGCGTCTTTCCGTGTAATCCTGCTGCCAGGAAACGGGGCGGCCGGTGGCGTCCAGAGCGGCGCGCATATTTGCAACCGATGCGTTACGGTAATAATCCTGGGTCATGTCTTCTTCACGCGACCAGATGACATTCACCGGATGATTCACCTGTTTTGCCAGCAATATTGCCTGTTCCATATAATTCAGCGTTGATCCCCGCCGCCCAAACCCGCCACCCATGGCGGTGTGGTGCAGAGTGACATTTTCGAGCGGCAAGTCCGCCACTTTGGCGGCGTGGACCCGCGCGCCCAGCCCATCCTGAAATCCGCCCCATATTTCCAGCCGGCCGGCGCTAAAATGCGCGGTGCAATTCATCGGCTCCATCGTCGCATGGGCCAGATTGGGGACATGATATGTGGCCTCAACCACGCGCGCGGCGGATTTTGCCGCCGCTTCGGCGTCGCCAAAATCATGGTCGCTCTCAAATTCGCCTTTTTCCAGCGCGGCCTGCATTCCGGCAAGGATTGATACGGAACTGTGTGCGGCATTGGCGCCCTCGTCCCATTCAACCGGCAACGCCAGCAGCGCCTGTTGCGCACGCCAGAAATTATCGGCAATGACCGCGACAGAATTTTCGCCAACTCTGTGTACGGATTTTACGCCGCGCATGGCCGACACGGCCTTGGCGTCGAAGCTTTTCAGCTTGCCGCCAAATACCGGACAGGCCTTGATGGCGGCGAACATCATGTTTGGTAGCCGTACATCCACACCATAGACCGCCGATCCATTGACCTTGGCGGGAATATCGAAACGCTGTTTGGGTGTGCCGACAATCGTATAGGCGTTGGAGTCTTTCAGCGGCAGATTGGCGGGCGGGTCATAATCCACCGCCTTTGACGCCATGTCGCCATAGCTTGCGCTGCGGCCACTGGCGGCATGCATCAGCCTGCTGTCTTTTGTGGTGATTTCGTCAGCCGCAACTTTCCATTCGTCCGCCGCCGCCTGAACCAGCATCCAGCGCGCGGCAGCGCCTGCCCGGCGCATACCGACCACCCCAGTAAAACGCACCGCCGTGCTGCCGCCGGTCATCTGCATATTCATGAATTCGGCAATTTTTCTGCCGCCAAAATCCGTCAGTCCGGAAAGGAATTTTGGTATGGATGCGTCACCACTCAAATATCCCTTGGCCAGAGGCCCATTGACGAACGCCATATCGGCAGGCGCCTGTTCCATGCTGACCAGCGTCCAATCCGCATCCAGTTCTTCGGCCAGCATCATCGGCATGGCGGTATGTACGCCCTGGCCCATTTCCGAATGCGGCACAATCACGGTCACGCGATTATCGGGGGTGATTTTTACCCAGGTCACCAGCAGTGCGCCATCGCCCGCCGCCAGTTTACGCGCCCGGTCAAGTGTGGAAAACGGGGCCATGGCATAGCCCAGCAGAACGCCGCCGCCAGCCAGCGCGGCGCCGACCATCAATTTGCGCCGTGTGATCATCACCATGACGGATCTCCTATGCGGTTGCCAGGGAATGAATGGCGGCGCGAATGCGCCCATAGGTTCCGCAGCGGCAGATATTGCTCATGGCCGCATCAATATCGGCGTCCGTCGGTGCCTGATTTACCGAGAGCAAAGCCGCCGCCGCCATGATCTGGCCGGACTGGCAATAGCCGCATTGCGGAACCTGATGCGCGATCCAGGCCTGTTGCACTTTGTTCAGCAGCGCACCTGAAACGGTTTGCGCCTCGATGGTCGTGATGCTGGCCCCGGCGACAGCACTTGCCGGTGTGGAACAGGACCGTACAGCCACGCCATCCACCAGCACCGTACACGCGCCGCAGGCGGAAATACCGCAGCCAAATTTTGTGCCGGTCAGGTTCAGCACATCACGCAGCACCCATAACAGAGGCATCTCGGCCTCCACATCAACGTCCCTGGTGTCCCCATTGATGATAAGTTGCATGATTTTCTCCTGTCAGACTTCCAGCTTCCAGCGGCTACCCTTGCGCCGTACCCGGCCCGCCGTGGGCGCGGCGAAATGCGCCCCCAGCATATAAATATCTGTATCACACAAGCGCGCGACAGTCTTTTGCCGTGTTGCCGCCGATTGTTCCTTGTCGGTGCAGGCAAAGCTGGACCATTCCGGATAGGCGACCTGTATCGGATGATGGAAACTGTCGCCGGTGAACAGCGCGCTTTTCCCGCCGCCCTTCAGATTGATAAAAATATGACCCGGCGTGTGACCGGGGCTGGGCTCTATCCAGATTGAATCATCAATGGCGAAATCGCTTTTCACCAGATCGGCCAGGCCCGCATCGACGACCGGCAGAATACTGTCATCATAGCAGCCATCCATGCCGACCGCATCCTGATCGGTCAGCCAATGGTCATATTCGGTTTTGTGAAAAATATAGCGCGCGTTCGGAAAGGTCGGAACCCAGCGGCCATTTTCCAGCCGCGTGTTCCAGCCCACATGATCCACATGCAGATGGGTGCACATGATGTGTGTGACGGATTCGGGCGCCACCCCCATGGCCGCCAGATCGGACAGCCAATTGGTCTTTTTCATATTCCAGGCGGGTGAAAAGGCGCGCGGCTTGTCATTGCCGACACAGGTATCGACCAGAATGGTATGCCTGGGGGTGCGGATGACATAGGCGAACAACCCGGCCTGCATGCGGCCCCCATCGGATTTGGGTTTTATAAAATGCGGCTCCATCCAGTCGCGCTCGGCATCGACCGCCTCTGGCGTTGAAAGCGGAAACATCCGGGCGGGCGGGAAAAAATCGCCCTCGTGCTCGACACAGCGATCAATGCTGATTTCGCCTAATTGCAGCGCTTTGAAGGGTTTGGCTTGCATGTTCGCGCTTCCCGTCGTTTTCTGGTTCTGTGAAAGGGCAGTTTGCCGCAAATGCGTTCATAATGCAATTTAACCGGGGGGATCCGTCATTTTTGCGGCCCACGCCGCCAGGGCATGGTTCACCCATTCCAGCCTTGCTCCAGCCAGCGGGCAAGTTCCGGCGTCAGCCGTGCTTCCATCATCTGCCGGTAAAGTTGCAACTCCGCCTCGCCCAGAACGCCCTGCCATTGGCCCTGCGCGCCCTTGTTGAAAAAGCGGGAATTATCCAGCCACGGATCGGGATGCCCTGGGCCGGGGACCAGCGCATCGGCATTTTCTTTCATCGCCTCGAAGCCCGCCGCTGTCACCAGTTCCGGCCACAGCGGCGCATCCACCCGGATGCCCAGCGCATCGGCAAGGCGGCGCATCTGGCCGCCAAGATCGGCTTTCATATCGCCATAATGCAGCAAATGAATATTCGGCAGATGCCGGAAATCCCAGAATGTGCGGGCGTGATGCAATATGTCAAAATCCGGCAGATTGGGCGGGATGCCATCAGCATTGAGCCAGCCGCGAAACGCCGCATGCCCATCCGCCGCTGGCGGGTGCAGCTTAACGCCGCGCGCCTGGGCGGTGCCCGCCATCTGGCCCATCACATCGGGGGTCATGTTCTGCATATTGTTACCCAGCGAAACAAACGCGTCACGCGGGTCGCGCGCCACAAAAAGGTAGCTGACATTTTCGAAATAAGGCAGGCCATCCAGGGGCGTATGGGTCTTGATAAAGCGCCGATGGGTTTGCGCCTCCAGAACGCCCAGCACCTCCTCAACCGGTTTCAACGGCGCGTCCAGCCAGGGCGACATTTCGCGCAGCATGCGATCAAAACTTGTTTTCTGGAAGATCAGCAGCGCACAGATCATCTGCGTCCAGGTGGTGCCGCATTTGGGCGGCGTCGAAATGATGATGTCGCCATCCCGGGGCACGAATCCATCCCAGCGGCTGCTGTCCGTCATCATGCTGTTATAGATATATTTGCGTTCTGGCCGTGCCGTTGCTGACATGATCACACCCTCAACTTCCAGCGGTCTTTGTTGCGCACAATGCGCGCGATGGTCGGGTCCATGAAATGCGCCGCCATGATGTAGGTGTCGGTGTCGCAGATCTTGTTGATGATCTTGCGCCGTGAGGCTTCGGATCCGGCGGCGTCGGAACAGAACGCCGTGCTCCATTCCGGATAGGCGATCTGGATCGGATGGTGGATGGCGTCGCCGGTGAATATGGCGCTGCCGCCGCCGCTGGACAGATTGATGCACACGGACCCCGGCGTATGGCCCGGAACGGGTTCCAGCCAGATCGTGTCGTCAATGGCGAAATCGCTTTTCACCAGATCGGCGCGGCCCGCCTCAACCACCGGCAGAACGCTGTCTTCGAATGATCCATCCATGGCATGGCCATCCTTGTCGTTCAGCCAATGCTCATATTCCGTCTTGGCGAAAATATAGCGCGCATTGGGAAAGGTCGGAACCCAGCGGCCATTTTCCAGCTTTGTGTTCCAGCCGACATGATCAAAGTGCAGATGCGTGCACATGACATAATGGATTTCTTCGGGCTTCGCCCCCAGCGCCGCGATCTTCGCCAGATAATCGGAATTCATCATGTTCCAGGCGGGCAGACTGTTGCGTTGTTTGTGATTGCCGACGCAGGTGTCGACCAGAATATTATGTTTGGGGGTGCGGATCAGGAACGTGTGCAGGCTGGCCTGCAGAACGCCTTTTTTCATTTTGTCTTTGGGCAGCAGAAAATGCGGCTCCAGCCAGTCGCGCTCGCCTTCGATGGCGTCCCAGGAACGGCCCGGCCAGAAGCTGGCGACATCGAACAGATTACCGGCCCATTCCTGCACCCTGTCCACGGTGACATTGCCGATTTTCAGCGTCTTCATTGCGTCCTCCATGTTTTTATATTATACGGAGCGTAACCCCTCGCGCGTCACTTGCCCATCGGTTTCGTTCAGCCCGCGTTCCAGCCGGTCGAACATCAGATCAATTTCTTCTTCGGTAATGATCAGCGGCGGACACAGCGCCAGCGTGTCACCAATAGCGCGCACGATGAGCCCGTTGGCCTGCGCCCATTTCTGCCCCAGCAGGCCCACGCCCTGGGCGGGCTTGAAGGCGCGTTTGGTGGCTTTGTCCGCCACCAGTTCAACCGCGCCGATCAGCCCGACGCCGCGCGTCTCGCCCACCAGCGGATGATCGCCAAGTTTTTTCAGGCGTTTCTGAAACAGCGGCATTACGCGGCGCACCCGGCCCACAATATCCATGCGTTCATACAGTTCCAGCGTTTTAAGCGCCACCGCGCAGCCCAGCGGATGCCCCGTATAGGTAAAGCCATGTCCGAAATTGCCATTGCGGCGGCTGCCTTCGGCAATCGCCTCATTCATGAATTCCGGCAGGATCACCGCGCCGATGGGCACATAGGCCGATGACAGCGCCTTGGCCAGAGACATGGATGTAGGGCGCAGGCCAAAAGTTTCCGCGCCGAACATGTTGCCGGTGCGCGCAAAGCCGGTGATCACCTCATCATCGATAAACAGAATGTCATATTTGCCCAACACCGCCTGAATCTTTTCAAAATAATCGCCGGGCGGAACCAGCACGCCCGCCGCCCCCATGACCGGCTCGGCGATAAAGGCGGCGATCGTATCCGGGCCTTCGCGCTGGATCATCTCATCGAGATTCTTGGCCAGCCGGGTGGTAAACTCGGCCTCGCTTTCGCCGTCCTTGGCGAAGCGGTAATAATGCGGGCAATCCGTATGCAGAATATTGGCAATGGGCAGATCCCAGTCCGCATGCAAATGCGGCAGCCCGGTCAGGCTGGCGGTGGCGACCGTAACGCCGTGATAGGCCTTGATGCGGCTGATGATCTTTTTCTTTTTCGGGCGCCCCATGATATTGTTGTAATACCAGGCCAGCTTCACCTGGGTGTCATTGGCCTCGGACCCCGATCCGCAGAACGACACCTTGCCCGCCTTGAACGGCATCATGGCCTTCAGTTTTTCCGCCAGTTCAATGGCGCTCTCATGCCCCTTGCCGCCAAACACATGATAAAATGGCAGCTTCTGCATCTGCGCCGTCGCGGCCGCGATCAGTTCCTTTTCATTGAAACCCAGCGACGTGCACCACAGCCCCGCCATGCCCTCAATATAGCCATTGCCGTCGCGGTCAAACACATACACGCCCTCGCCACGATCAATCAGAAACGGCCTGCTTTGCGGAAAGCTGGCCATATTGGTATAGGGATGCAGCACACTGGCCACATCACGGGCTTCAAGCGAATTGGGCAAAACAGGCATGGGCGCTCCTCAAGATACTGTTCCCCCAGAATAACCCGTCTGTAGCGTCACGCCAGCACTTTATCCATCGCCGCCAATTGACCATCGACGGAGATGGGCAACAATGTCGTCCCTACCGAACCGCAATGGGTTGCGCGATAGCTAGTCGTTCCCTAACTTGTTCGTAAATCTGGGTAACTCCTGGCATGGTGAGCGTGATAGCAAGGCCGAAAGGGATTGGATCATCAATTGGCGTGCCTTGGTCAGGTTCGCGCTGAACATCGAATCGGATTACCTGACCGGCGCCAAAGACCGGTGCTTTTTTGCCCTCCCATATACGCGAAAAAACGGTGCCACGGCGGCCTTGATTTTGGTCAGGTTGAGCACTGGTCCCCCTAACCCCGAGTTGACCAAGTTCAGCAGGGTCCTCAAGTTTGAGACGAACAGCCCTGTATGTCTGTCGTCCTGGATGCACCGGCGTGAACCATGCCAAGGTCGCCTTGAGCGCATGTGGTTGCGCTATGCCGTTGATGCAAACGGGGACGGGAACCTCGACTGTTACTTTTTGTTCACGGGGTAATATGCCGACAGCCCAGAATGTCGCGCGATCATCCACACAGGCGATAGCTAAATCAGGATCAGCCAGCCCATAGCCGAGAAAACGTCGAATATTGTCCCTCTGTTTTACATGCTGTCCATTATCAGCAGGTCCCAGAACCCGCTTTATAAGATCGGATGCATCTTGAGGCCACGAGGCTGAATGAACCAATAAGGCCTTCAATAGTACCGCACGTTGCATATGACTTAATGTGGTGAACGCTTCGCCATAGGCTGTTTCCAGCGCATCGTGAATTTGATGGCAGGTTCGAGAGGCCAATGCGGTGGCGGCACTCGTTCCGCTGCTATAGGCCTCAACGCCCTCCCTTCCGGGCGCTGCAACTTTCAAACCATGCGCGCGCTGTGCCCCGGTTGGGATTACGGACAATGGCGTTGAGGTGTTAAGGCGGATATGTTCCCGCGCTCCCGGCATGAGGATATCCGGTTTTACACTGTTTGCAAAGCCGGGACCAAGCGCGCTTGAGGGATTGGAAGTTGAGATATTTGGAAACGGATCAATATTGATTTGTGCCGTGCGCCGATCTGCATCTGATACCGCATCAACATTGGCCGCCCCAACGGTAACCCCATTGACGGTTTCGGAAGGTGATAATAATCGACGCTCGACGATCATCTGCCCTAAGCCCCTTAACACACTTAGAGAACGCTGATCAGCGAGAGAACTTTCAAATTCCGTTGAATTTGCAAAATCCGGAATAGTAAAGGCAGTTGCATGGTTGCCAGCACTGACAAGGAAAAGAATACCTAAGCGATATGACAGCCGGTCCAGCAGGCGCGCCCATGCCGAAAGTTGCCCCTGAAATGGCTTTCGCGCATTACCTAACGAGAGATTTACTATCAACACATCCGGCGCTGTTGCGTTAACGCCATCACGCATTGCCAGCACAGCCAGATATATTATGTCCACAATTAGCCGGTCTTCAGGAAATCTGTCGCTCTGACCCAGGACTGGAACACAATGTATCCGGCGAGCCAGCCGTTGTTCCTGGCGATTTCGATCCCCGTGAACAATTAGCGAGGCCATTGCCGTGCCATGGATACGCGCATTTACCTGGGCAAGCGGCTCCAAACCAAACTGATCATCAACGACCAGGGTACCGGCCAAAAGGGGGTGTTGCGCAACAGGAACACCGTCCAACAATGCCAGTATTGGCGATCCACTTATGGTAACAGGTGCAACCTGGACCCCACCTTCCGGTTCGGCCACCTCAATACCAGTCGCCAGGCTTTGCGGTCGAATGTGCATCGTAAAATCAAGGCCGGCTATACTTGTTTGCGCACGATCTGTGATGCTTCGTACCGCAACAACGGGTAAATCAGCCAAAATGGCGTGATAGCCAATATCCGCAATCCGGCATCGGCTTACGATCCGCCCGTCCGAGGCAATAATCTGTTGCTGAATATTGGCCTCTGCCTGAGCGCTACGATTCTCGTCTGCTCTGAATACCAGCTCAATCTCAAGGCGGATTCGATCAGTATCCGCTTTGCCATCCATTTCTTCGGCAATGATGTCCCGTTCGTCGTCTCGCACCCTGTCTTGCGGCCCCCATGGTCTGACATCCTTCAGGGTTGCAAATACGTCACGCCAAGGTGCGAACCCCCTTTCAGGCTTCTCCCCATCCAGCCAGCGTTGCCACAGGGAGGCAATCTGTCGCAAGGCTGCGGCGTCAGGAACAAGAAGATAGGCTACTGGATTTTTATCTTGCGCGTCACCTTCAAGCTCTTCCTCGTCAATTAATTCAATGCCAGTAACGCGCCGGATAGCATTGGCAAAATTTTGGATTGAACCCCTTACTTCAAATACCAGCAATCGTTCCGGCGCAAGCGCACTTGGATCACTTCGCAATTCAAGGCCACTTTCATCGCGTGCAAATACGGATGCCAACCGAGCAAATTTTGGTCCAAATTTAGTCCGCTGTTCATCGGGGGTAAATGGGCTAGGCCTTGGTACGCTTTTTCGTCTTCCGGTCGCTCTCTGTCGCGGCGGGCTTACGTTTAACCGGAGCAGTGGTTTTGTTGGGTCGCTTGCCATTGATAGCCTCAGGTTTTACGCGTTCGGCCCACAAGTCCAGTTCAACGGAAATAGCCGAATCGATGCTGATCTCGCCAAGCCCGAGAATATGCCTGCGGCGTACATTTTGACAGAAGTCGCCAGCCTCTGCATATGACATGGCGCCAAGATGCGCCGCTAACGAGTTCGCCGAAATCCCGGGGCGCTCAGGCCATGACATGAAAATTTTTTCAAGAAATGCTGCTACTTCATGCGGTTTGGGTTCTGGGAATGCAATTCTCAACTGGAACCGCCGCCACACAGCGCGATCCAGCAGTTCAGCATGGTTTGTCGCGGCAATCGTCAATACGTAGCTGGGCAGCTGGTCTATCTGCATCAACAGGAATGAAACAACGCGTTTAATTTCCCCTGTCTCATGGGTGTCCCCGCGCTCTTTGCCGATGGAATCAAATTCGTCAAAAAATAAAACACAGGGTTGTGTGCGCACGTAATCAAAAAGTTTGCGAAGACGTGTATTTGTTTCGCCCAGATAACTGCCAATCAGCGCGTCATAGCGAACTACAAAAAATGGTAAGGCAAGGGCTTCGGCTATAGCTTCCGCATAAGAGGTCTTTCCGTTTCCCGGAGGGCCCGACAACAAGACTCTGTGGCGCGGCTCATACCCGTGCGCACGCAGCACATCCGCCCGCATATGCTCTTCAACCAGCTGTTTGCCTTCTTTGCTCGCCGGAAGTGTCAAGACCAAATCATCAAATCTGATACGGGGCGTTTGCTCTAAAATCGTATCCCGACCATTAGCCTGGGCAGGTTGCGCACTTGTCAGGGAAGGTGAAGCGACTGAAACGCTCTGCAAGGCGCGCTGGAGCCTATCCGCGAGAATATGATGACTTTTGGCCCGCTCCTCAGCCATGAGCGCCTCAACTGTAGAGCGCAGCATAGTCTTGTCGCCGGCTGCGCCGGCTCGAACGAGTGAGAGAATGAGATCACTTTTGGCCATCGTCGTATATGAATATTCTCTAATTTGGGTGCGCCGCAAGAACAAGCTGGATAAATGACGCCCCAGAATAACCCGTCTGTTGTGTCACGCCAGCACTTTATCCATCGCCGCCAATTGGCCATCGACGGAGATGGGCAGGAAGGAGGTGATCTCCAACTGCCGGTCTTCATAGATATCTTTGTCAGGATATTCCTTTTGCCGCAATTCGATGGCGGCATCGCGCTGATACAGCAGCACGCAGATTTGCGGATAGAATAGATGCAGCATGGCGCCGATCCACATATTCGTCGCCATGCAGGGAAACGTATGATCGATTTTGTACTGGTCAATCAGCTTGATAACATCCCGGGCGCGGTAGAAGGTTTCGCCGGTGACCCAGCGGTTGACGCCGAACAGGGCGATTGGCAGACCATCGGGGTCCATGGAAATGCAGATGATATGGGCGATGGCGTCCTTGCCCAGTGGGCGTTGCCATTCGCCTGTATAGGGGGCAGGCTCCACCCCCGGGGCAATGCCGCCCGCCCGCATGAAGGTATGGAAATGACCATGTTCGCCCGACGTGCCGCGATGGGCATGATAATAATACTGGCTGAAGGTTTCGCGGTCATACACATCGCCCTTGGGGTAATGGTTCCATTGGTAAAACGTGTCCTGATGGGCCAGAACCTGCCCCACCACATTGGCCCCGGTCTTGTTCAGCAGGCGATGGCATTCCTGGACCTGGCGCCCGGCCCGCACCATCTTTTTCAGGCGATCCCTGGGCAAACTGGCCATCAATTCCGTCAGATCCATTTTTAATGCCCCTCTTTCTCATAAATCCATGGCTTTTTAGCATAGGCTTAACGGCTAATGCCGCATTTTTGACAGATCCGCTGGTTAGGCTTGCCACATCCGGCAGTTGACTGTAATTGAGCGTGCGAATTGCCTTCCCTGGCGGCCCAGCCGTTATCCAACCCATGCAGGAGTGTTTTATGAAAATATGTAATTTTGGCCCGCGCACTGTTGTGCTGGCAATGCTGGTTTCCATGGCTTTGACCGGTAATGCACTGGCGCTTGATGCGGGCGACGCGGCCGCGGGCGCAAAGGTTTTCAAGAAGTGTCAGGCATGCCATTCCGTCGTGGCGGCGGACGGCAATAAGGTCGGACCCAATCTGCATGGCATTGTTGGCCGCAAGGCGGGCACGACAGAAGGCTTCAATTATTCCGATGCGATGAAGGCGGCAGGTGAAGCCGGGACCACATGGGACGAAGCCACCATCGAAAAATATCTGCGCGATCCGAAGGGCTTTATACCCAAGAACAAGATGGCGTTCGCAGGCATCAAGAAAGATAGCGATCTGGCGAATGTCATCGCCTATCTGAAAGAAGAATCCGCGAAATAATCTGCCTGGTTAAACCCGCGCATCACACGCTCTCATTGTCATTGCCCGGTTTATCCGGGCAATCCAGAAACCCAAACTTACGCATTTGGGTGTGGCATGGATTACCCGGATAAACCGGGTAATGACACAGTGGGGTGGAGGAGTGGAAACGCGTAAGTCAGATTAATACAAAGTCTAATCGCGGGCTGCGCTAGTTTCCCGATAATATTTTGCTGCGCCGTCATGCAGCGGCACGGATATGCCGGCACTGGACAGGCCAGCGCGATTGATGCTGGCAAAACTTGCATGCAGCTTGCGCACCGCATCCAGATTGCCCGCGACCGACTTGACAATGGTATAGGCATCCTTTTGTGTCACCTTGGCGGACGCCAGCAGAATTACCCGCAGGCCAATGCTTGGCACGTCGGCCTTCACCTCCGGATAACTGCCTTTGGGTATTGTCACCACGGAATAATAGGGCCTGGCGGCAATCAGCTTTTGCGCAATGGCCCCGGTTACGGGAACAATTTTCAACGGGCATGTGCGCATGGCCAGCGTAACATTGCGGTCCGGCGTAATGCCCGCCAGCGCCAGCGCGTCCAGCTTGCCGCCACACAGCGCCTTGATCGCCTCTGCTTCCGGCAGTTCCGAGGCCAGTTTGAATTTTCCCAAATCCCAGCCCATTGCCAGCAGCAGATCATCAATGGCGGCACGCCGACCCGTGCCGGGCTTGCCAATATCAATGCTTTTTCCGGCCAGATCCTCCACCGCCTTGACACCAATATCGGCGCGCGCCAGCAGCACAAGCGGTGATCCGTTAAACGACATCAGGGCGCGCATGTCCCTGATGGCCTTGTCGCCGGCAAACTGGCTTACACTGCCGGCATAGGCATGGTGCTGCCAATCGGACTGGGCCAGCA
>Ga0073919_1000002_pt1 | contig 58889 bp, 59 predicted proteins | sample GWRWT3_25Nov14_FD_71202 | JGI IMG/M metagenome (GOLD analysis project Ga0073919, IMG submission 71202) | Sand microcosm microbial communities from a hyporheic zone in Columbia River, Washington, USA - GW-RW T3_25-Nov-14 | ecosystem: Engineered > Artificial ecosystem > Sand microcosm >... | reverse complement strand
AGGACGGCGACGGCCACTTCGAGTGGCAAATAATCCCCCGCTGACTTCCAACCCAAACCAAACAACAGGAGAAATCTCATGACACATATCGGCAGTTTCACTCGCACCACCGGCGGCTATACAGGCCGCCTGCGTACACTGACGCTCGACGTGGAGCTCACCCTTGTTACGCTCGACAAAAGTGATGCGGAGAACGCGCCGGATTACCGTATTCATCTTGGCGATGATGCCGATGGCCCAGAGGTCGGCGCAGGCTGGAAGCACAGCAGCAAGAAGGCCGGTGCATATGTCGCTCTGCTGATCGACGATCCCGTATTCACGCAGCCGATCCGCGCCAATCTGTTCCAGACCGATGCCGATGGATCAACCTTCCATCTGCTGTGGAACCGCCGGTCACGGCGCAAAGCTGAGGCGTGACACAATGCTAACCGGTCAGTCTCTCATCTTCCCGTTCGGTTACGCATTCGCCGGCAGGTTGCGCATCCTCAAGATGATCTTTGCAACGCTTGCCGTTGCTGCGATGGGCGGGCCGATAGAGACAAGCTCTGCGTCACCGGCTCATGCTCAAAGTACCGCGGCGACCGCAGCGAACCCCGCCGATCTCTTTGCCGCCTATATCACCGAAGCTGTGCGTCGCTTCAGCATTCCGGCGTCATGGATACGCGCCGTCATGTACGCCGAAAGCGCTGGCGATGTGCGGGCCGTGTCGTCAGCCGGTGCCATGGGATTGATGCAGATCATGCCGCAGACCTGGGCTGATCTGCGCATCCGTCACCGTCTCGGGAGCGATCCCTTTGACCCGCGCGACAATATTATGGCGGGTGCGGCCTATCTCCGTGAGTTGCACGACCGCTTTGGTTCGCCAGGTTTCCTTGCCGCCTACAATGCTGGTCCGGGACGATACGAGGAGCATTTGGCGACAGGCTGGGAACTGCCCGCCGAGACGCAAGCCTTTGTTGTCGCACTTGCGCCTCTGGTTGGCGGCGAACGTGCGGATGGCGCCGTCGTTGTGGCCGCCGATCCGCAAGCGTGGACCCGCGCGCCGATTTTTATCGCGCGCGCCGAGACCGCACACAGTGACCAAAAACCATCGCTCAGTATGCAGACCGATCGCAGGCCGGCAAACCATTCCTTCACCGGTCTTTCGGTCATCACGCCGCAATCGGACGGTCTGTTCGTGCAGAGTACATATTCGGAGAGGCCGCAATGAACTGGATCGCACTCCTTCGTGGCGTGTCGCGGGCCTTCGCATATCAGGTGGAGGGACGAGCGGGCCAGGGAGGGGCGACCATAGGATGGCTAGATAAAAGCGGCTCTCCGGTCGCCATCCAGGCCATTGACATAGCTTGTCTTTCTCCGTGCCGGATGGTCGGGTCGCGTGCCGCTCCAGGGCAGAAGGCCAATGATTCCAATGATGTTTCCGGCACTGCGCGTCCTGTCTTGCCATCGGACTGGCAGCGATGAGCAGTGACGACAATGACTTCCGAATCCGGCCAGGGCGTATCCGCAGCAAGGGCGGCGCTCGGCCCAAGACCTTCATCAATCAGGTGCTACGCGCTGCGAAGAAGGCCGGACATATCGCTACGCCTTCGAGTGGCAGCGGCAAGCGCGCGCCCGGCTTCGGCCGCTCGACCTTCGGGCGAGGCCGCATCGCCTTCAGCCGCAATCGCCTGTTCAGCACAAGCCGCCGCGTCGTGGTGAAGGCGCGGATCGCACGCCATCAGGGCCGCGCCTTCCGCTCGGCGCCACTTTCGGCGCACCTGTCCTATTTGAAACGCGAGGGCGTCACCCGCGACGGTGAAAAGGCGCACATGTTCGATGCTGGTACGGACCGCGCCGATGACGCCGCCTTCACTGAGCGCTGCAAGGAGGACCGGCATCATTTCCGGTTCATCGTCTCACCCGAGGACGCAGACGAGATGACAGACCTCAAGGCCTTCACGCGCGACCTTGCAAGACAGATGGAGGCAGACCTCAGCAGCAAGCTGGATTGGGTCGCCGTTGATCACTGGAACACCGATAATCCGCACGTCCATCTGCTGGTGCGCGGCGCCGATCAGGACGGTAAAGACCTGGTGATCTCGCGTGACTATATCAGCCGTGGCCTGCGCTCGCGCGCCGAAGAACTGGCCGCAATCGAACTCGGTCCCAAGCCGGCGCATGAAGTGCGTTCGGCCCTGGAACGGGAGGTGGGGGCCGAGCGCTGGACTCGCCTTGATGTGGAGATCCGCATTACCGCAGACGAAACCGGATATATCGACTTACGGCCAGATAATCCCGCTACTGACGATACAGGAACACGCCGGCTCATGATCGGCCGTTTGCAGCAGCTGGAGCGCATGGGGCTCGCCACCTCAGCTGGCCCCGGAGAATGGATGGTCGGCCTGGAGGCGGAGCTATCCTTGCGCGATCTCGGCATGCGCGGCGACATCATCAAAACCATGCACCGCGCCTTCACGGAGCGGGGCCAGGACCGGGGCATCGGCGACTATGTGATCGAGACCGGCGCGGCGGCGTCACCGGTCATCGGCCGGCTGGTGGACAAAGGCCTGCATGACGAGCTGAGCGGCGAAGCCTATGCCGTTATCGATGGCACGGACGGGCGCGCACACCATGTCCGTTTCCGCAGCGTCGAAGCCTTCGAGCATTCACCACCCTTCGGCGGCATCGTCGAGGTGCGCCGCTTTGGCGGCGCCGATGGTGAGCGGCCGGCGCTGGTGCTCGCCAATCGCTCGGACTTTGATCTCAACGCCCAAGTCACCGCGCCCGGCGCGACCTGGCTCGATCACCGGCTGGTCGAGCGCGAACCCATGCCGCTTTCCATGGGCGGCTTCGGGCGGGAGGTCCGCGACGCGCTGACGGCGCGCGCCGAGTACCTCGCTGGCGAAGGGCTTGCGCGCCGGCAAGGACAGCGCATCATTCTTCAGCGCGACCTGCTCAACAATTTGCGGCGGCGCGAACTCAGTTCTGTGACGGCGAAGCTCTCTGCCGAGACGGGGTTGCCCCACACGCAAGCGGCAACCGGCGAGCGCATTGACGGAACCTACCGCCAGCGTCTGACGCTCACCTCTGGACGCTTCGCCATGATCGAGAGTATTGGGGCAGATGGGGGCCTCGGCTTCCAGTTCGTGCCTTGGTCTCCGTCGCTAGAGAAGCAGCTTGGCCGCCACGTATCCGGTTTCGCCAAGGATGGCGGCGGCATCGAGTGGGGGTTTGGACGGAAGAGGGGGTTGGGCTTATAACTCCCGCTCGTAGGCCACGCAGCTACATATCAAAGTAGCCTCTGATGGTATATGCTTGCTTTGGGCTCATACTCTGCAGAAATTTGAAGACAAAATGACCACGTGAGGGTCCGCGGTTACTGTACGAGGTAGGGTATTTCTTTGCGAGGCACGAAGTCACAGTGCATGGAAGTTGATCAAGAAGCTGGTTGGAACAAGTTCAAATGGCAGAAGTTGAACATATATCTATCATCGTTCAAGACGATTTTTTAGCGCGCCAGACACGTGCAAAACCAATTCCAGCGCTGGCCGAGTTGATCTGGAATGGTCTTGATGCAGACGCGAACGAAGTCAGTGTTGAGCTTGTTCATGATGATCTCGCTGGCGGCCTTTCAAAGATCATCATTAACGACAATGGAAACGGTTTTTCACGGACAGATGCCAAGGTTTTTTTCGGAAACCTCGGGGGGTCTTGGAAGCGCATGACCAACCGGACGAAGACCGAAAAGCGCATGGTTCACGGCCAAGAGGGACGAGGACGATACAAGGCATTTGCACTTGGGCAATCAGTCTCTTGGAAAGTTTGCTATCAGGCTGCCAAAGAAAACCGTGGCTTCGAGATAAAGCTTCTGGATTCTGATCTAAAAGATGTCAGCATTGGGGAAGACACTTCTGCACCCAACCAAAAGCCCGGTGTAATTGTGCAGATTGACGACGTGCATCGTGACTACAAATCTCTCGGTAGTGCTGAAGGACTACAAGAACTCGCCGAAATTTTCGCCCTCTATCTCATCAATTATCGTAACGTCGTGATCTCAATCGCAGGTATACGCCTGGACCCAGAAACTGCAATCGCAACCCAGCGTAAGACTTCGTTACCACCGATCGTGAGTGCAAACGGTACGGAACATCCGGTTGATCTGCATATCATTGAGTGGCATTCGGATACGAAGCGCACACTCTATTTATGCTCCGAGAATGGCTTTCCGCTAGATCAGGTCGAAGCGCGATTCCATGTGCCTGGATTCTTTTTTTCCGCTTATCTGAAATCGCCCTACATAGCCATTCTTCTCAATGAGGAACGATTGGCGCTGGCAGAAATGGACTCCGCACTCAGAGAGTCCGTCGAAACAGCAAGGGCGACGATCAAGGATTACTTTCGTGAACGTGCCGCTGAGCGAGCACGTACGGTGGTGGATGAATGGAAAGCTGCCGATGTCTATCCATACAAGGGGGAGCCAACTACGATCGTTGAGAAAGCCGAACGCCAGGTCTTTGATATCGTGGCAGTCAATGTTCAGGAATTAGCTCCGGACATGGGAAACGTTTCAGCGAAGACCAGGGCGCTACATCTTCGCATGCTCAGAAGTGCAATTGAGCGTGGCCCTGACGAACTCCAAATGATTTTGAAAGAGGTTCTTGATCTGCCAATAAAAAAGCAAAAAGAGCTTGCTGCACTTCTTCAGGAGACGACGCTCTCGTCTATTATAACGGCCGCAAAGACAGTTGCTGATCGGCTTAAGTTTATTTCAGCTCTTGAAATTATTGTTTTCGATCCGGAGACAAAAGGTCGGCTTAAAGAGCGAAGCCAGCTTCACAAAATATTAGCCGAAAACACTTGGGTGTTTGGAGAAGAATATAACCTTTGGGTCAGCGACGGAGATCTGAAGCGCGTTTTGGAGAAGCATAAAGAATATCTTGATCCCAACATCCTGATCGATGATCCGGTTAAGGTAATAGGCAAATCGCGAGGAATTATAGACCTCATGTTCTCACGCGTAACAAGACGGCATAGAGCAAACGATATTGAACACATGGTCGTCGAACTGAAGGCGCCAAAGGTAAAGATTGGTTCAGATGCGATTACGCAGGCAAAAAAATATTCAATAGCTGTTACTAATGATGAAAGATTCAGCACTGTCAAAGGTGTCCGATGGCATTTTTGGTTGATCTCAAACGACTATGACGATTACGCCAGAAGCGAGATGGAGAATGGACCGGACCCAGATAGACGGCTTATCAGCCGCGGGCCTAATATGACCGTTGGCATCAAAACTTGGGGCGAATTGATTGAAGAAAACCGTGCGCGTCTTCAGTTCTTCCAAGAGCAGTTGCAACATACAGCGGACGAGAGTGCTGCAATACACCACCTTCGAGAGAGACATAGTCAATTTCTTGAAGGCGTGTTTGTTGAAGACGAAGCTGATATTGAATATGAAACAGACACTATTGACGAGTCTTCTCCACCCGCTGCGGCATCAAATGATTAGTAAATGTTTTTCAGCTCTGCGACACTTCGTCTATTTGCCCGCCATCGCCGCCGAACATGCGCCCCGCAGCAGTGATGCCTTGCAATCACTGAGATAGATAATCGATCTTGACAGTATTTGCTGTTGAGGATTCGAACGCTTGACCGCCACAAAAATACTCTGGGGCCAGATTATTGTCGTCTGCCTGATCGTGCTTGCCACGACCTGGGGTGCGACGCAATGGACGGCATGGCAGCTCGGTTTTCAGCTGCAGCTTGGCGCGCCGTGGTTCGAGCTTGCGGGGATGCCGGTCTACTATCCGCCGGCCTTTTTCTGGTGGTGGTATTTCTACGACGCCTATGCGCCGCATATTTTTGTGCAAGGCGCCTGCATCGCCGCGTCTGGCGGCTTCATCTCGATCGCCGTCGCCATCGGCATGTCGGTCTGGCGTGCGCGCGAAGCCAGGAATGTCGAAACCTATGGCTCGGCGCGCTGGGCGACACCGGCCGAGGTAAAGGGGGCCGGGCTGCTTGGCCCGGACGGTGTAGTGCTCGGCAAGCTGGGACGGGACTATCTGCGTCATGACGGTCCGGAGCATGTGCTGTGCTTCGCACCGACCCGCTCGGGCAAGGGCGTCGGACTGGTGGTCCCGTCGCTGCTGAGCTGGCCCGGCTCGGCCATCGTGCATGATATCAAGGGCGAGAACTGGGAACTGACTTCTGGTTTTCGCGCCCGGCACGGCCGCGTGCTGCTGTTCGATCCGACCAACGCCGCGTCGACCGCCTACAACCCCCTGCTGGAGGTCCGGCGCGGCGTATGGGAAGTACGCGATGTTCAGAACGTCGCCGACGTGCTGGTCGACCCGGAAGGATCGCTGGACCGGCGCAACCATTGGGAGAAGACCAGCCATTCGTTATTGGTCGGGGCGATCCTGCATGTTCTTTATGCGGAGGAAGACAAGACGCTGGCCGGTGTCGCCGGTTTTCTCTCTGATCCCAGACGACCGATAGAGACCACGCTGCAGGCGATGATGACGACGCCGCATCTTGGGTCGAGCGGGCCGCATCCGGTTGTGGCGTCGACAGCGCGCGAGTTACTGAACAAGTCTGACAATGAACGCTCGGGCGTGCTCTCCACCGCCATGTCGTTCCTCGGCCTCTACCGCGATCCCGTCGTGGCGACGGTCACGCGGCGCTGCGACTGGCGCATCACCGATTTGATCGATGGCGACCGGCCGGCGACGCTCTACCTGGTGGTGCCGCCGTCGGATATCAGCCGCACCAAGCCACTGATCCGGCTGGTGCTGAACCAGATAGGACGGCGGCTGACCGAGGATCTGCACACCAAGAATCGCCGTCATCGCGTGCTCTTGATGCTCGACGAATTTCCCGCACTCGGCCGGCTCGATTTTTTCGAGTCCGCGCTCGCCTTCATGGCGGGCTACGGCCTGAAGGCGTTTCTGATTGCGCAATCGCTCAATCAGATCGAGAAAGCCTATGGCGCCAATAATTCGATCCTCGACAATTGCCATGTGCGGGTGAGCTTCGCCACCAATGACGAACGCACCGCCAAGCGCGTGTCGGATGCTCTGGGCACCGCGACCGAGATGCGGGCGATGAAGAACTATGCGGGCCACCGGTTATCGCCCTGGCTCGGCCATCTGATGGTTTCCCGTTCGGAGACGGCGCGGCCTCTGCTGACGCCGGGTGAGGTGATGCAGCTTCCGCCCGCCGACGAGATCGTCATGATCGCGGGTGTGCCGCCGATCCGGGCGAAGAAGGCCCGCTACTTCGAGGACAAGCGATTTACCGAACGTGTTCTGCCGCCGCCGAGGCTTGTAATGAAACAGGCCGTCCCCAGGCCCGGCAGTTGGGCGGCGATCATTCCGCAGAAACCTGCGGCGGAGTTGCAAGCCCAAATCGAGAAGGCCGGGCAGGACGCCGCCAATAGCGGTCTGCGCCGGGAGCCAGAACTTCCCGACCATTTGGCGATCGTCAAGGAAACCACAGAGCCACACCCGCATGAGGAGTTCGCCATGATCGACGACGAGCCCGAGGATACTGTGCGCCAGGCGCGAGCTTTCCGGCAGCAGGCGCGCGGCATCGCCCGTCAGGTATCCATGGATCCCGGCGATGGCATTGAGATGTGAGGGAGAGCCATGCGTGACCGGATGAATGTGTATTTCCCGCCCGAGATGCTGAAGCAGATCGTTGATCTCGCTGACCGCAGGGGGCTATCGCGTTCGGCGATCATCGAGGCGGCGGTAGCTTCGTTTCTCTCGCCCGATGCCGCCGACCGCCGCGAGGCCGCTTTCACCCGTCGTCTGGATCGTCTGTCCCGCCAGGTTCAGCGGTTGGAGCGCAATGTCGGCATCTCCACCGAGACGTTGGCGCTGTTCGTCCGCTTCTGGCTGACCATCACGCCGCCGCTGCCAAGTGACGCGCAAGCAGCGGCGCAAGTGAAGGGCCGCGAGCGCTACGAAGGATTTATCGAAGCGCTTGGGCGGCGGCTGCAAAAGGGGCAGAGCCTGTTGCACGAAATTCCAGACGATATCGGGGGCAAAATGCCACGGGAAGACGAAGACGATTCGCCGAAGGAAAGCTGAAATGTGGTGTTTTTCGGACATGATTGCTATCACGCTTGATACAGACCTTCGCTCCCGACTGCTTGACCGGATCGGCTCCGATCCCGACGAGGTCTGGACGCCGGGCGACTTCGCCGATCTCGGCAGCCGCGCCGCTGTGGATAAGACGCTACAGCGCCTTGTCGCATCAGGAGAGCTCCGTCGCATCGACCGGGGTCTCTACGACCGGCCCCGCACAAGCAGCCTGACCGGTCGTGCAACCGTACCCGATTATCGGGCTGTCATCCGCGCCGTGACCCGCCGCGATCAAGCCCGCGCCGTCGTGGACGGCATGACTGCCGCCAACGATCTCGGCCTCACCACCGCCGTGCCGGCGCGCATCGAGGTGCTGGTCGACGCGCGTCTGAAGCCGATCAAGCTCGGCAATCAGGAGATCCACTTCAAGCTGGCAGCGCCCAGCCGTCTCTATTGGGCCGGTCGGCCAGCGATGCGTGTTGTCCAGGCCCTGCATTGGATGCAGGAATCTGTGCGTGATCTTCTTGGCCCGGCCAGCGCGGAAGGTGCACGCCCATGACAACTGCCGCCTACAGGCAGATCATCACCGCGCCACTCTTTGCTGCTGCTTCCAGCACAACAAACACTGAGACAATTGGATGCCCGGAGTGAAAATCCAAGCTTGCCACCTATGGGAGGCATTTATCTTACAGCAGGTTATTAATCTGCGCAAAGTCCATCAACTTTGATTTACCATGGGCGAGTGCGTCGGCATTGCTGAGATATAGCGCGTTCAGCTTTCGTCATCCCGCTCTGATAGATGTCGCCTGACCACTCCACTTCATTCAAATTAGCGAGCGCATTTCTCAAACAAAAAAATGAGGCGGTCGAGCCGTTCGGCAACGTATTATGTCTCTTTTTTTTGGATTGATTGCAGGCAATTCATTTCCTGAGCCGCAGCAGACGAAGGCCGTTGAACACGACAATCAGGCTGGCGCCCATGTCCGCGAAGACTGCCATCCACAACGTGGCGAGATTGGCGAAGTTGAGTGCCAGGAATACTACTTTGATGGCGATGGACAGGGTGATGTTCTGCTTCAAAACCCGGCTGGTCTTGCGGCTCAGGCCAATGAATAGCGGTATGCGGCGCAAGTCGTCCTGCATCAGCGCGACATCGGCGGTTTCCAGCGCCGTATCCGTGCCTGCCGCGCCCATCGCAAAACCGATGGAGGATTTGGCCAGCGCGGGCGCATCATTCACCCCGTCACCCACCATGCCCACGACATCGTAGCGTTGGCGCAGTTCTTCGATTGCTTTCAGCTTGTCCTCCGGCAGCATATCGCCGTGCACTTCCTCAATGCCTACTTCTGCGGCAATGGCATTGGCGGTATTCTGATTATCGCCGGTCAGCAGGACGCAATGCACGCCAAGCGCCTGCAACTCCCTGACCGCCAGTACGCTGGTGTCGCGGATGGTGTCGGCCACCGCAAAGATGCAGAGCGGCTTTTGCGCGCTTGACAGCACCACCACCGTTTTGCCCTGCTTTTCAAGTTTCTCCAACACCGTTTCCACGTCCGGGCCGCAAATACCGAGTTCCTCAACCATCCGGTGATTGCCGATATAATATAGCGCGCCGTCGATCACGCCTTTGACGCCGCGGCCGGTGAGGGATTCAAAATCGTCGACCTGCAGCAGGCGATGCTCTCCTTGCCGCTGCTTCCAGTGCGCCACAACCGCAGACGCAACCGGATGCCCGGAATGGAAATCGAGGCTTGCCGCCAATTGCAGGCATTTATCTTCCGGCTGGTTATTAATCGGCGTAATGTCCGTCAACTTCGGCTTGCCATGCGTGAGCGTGCCGGTTTTGTCGAGTGCGAGTGCTTTCAGCCTACGGCCTTCTTCCAGATAGACGCCGCCTTTGATGAGGATGCCGCGCCGCGCCGCCGCCGCCAGCCCGCTGACCACCGTAACCGGGGTGGAGACCACCAGCGCGCATGGACAGGCTATGACCAGCGTTACCAGCGCCTTATAGAACCAGGGCGCGAAAGCCGCGCCGAACAACAACGGCGGCACGCTGGCGATCAATATGGCAAGCACGACAATGGCAGGCGTATAGTAGCGCGCGAATTGATCAACGAAGCGCTGCGTCGGCGCCCGCTCGCTCTGCGCCGCCTGCACTGCGCGGATGATGCGCGCCAGCGTCGTATTGCCCTTGTTGGCGGTGACGCGGAACTCTAATTTACCGCGCTCATTGATAGTACCCGCAAATACCGGATCGCCAGGTTGCTTTTCCACCGGCATGCTCTCGCCGGTGATCGGCGCCTGATTGACAGTGGATTGCCCGCTGACAACAACGCCATCCAGCGCAATACGCTCCCCTGGCTTTACGGCCACGATAGCATCGATCATAACTTCGGCGGCGGCAATTTCCTTCCAGCCCGCATCGGTTTTAACCATCGCCAGTTCCGGCGTCATTTCCATGAGGCTGCGGATGGCGTTGCGCGCGCGGTCGAGCGAATAGGCTTCGATCAGTTCCGCCAGCGCGAACAGGAACGTCACCACCGCCGCCTCCGGCCACTCGCCGATCAGCATGGCTCCGGTAATGGCTATCATCATCAGGAAATTGATATTGAGCGTGAAAGTTTTTAACGCGACAAAACCTTTTTTGATCGTATCGCTGCCGCCCAGCGCAATGGCAAGAAGGGAAAGCGCTATCACTAGCGGAGATTGTTCATTGCCCGTTGTCCAGCCGATAATTTCCGCGCTGATAGCAGCGCATCCGGAAAATCCCACCAGCAGTTTGGTTCTGGTGGAGACGCCGGCGGCATGGGCGGCAGGTGCGCCGCCCTCGCTATCCTGACGCTCTGGTTCCATTTTAAGCTCCTGCAGAGCTGCAAAAACCGGCGCATCGTCTTGCAGGCGGTGCGAGACGGTCAGTTCGCGCTGAATCAGGTTAAAGCGCAAATCCTCCACGCCCGCCATAGGCTCCAGCTTGTTGCGGATGAGCTTTTCTTCCGTGGGACAATCCATCTTTTGAATGCGGTAGATGGTTTCCCTGGTTTCCGGCTTCATAGGCTGTCAATCACCTTGCGCAACTTGCCCTGAACCTGTAATGCTGCTTCTTTGAGAAGCGGATTATTTATCGCCTGCATTGAGGCAACAGGGTCGATGGCAGCGACTTCGATTTTGCCGGGTGCGATTTCCTGCACCACGACATTGCAGGGCAGCATCGTTCCGACCTTATCCTCCAGTTGCAGCGCCTCATGCGCGAGTGCCGGGTTGCAAGCGCCCAGGATACGGTAGTTGCGGAAATCGACATTGATTTTCTTCTTCAGCGTATCTCTTACGTCGATCTCGGTGATGATGCCGAATCCTTCTTTCTTCAAAGCTTCGGTCGTGAGCCGGACAGCGTCCTCAAACGGAACGGGCAGCGTTTTAGCAAAATAATAATTCATAAGTTTCTCCTTTTACGCTTCCAGCACATGGTCGATCATGTCCACCAGCACGCAGCGGATATGATCGTCATTGACGACATAATGAATTTGCTTACCAGTACGTTCCGATTTCAAAAGCCGTGCGGTTCGCATCAGGCGCAAATGATGGCTGACAAGTGATTGGGAAAGCTCTGTTTGTTTGACAATATCGCCAACACAGACGGGGCTTTCCAGGCAGACAACGGCAATCCTCAAGCGGTTGAGATCACCGAACAGCTTCATGATTTCAGCAAGTTCCTGAAGCTTTGCGTCGGTGATTTTTCTGGCGCGAAGATTTTTTTTCATGAGTGCGATCTTTATTGGGTTGGTTGCATCATCATATTTTGGTGCTGCATCATGTTGTCCATCATCATGTTCTGCATGCCCATGTACTGATCCATCATGTACTGGCGCTGCTTGGTCTGCTCCGGGGTGAGCTTGTTGTAATAGCCGCTCATGTTGTTCCAGCCCATATGATCGTCCCAGTCATCGCCCATCATCATATGGTTTCCCATCATCATATTCCCACCCATCATCGGACAGCCCATAGAACCCATCATGCCCTGCATCATCGGCATGGTGCTCTGCATGGTTTTCCAGTGTTCTTGCATGAGCTTCTGGCGCTCCTGCGGGTCTTGGGTCTGGCTGACTTGAGCCATTTGCTCGTGCATCTTCTGCATGTTCTTCTGCGCTTCGGCCATTTGCTTATCGAATTTTGCGACATCGGGCGCAGCCTGTTCAACTTTAGCCGCGCTTTTTTCTGGCGCGGATTTATCGGCGGCGCCGGCCGCAAGCGGCAGTGCCAGCATGGTTGAAAGCAATAAGATATTGAGAGATTTCTTCATAACACACTCCATACGTTAAGAAGTTGATCGCCCATATATGAATGTATGAGCGCCTGTTTATATAACAGGTTCTTCAGGAAGCAAATTGATTTGGATCAAATCAGCCCGGATTGACTGCGTTAAAGGTTACAATTCCTCTTTCTCCTTCACTTCACGTCCGAGATTGAAGTAGTTGTAGAAGGCTGGCAGCACAAACAGGGTCATGGCGGTGGCGACGATCAGCCCGCCGATCACCACAACGGCCAGCGGCTTCTGCACTTCCGCGCCCGCACCGGTAGCAATTGCCATCGGCACGTAGCCCAGCGACGGCACCACCGTGGCCATAATCATGGCGCGCAAGCGATTTAGGGTGCCTTCACGAATGGCCTGTAGCTGCGGCATCCCTTCAAACACAAGCTGATTGATGCTGCTGATCATCACCAGACCGTTGAGCACTGAGATACCGGAAAGCGCAATAAAGCCGACGCCCGCCGAGATCGAAAACGGCATACCGAGAATCAGCAATGTGAACACTCCCCCCACCACAGCCAACGGGATGCCGGTAAAGACCAGGAGCGCCTGTTTGACCGAATTGAGCGCCGCGAACAGCAGCAGAAAGATAAAGAAAAAGCAGGCCGGCACCACGATCATCAGGCGCGCACTGGCTTCCTGCATATTCTTGAATTGTCCGCCCCATTCCAGCCAGTAACCGGCTGGCACTTTGACCTTGACGTCCATCGCTGCCTGCGCGTCTTCCACAAACGAGCCGATGTCGCGGCCGCGCACGTTTGCTTGAATTACCACCCGTCGCTTGCCATTCTCGCGGCTGATTTGGTTAGGGCCTTCAACCATTTCCAGTTCTGCAACCTCCCGAAGCGGTAAATAGCGCGGGCGGCTGTGGGGGGCAGATGATTTCTCATCATCATTAGCTTGTTCTTCCGGCAAAAGAATGGGAAGATTCTCAATGGCCGATAAATCACCACGCAATTCATCCGGCAAACGCACAATAATGTCGAAGCGCCGGTCGCCCTGGAAAAGCAACCCTGCTTCACGCCCGCCTACAGCAATCGTAAGCACGTCCAATACGTCGCTGACATTCAAGCCATAACGCGCAATGGCAGGGCGGTTCAATCTGATTTCCAAGAATGGTAATCCGCTGGTTTGCTCGACTTTTACGTCAGCAGCACCATCGATTCCCTGCAGTACCTGCATGATGCTGACTGCGGTTTTTTCCATAACGGCAAAATCGTCGCCATAGAGCTTGACGGCTACATCCGATCGCACGCCGGAAATCAACTCGTTGAAACGCATCTGAATTGGCTGGGTAAATTCATAATTATTCCCAGGCACTTTCTTGACTGCTTCCTCAATGCGATTGATTAACTCCGCTTTTGGCATTGAAGGATCGGGCCATTCTTCATTTGGTTTTAGGATAATAAAAGTATCCGACACGTTAGGCGGCATGGGATCGGCAGCCATTTCCGCAGTGCCGGTTTTGGAAAAGACAAATGCTGCCTCTTTGAAGTTGCTGACAGCCTTCTCTACGTTAAATTGCATTTCCTGCGATTCCGATAGTGACGTGCTTGGAATGCGCATCGCGTGCATGGCGATATCTTTTTCATCGAGCGTGGGTATGAATTCACGTCCCAGGAATGAAAAAACGATCATCGACGCCACAAATAGTGTTGCTGCTGTGCTTGCAGTAAAGACAGGTTTCGCAAGCGCATAGTCCAGGCCAGGCAGATAGATTGCCTTTGCATTTTCGATCATCCGGCCTTCACCGTCTTTGATCTTATTCTTTACAAAGATCGCGATCATCGCGGGAACAAAAGTGAGCGACAACGCAAAGGCGGCAACCAATGCCAGAATAACAGTAATTGCCATCGGCTCGAACATTTTGCCTTCCACCCCGCTGAACGTCAGCATCGGCACGTACACCAGAATGATAATGGCCTGTCCGTAAACAATAGGCTTGCTTACTTCACGGCTTGCCACCATCACTTCATGTAAGCGCTCCTTGAGCGTGAGAACCCGTCCGTAATGGCGCTGCGCGTGCGATAGCCGGTGCAGGCAGTTTTCAGTAATGATTATAGCGCCATCGACAATAAGCCCAAAATCAAGCGCCCCCAGGCTCATCAAATTGCCGCTGATGCCGATCCGCACCATGCCGATTGCAGTCATCAGCATGGAAATAGGAATGACCAATGCTGTAATCAGGGCAGCACGGATATTTCCCAATACCAAAAAAAGCACGGCGATAACCAGTAATGCGCCTTCAGAAAGATTCTTCTGAACGGTAGATATTGTGCGGTCTACCAATGCGGTGCGGTTCAAAACTGTTTGCGCCTTAATATCGGCAGGCAGCGTTTTGATTATTTCCTGTAATTTTTCATCCACCGCGGCGGCAACGGTACGGCTATTGGCGCCAACCAGCATGAGTGCCGTGCCAACTACGGCTTCTTCTCCATTTTCACTGGCAGAACCAGTACGAAGTTCCTTGCCGATACCTACTTCTGCAATATCACGCAGGTAGATCGGTACGCCGCCTCGGGTGGTGACGACAATATTCCCAATTTCCTCAGAGGTGCTAATGCGTCCATCTGCGCGCACCACATAAGATTCTCCATTTTTCTCAATATAACCAGCGCCAATGCTCTGATTGTTTTTTTCCAGCGCATCTACAATGCCGCTAAAGCTAAGATTCAATGCCACCAGCTTTTCAGGGTAAGGCTGAACATGATACTGGCGCACATAACCGCCGATAGCATCCACACCAGCAACTCCGGCAACACCTTTAAGCTGCGGCCGGATAATCCAGTCCTGCACTGTGCGTAAATAAGAGGCTAATTCGATATCGCTTTTAAGCCTGTGTCCTTCCGGGGTCAGGTAACTTCCGTCACTTTGCCAGCCAGCCTCGCCATCTTTGATTGTGGCTCCTTGCCCTTTAGGATGCGCATAAGAAACCGTCCACATATAGATTTCGCCAAGCCCTGTAGAGATTGCCCCCATGACCGGCTCCGCTCCAGTTGGCAGGGATTCTTTCGCTTCTCCCAGACGTTCACCAACTTGCTGGCGGGCAAAATAAATATCGATATCATCGCGGAAAATTGCCGTAACCTGGCTGAAGCCATTACGCGAGATGGAGCGCGTACTGGCTAAGCCCGGAATACCTGCAAGGGCAGTTTCCACCGGAAATGTCACCTGTTTTTCTACTTCAAGGGGTGAAAGCGCAGGCGCTACGGTATTAATCTGCACCTGATTGTTCGTAATGTCCGGTACGGCGTCAATTGGCAGGCGGCTAAGCGACCACATGCCAATCGCCGCAATTATCGCCGTAACAAGGGCGATCATGTAGCGGTGGTGAAGCGAGAATCCTAATATTCGTTCGATCATCTTTTTGCCCTCTTAGTGCTCGTGCGCGGCGCCGGCCTTGCCGATATCCGCCTTGATCTGGAAGCTCTTTTCGCTGACATAGACTTCGCCAGCCTTGACTCCATCGAGCACTTCCGTCCATTCGCTGTCGCTTGCTCCGGGACGGATGGGACGGGTTTCGTATTTGTCACCCTCCTGCACAAACACCACCATTTTTCCCTCAACACGCTGGATCGCAGAGCTTTTCACTGCCAGCGGCACTTGCCGCTCGGCAATGATCGCATCACCGCGCACCGTCATACCGGCGCGCCAAAGGCCTTCAGGATTTGGCAGCGTTACACGCGCGACCACTGTTTGGCTTGAGGCTTCAGCGACCGGCAATAAGATTGCAATCACCGCTTCGCCCTTATGCCCGCCCTCGAAACTGGTAATGATTACTTTCTGGCCGGCCTTGATACTGTCAATATCGCGTGGAAATATGTGAAACTCCGCCCAAATGTCAGAAGTATCGGTAATGGTGAACATTGGTTCGCCGCCAGCTACATCGCCGATATTTGTGTTACGTATCAACACCACGCCGTCAATGGGTGACTTCACCGCATACACTTGCAAACTTTCATTGCTCTCGACAGTGGCAAGCACATCTCCGGCATGCACGGGATCACCAGTACCTTTTTGAACAGAACGAACAATGCCAGGAAACCTTGCTTTCACCTGCGCGGTAGTGTTCTGATTCAAGGTGGTGCGCCCGGTAAGCATCACTGCTTCCCGAATTTGCGCGCTCGTGACATTTTCGGTTTTTATGCCGGCAATTTCTGCGGATTCTTTGGTAAGCTCGGTTCCTTCACCAGACTCTCCCCCTGCTTCCTCGCCGTGTCCGTGTTCATCTTCTTGCTTTTCTTCCTCATGTACGCGGCTTTCTTCTGCATGTTCTTGCTCTTTTCCCCCGGCATGACCTTGCGGTACAGGTTGTTCCTGATTTGCGTCTTGGCGGTTTTGCGTTGTTTCTGCCGGCGGGTTGCTATTCTCAGTACGCGAATAAAACATCCAATAGCCGCCTGACAGAGCAGCAATTACAGTTAATATGAGAATAATTTTACTCGGCATCGCCTGCTCCTTTTTCGCCCGCTTCCGGTGCATGCACGGCCGTCAGCCGCTCCACTTCCGCGCGGCGCATGTGATAGTTCTTAAGCGCCGCATTATGCTGACTGCGCGCTTCGAACAGGGTTCGCTGGGCGTCCAGCACTTCCAGATAGGGGAACTTGCCCGCCTGATAGCCCTGACGCGACAACGAGAAGGCTTTTTCTGCGGATGGCAGGATGATTGTTTTCAGACTCTCGGCTTCGCCAAATGCCATCTGCATTTCCTGTGCCGCGCGGGTCAGCGCATTGACTAAATCACGCATCATCGCCTGCCTGTCGTGTTCACTCCTGCGGGCTTCATGAAGCGCTTTAGCAATATTTCCCTGGTTCTGGTTCCAGACTGGAATTGGCAGCGAGACACCAAGCATGAACGCCTGATCTCTGGTTTCGCGAAAGTCACGCACCCCGACGCTTACGGTGGGATCGGGAATTGCGTTTGCCCGTTGCAGATCAAGATTGGCCCTGGCGCGCGCAATCCCGGCTTCGAGGCGGGCAATTTCGGGAGTTGCGGTCAGCCGCGCGGTAATATCCATCGGCGGCACAGGCGGTTGGATAGCAAGGAAATCCGAGGCGTCAAGGCTATACAGGCCATCCTCCTGGCCCCAAAATGACGCCAGATTTCTTTTGGCTATTTCCAATTCCCGCGACGCCCTGCTGAAGGCGATTTCACTGGTGGCGAGCGCCACTTCCGCTTTGCTATTTTGAATGAGAGGCTCGGCAGCGGCAGAGACCCGCTTTGAAACGCTTTCCAGCACCTCACCTGCCAGCTTCTTCTGCTCCCCGGCCAGCTTGACTTCTTCCTGGGCGGCAACGGCGTCCGTATAGGCGATGGTGACATCACGGATCAGATCAAGCCGCGCCGCCTCATACTCAAGGCTGCTGATTTCATAGCCCCGGTCGGCGGCGGCCTGACGCGCCGGGCGCTTACCGCCGAATTCCAGCTGTTGTGAAACACCGAAGGTAATTTCAGCAGAATCCGCACCCTTATACGGCCCCCGGCCGGCTAAATTTTCTGCTTCAACACCAATTTCAGGGTTAGGCCGAACCCCGGCCTGGAGGCGTTCGCCCTTACTTGCCAGCACTGTGGAACCTGCCGACTTGAGCTGGGGTGAATAGGCCAGTGAGTTTTTAATCGCGGCATTCAGGGTAATGACGCCGTCAGTGACCGGCGCTTGCGCCCAGCTGGCCTGATAGCCTAACAATGTGGCGCATATCAGCCACACAAAATATTTCCGGTACATGAAACTTCCTCGCGCTATCCATTGATAAAACAGAGGGCACAGGCAGGCGCGGGCGCAAAACAGCGCCCTTCGCCACGACGTGCGCCGTGGTCAGCGGATTAAGCGCGGGAGGGAGGTTCGATAAGTGGTCCCAAGGTAATCGGAACCGGATTAGTTTGTTCAATGATGATAAAGGCCATTGAGGTTTCCAGCAGTGCGCTGTCAGCCAATTCAAGTTTGACATAGCCGGCGATGCAATGGTGCGCGGCTGCGGCAAGACTGCCGCCATCCTGCTTCTTGGAGGGGGAGTGATCCGCCAGCGCGTGGCCGCTATCCGGGGAAACCGGCTCCGCTGCGTGCGGCACAGGCGCAAACATCAGAGAGAAAACAACACACAAAAGAACAAAGAAGCGGCTCATGGGCACCCGTATAATGCAATGCGTGACGCTACTATAATGCAATGCGTGACGCTACGCAAATCTTATTAAGTAAATGTGAACTTACCAATTTCCACCGGCAACCCGGCGGCGCGCCATTCCGGCAGCCCGTCTTCCAGGCGGCGGATGTTGTAGCCTCGAGCCCTCAGCAGCGCGACTGCTTCGTAGGACATAACGCAATAGGGGCCGCGGCAGTATGCAACGATTTCATGATCAGGGTTAAGATCGGCTAGCCGCCGTTTGAGTTCTCCCAGCGGGATGTTGACGGCGCCGGGAAGATGGCCAAGTGCGAACTCGTCCTCGGGCCTCACATCGAGCACCGTCACGATGCCTGCTTTGAGACGGTCCAGAAGTTCCTTGCGGGAGACGGCGTCCAGGCTGTCACGGTCATTGAAGTAGCTGCGCACGATGCGTTCGACCTCCGCCGACTGGTGTTCGGCTATGCGCCGGAGCGATGCCAGTAAATCGAGAACGGGGGCGTCCGCCAGACAGTAAAAAATGAACTTGCCCTCCCGCCGTGCGGTTACGAGACCGGCACGGCGCAGCTGCTGGAGATGCTGGGACGTATTGGCGATCGACGCTCGTATGCGATCCGCCAGAACCTCCACACTCCGCTCGCCCTGAGCGAGCTGCTCCAGAAGTTCGAGGCGATGCGGATGCGCCACTGCCTTCGCCACGACGGCGAATTGGGTGAACAGGACTTGCTTAGGATTTTCGTTTGACATTCTTTTCCGACGGTCATTATATTATTCAAGATATTGATTAAATCATGATCCTGCGGCGTCGATTTGTCAAGCCCTTGGACTGGAGTTACGAACTTGCCCGAGATCCTGCTTTCATATGAACCTGTCATCCGGCTGGGCGCTTTCGCCAGCATCTTTGCCGCAATGGCTCTCTGGGAACTGCTGGCGCCACGGCGCCCCCAAGCCATTGGGCGCTTTTGGCGCTGGCCCAGTAACCTTGGCATCGTTGCACTCAACACGCTGCTTGTCCGGCTTGTATTCCCGACTGCCGCCGTCGGCGTAGCGCTTTTTGCCGAATTGCATGGTTGGGGATTGCTTCACGCATTAAAGGCGCCGGCCTGGCTTGCGATCACTGCCTCGGTAATTTTTCTCGACCTCGCCATCTATCTGCAGCACGTGCTGTTCCACGCCGTGCCGGTGCTGTGGCGTCTGCATCGCATGCACCATGCCGATCTTGAGTTTGACGTCACCACTGGCGCACGCTTCCATCCAATAGAGATACTGCTGTCGATGGCCATCAAGCTGGGCGTTGTCGCCGCGCTCGGCGCGCCAGCGGTGGCGGTGCTGATCTTCGAGGTGCTGCTCAACGCTACATCGATGTTCAATCATGGCAATGTTCGCCTCTCTGAACGGCTTGATGGTGTGCTGCGCAGGATTGTCGTCACGCCCGACATGCATCGTGTCCATCATTCGGTGGCGCCACGCGAGACCAACAGTAATTTCGGCTTCAATCTCCCTTGGTGGGATAGGCTGTCCGGAACCTATTGTGCGCAACCCGCGGCCGGGCATGAGAAGATGACGATCGGCATTTCGCAGTTCCGGGAACCGCGCGAACTACGCCTTGACCGCATGCTACTGCAGCCGTTCCGTGGCGACGTCCGCCTCTATCCACTTGGCCAGAGGGAGAATGCCGAATGACGATGCGAACACTCCTGCCACGCATCCTGCTCGCACTCGCCATCGCGGCTGCGGCGGTCTGGCTAGCGCTTAATCGAGACAGTCTCGATCCGGCGCTGGTCGAGCGTTCAATACGCGATCTCGGCCCATGGGCGCCGTTCGCCCATATCGCCGCCTTTGCCATTGGAACGGTCCTCTTCGTTCCCGGCGCCATTTTCGGCCTGGCTGGCGGCATGCTGTTTGGCCCGCTCTGGGGGACGGTCTTCAACCTAGCTGGCGCGACACTGGGCGCGACCGCTTCCTTCCTCACTGCCCGCTACCTTGCTATGGATTGGGTCAGACGCAAGGCCGGCGGACGGCTTGAACGGCTGATTACAGGCGTCGAAGATGAGGGCTGGCGATTTGTCGCCTTTACGCGCCTTGTGCCCGTATTCCCGTTCAATCTGCTCAACTATGCGCTAGGCCTGACGCGCATTCCCGTGTCGCAATATGTTCTCGCATCGCTCGTCTGCATGATCCCCGGCACGCTCGTTTACAGTTGGCTGGGTCACGCTGGCCGGGAGGCGCTCGCCGGCAACGAGGCGGCCATCCGCTACGGCCTGCTTGCACTGGCGCTGCTCGCGGCGATCGCTTTTTTGCCCCGGCTGATACGCCGCTTGCGTGGCGGCGAGCCGTTTCGCTGGATCGAGGTGGATGGGCTTGCGAGCCAACTCAGAGAACGCAGCGGCATTGCCTTAATCGATGTGCGCGGGCCGGACGAGTTTACGGGACCCTTTGGCCACATTGGCGCTGCGCGCAATATACCGGTCGCTGAATTGCCTGGCCGATTGATTGAGATCAACGCGCTCAAAGACAAGCCTGTCATTCTGATATGCCGCACGGACAAGCGCTCGGCCAATGCGGCAAAGTTGCTCAGCAAAGCCGGCTTCCGTGATGTCCATGTGCTGCACGGCGGAATGGAGCGATGGAACCAGAACGGTCTGCCGGTCGAAGGCCGTGGCGGCTAATTACACTGTGCTGCCACCAGTCTTGATTTGCGGGGCCTGCGGGCCTATGTTGAGGGCCATGCTGAAACGCGTTACGATATATTTTCTGGCTTTTGCCGTCATCTTCGGGGTGACACTGCAAATTGCCGGGTCGGCCTCTGCCGCAGCCGGTAGGCCTGCGATGGAAATGACTGCCATGGATATGGGCGGCAATTGCGATCAGCCTGCCGCACCCTGCCCCGGCATGACGCCGGATTGTATCGACAGCATGGGTTGCCTTGTTAACGCTGCCGCGCCGGTCGCGCCCCTGATGGCCTCTGTGCCGTTGCAATGGGGCGCTGTCAGCTATTTCTCCCTGAACGCCACGCCAGACGGTGTGAGCATCAAACCCGAACATTCCCCTCCCATCGCACACGCCTGAACTGATTTGAGCTGATTGCTGTTCGATCAACAGCCGTCGATCTTCAGGCACGCCACCGTCTTTGTACGGATGGTTATGAGGGATAGCACATGTCCAGATTCTGTAATTCCGCTATTTTATCCCTGCTTTTAATATCCGCCCCGCTGGCGGGCCGGGCCGCACCCGAAGACTATCGTTTCGAACTGGCCGGACAGCCTCAGAAAACCGGGACTATAATGCTCGTTAAGCTGCATTTGGTTACCGTGGCCGATGGTAAACTTGTTCCCGGGATCGCAATTGTCGAGACGCAATTGGATATGGGACCGGATGGAATGGCGGCAATGACAGCGCCGGTAAAGCCGCTGCCGTCGAGCGAGCCAGATGTCTACCTGTTTGAAGCACACCCCACGATGGCAGGAAACTGGGGTTTAACCCTTTCGGCAAAGGCACCCGGCGAGCCGGAGATGATCACCGGCACTGTTACGATTCCGGTCGCGAAGTAACATGCGCCCGTTTAATTGTGGCGCCTTCCGCCGCATCACTGCCGTCACGGGTGTCACCCTGGCGGCGGTGTTCGCTATTGGAATGTCGGCCGGCGCCAGTGACGCGGTTCCAGGCGCCACTGTCGATGAATTGCTGGTTCTGGCACGCCGGCTTAACCCGGAACTTGCCGCAAAGGCGCTTGAGAGCGAGGCTGCGCTGGCCAAGGTCGCGGCGGCTGGCGCGCTGGACGATCCGATGTTCCGGATCACTTCCGACGAAGTGGACCGGACCGGCGGCGATCGCATCAACAAGATGATCTATTCGCTGGAGCAGGAGTTTCCGTTGTGGGGCAAGCGGCAACTGCAGCGCCAAATAGCACAGGCCGAAGCAGCGAGTGTACGCAGCCAGCAGCAAGCAGCCGCCATTGAACTGGACGCACGCATCAAGACCGTGTTTTCCCGATACTGGCGGGCGGCGCGTGAGATTGAAGTCACGCACGATATGCATGCGCTGCTGCACAGCGTTGCGCAAAGTGCGCAAAGCCGTTACGCGCAGGGTATTGGCTCGCAATCTGACGCAATTCGCAGTGCGCTTGAGCGCAGCCGTATTGATCTGGCGTTGGCGGCGATTGAGCGCGACAAGCGCGGTGCGCGCGGCCAACTCAATGCGTTGCTGGCACGCGCGCCGGGTGCACAACTGGCTGAGCCTGTTGCCTTGTCGCCGCTGCCGTCAACAAGCCTGCTTGAAATGGATAGTCTGCTTGATCGTGCGCGGCAAAATAATCCGATGCTCGCGTCCGTTGGTTACGAGATCGCGGCGGCCGAAGATAGAAGCCGTCTTGCCGAAAAGAACCGCTATCCGGATATAACTCTCGGCATTGGCGCGATTGATCGCGAGGATGGTCCGGCGGGGGTCATGGCGTCGGCCGGTATCCGGTTGCCCCTGCAATGGGGCCTTCGTAAAGAAAATATCCGTGCAGCCACTTTGATGGCCGGTGCGGCGCAAATGCGGCGGGACGCGGCGCTGCTGCAATTGCAAGGCGGTTTGGAAGAAACTCTGGCTGGGCTGCAAGCCATACAGAAAATCGAGGCGTTGCTGACCACCAGCCTGCAACCCCAAACGGAAGCGGCGTACCGCTCCGCAATGAGCGGCTATCAGTTTGGCCGTGGCGATCTGACAACCGTGCTGGAAGCGGCGCATCGCACGCAAGAGATCCGGCTCGAACTGCTCAAGGTACAGGCAGAACAGCAAGTAATGCTCGCCGAGATTGAGCGCATTATCGGAGGCAGTCTATGAGCCGTAATGCTTTAGCTATGCTGGCTGTCCTTGTTGCCGGTGTCGCCGCAATTGGCGGCTATTGGTTTGGCCAGCGCGCGGAACCGCCCGTGACCGCGACACAGCCCGCCATGGCAGCGCAGGAACCGAAAATTCTCTACTACCGCAACCCGATGGGGCAGCCGGATACTTCGCCGGTGCCCAAGAAGGATTCCATGGGAATGGACTACCTCCCCGTCTATGAAGGCGAGGGGCCTGACGACAGCGGCAGTGTCAAAGTCAGCCTGGCGAAGGTGCAGCGTCTGGGTGTGCGCACCGAAGCGGTCAAACTGCGCGAGATGGCCCGAACCGTACGCGCCGCAGGAACAGTGCAGCCGGATGAGCGCCGTTTGACGATCGTCACAACAAAGTTCGACGGTTTTATCGAAAAGCTGCTGGTCAACGCCACCGGCCAGACGGTGCAAAGCGGGCAACCGCTGATGCAGTTCTATGCGCCGGAGCTTGTTGCCGCTCAGCAGGAATATCTTCTCGCGCGGCAATCCTTGCACGACATGGCAGGCGCCAGCGCGGACGTTCGCGCCTCGGCGACGCAACTTGCGAACGCGGCGCTGCAACGGCTAAAAAACTGGGATATTTCCCAGGAGCAAATCGAACGCCTCGAACGGGACGCGAGCTCGGCGCGGAGGCTTACGCTGTTTGCCCCTTCGAACGGGGTGGTGATGCAGAAAATGGCCATCGAGGGCATGCGGTTTACCGCCGGTGACGCATTGTTTGAGATCGCTAATTTATCTACGGTTTGGCTGATCGCCAATGTCTTCGAACAGGACCTTGCCGCTATCCGCCAGGGGGCAATGACTAAAATTAACGTTGTCGCCTATCCCGGCGAGGCGTTCACTGGCACGGTAGCCTTCATTTATCCCGATGTTACGCGCGATACACGCACGGTCAAAGTCCGCATCGAAGTTCCCAATCCGGATGGCCGCCTGAAGATTGATATGTACGCCAATGTGGAACTGACAGCGCCAGTCAGCGCTGGCGCTGTAGTGGCTGTCCCGGTTTCTGCGGTGCTCAACAGTGGAACACGTCAAGCCGTTCTTGTGGCGCATGGCGAAGATCGGTTCGAGCCGCGCGAGGTCAAACTTGGCGCGCAGGCCGACGGCTTTTATGAAATCCGCAGCGGCTTGCAGGCTGGCGAGATGGTGGTGACGGGCGCCAATTTTCTGATCGACGCGGAAAGCAACCTGAAGGCGGCGCTCAGCGCGTTTACAGATCCGGCAGGGGTAAGCAAATGATCGCGCGGATCATCGCGCTTTCAGCGCGCAATCTGCTGCTGGTTTTGTTCGCCACGGCGTTCATTGTTGCAGCAGGTATTTATGCCGTGGTGCAGATGCCGCTCGATGCAATACCTGATCTGTCCGACACCCAGGTCATTGTGTACACGGAATATTCTGGACAGGCCCCGCAAGTGGTGGAGGATCAGGTTACCTATCCGCTAACAACGGCATTGCTGGCGGCGCCGCGCTCGCAGGTGGTGCGCGGTTTTTCCAATTTTGGCGTCTCCTTTGTTTATGTGATCTTTGAGGAAGGCACCGATATCTACTGGGCGCGCTCGCGCGTGCTGGAATATCTGAATTTCGCCGCCGCGCGTCTGCCGCCGGGCCTTACGCCTTCGTTGGGGCCAGACGCCACTGGCGTTGGCTGGGTCTATCAATATGCCGTACTCGGAAGCCAGCGCACACTGGCCGAACTGCGCGCCCTACAGGATTGGGTGATCCGGTACGCACTCGCCACGGCTGATGGGGTTGCCGAGGTCGCCAGTGTCGGCGGCTTCGTCAAACAGTATCAGGTGGTCGCCGATCCGCAAAAGCTGCAAGCCTATGGCATTGCGCTGGCAACCGTTTCGCAAGCCATCCGCAGCAGCAATCAGGATACCGGTGGCCGCACCGTGGAAATGACCGAGACGGAATATGTGGTGCGCGGTCATGGCTATTTGCGCAGCGAATCGGACATTGAGCAGATCATGCTCAAATCTGAAAATGGAACGCCGGTACTGCTACGCGACGTGGCGCGCGTCGAGATTGGCCCGGATGAGCGGCGCGGTATCGCCGAATTGAATGGCGAGGGGGAAGTGGTCAGCGGCATCGCCCTGCAGCGCCAAGGGCAAAATGCGCTCGATGTTATTCGCAATGTAAAACAGATGATTGCGGAGATTGCGCCAAGCCTGCCGTCCGGGGTCTCCATCATGCCGGTCTATGACCGGTCAGAGTTGATCACCCGCGCGATTGGCACGCTGAAGCGAACACTGATTGAGGAAAGTGCTATTGTCGCCCTGGTCTGCGTTGTCTTTCTGCTGCATGTGCGCAGTGCCCTTGTCGCCATTCTGATGCTGCCGGTTGGCGTACTGATCGCATTCCTTGTCATGCATGCTTTTGGCATCAGCTCCAACATTATGAGTCTCGGCGGGATTGCCATCGCTATCGGTGCGATGGTCGATGCGGCCATCGTCATGGTCGAGAACGCGCATAAACACCTGGAGCGCGCATCCCCGGAAACGCCGCGCCGCGAGACGTTGATCAAGGCGGCGGTTGAGGTTGGACCCGCGTTATTCTTTTCTCTGTTGATTATAACTGTCTCGTTCCTGCCGATCTTTACCTTGGAAGCGCAGGAAGGCCGGCTGTTCAAGCCGCTTGCTTATACCAAGACCTTCGCCATGGCGGGGGCGGCTTTGCTTTCGGTGACGTTGGTCCCGGTGCTGATGTTGTTGTTTGTGCGTGGCAAGATCGTTCCGGAGCAGCGCAATCCGCTGAACCGGTTTCTCATCTGGATTTACCGGCCTCTGATCGCAACTGTTTTGCGCTGGCGCTGGGCCACCACGGCGCTCGCATTGGTGGCGCTCGGCATTACCGCATGGCCATTAACGCGGCTGGGCAGCGAGTTCATGCCCACGCTCAATGAAGGCACGCTTCTGTATATGCCGGTGACGTTGCCCGGTTTGTCGCTCACCAAGGCGGCGGAGCTGTTGCAGACCCAGGACAAGATCATCAAAAGCTTTCCTGAGGTGGCTTCGGTTTTCGGCAAGGTGGGACGGGCCAGTACCGCCACCGATCCAGCGCCTGTTGAGATGACCGAGACGGTGATTACCCTGAAGCCCGAACACGCGTGGCGGCCGGGCCTGAGCATCGATCAACTGATCGCCGGGATGGATCATGCGCTGCAATTTCCCGGCGTCAGCAATGCGTGGACGATGCCAATCAGGGCCCGCATCGACATGCTGTCAACCGGCATCCGCACACCTGTCGGCGTAAAAATATTCGGCAACGACATCAAAGAAATTGACCGGCTGGCCAAGCAGATAGAAGCGGTTCTACGCACCGTGCCCGGCGCCACAAGCGCATTTGCCGAACGGATCAGCGGCGGCTATTACCTGGATATTCAGCCGGATCGCGCCCAACTTGCGCGTTATGGCCTGATGATTGGCGATGTTCAGGAGACGATCCGCGCCGCGCTGGGCGGCGAGACCGTCACCACAACCGTCGAGGGCCGCGAGCGCTTTGGAGTGAATGTCCGCTATCCGCGCGATCTGCGTGCTGATCCGCAAACCATCGCCCATGAAGTGCTCATTGCAACACCTGACGGCGCGATGATTCCCCTCGGGCAGATCGCAACCATTACACTTACGCAAGGCGCATCCACCATCCGCACGGAAAATGCCCAACTCGTCAGCTATATCTATGTCGACACGCGCGATAGCGACATTGGCGGCTTCGTAGCGCGGGCACAGCGTATGGTCGCGGCGCAAGTAGAATTCCCCCCAGGTTATCGCGCCGTCTGGAGTGGCCAGTTCGAATATCTTGAGCGCGCCAAGGCCCGGCTGATGCTTGTCATTCCACTGACCATTGCGATCATCTTTGTGCTGTTATACCTTAATTTTGGCCGCCTGACGGAAACCCTCATCGTCATGCTCTCGGTGCCGTTTTCGCTGATTGGCGGGGTGTGGCTGACATGGTGGATGGGATTTAATCTCAGCGTTGCCGTCGCCGTCGGCTTTATCGCTTTGGCTGGTGTCGCCGCCGAAACCGGCGTCGTCATGCTGATCTATCTGGATCAGGCGCTTAATGAAACGCTGGCCCAATGTAAACGCGAAGGGCGGCCCCTGACACGAACGGATTTGCAGCTAGCAATCATGTCGGGCGCCGTTGAGCGTGTCCGGCCGAAAATGATGACTGTGGCCGCCATTATGGCGGGGCTGTTGCCGATTCTGTGGAGTGCCGGCGCGGGTTCCGAAATCATGCAGCGGATTGCCGTTCCGATGATCGGCGGCATGGTGTCGTCGACCATACTGACCTTGATTGTCATCCCGGCGATCTATGCCGTCATCAAAGCCCGCAGCGCAGCCATCGCATGATGCCGGTTACGCAAGCGTGTCTTGTTTGCGCAGGGTTCGGATCGACAGCAGCGTGCACCATGATTTAATCTTCATTGACACGGACCACTGCGAACGGGAAGGGTCAGCGCGTGGTCCGCCTCTCCAGCTTTTTCTTTTAGAGCGGGATGATTTTAGGTTGAATCGATTAGGGATTCTCAAATCACTTAGTTTCTGATTCAAGATACTGGCTGGATAGGAGGCCAGTATTGATGGCGAAACCTTATTCTATTGATCTTCGTGAGCGAGTTGTTGCAGCGGTTGAGCAGGGCGGACTGTCGCGTCATCAGGCTGCGGCGCATTTTGGTGTCGCGGTCAACACGGCAATTAATTGGGTCCGGCGCTTGCGCGAGACTGGCAGCACGGCACCTGGGCAGATGGGCGGACACAAGCCGCGTACATTGGCGGGTGAGCATCGCGACTGGCTTTTACAACGGGCGGCGGCATCGGACTTCACGCTGCGCGGGCTGGTGGCCGAGCTGGCCGGGCGTGGAGTGAAAGTGGATTACCGGTCCGTTTGGGCTTTTGTTCATGCCGAAGGGCTGAGCTTCAAAAAAAAGCATCCTGCCATCAGAGCAAGATCGGCCAAAGGTTGCACGGCGGCGGGCGCAGTGGAAGAAATACCAGAATCGGCTTGATCCCCAGCGGCTTGTCTTTATTGACGAGACATGGGACAAGACCAATATGGCTGCCTTGCGCGGGTGGTGTGCAAAAGGACAGCGGCATCGCGCCAAAGCTCCCTATGGTCACTGGCACACGATGACGTTCCTGGCCGCGCTACGCCATGACCGGATCGATGCGCCTTGCGTACTCGATGGCCCAATCAACGGCGAAAGCTTCGCCGTTGATGTCGAGCAGTTCCTCGTGCCAGCACTGAAACCAGGTGACATTGTCATCATGGATAATCTCAGCAGCCATAAAGGGCCCGCCATACGCAAGGCAATCCGCAGCGCTGGAGCAAAGCTGTTCTTCTTGCCGCCATACTCACCCGACCTGAACCCAATTGAGCAGGTCTTTGCCAAACTCAAACACCTAATGCGAAAAGCTGCCGAGCGCACCGTAGAGGCTACCTGGCAACGCATCGGAACCCTCCTCGACGCCTTCCCTTCACACGAAGGTGCCGCATACTTCGCTAACGCTGGATATGAACAAACCTAAAATCATCCCGCTCTAGATGTAACGTCTCAATAGATTGTTCACGAGGAAACAGTGAGGTATGTGAGTTTTGCGACAAACCACCCGCCTCGAAGGTCTCCCCATGAAAGCGCACAAGAATGCCAGAACAACACCGATTTTGCGAGCCTGGCTTATTGAACGGCACAGGGCAGGCGAAACGCCGCGCTCCATAGCCAGCGCTGTAGGCGTTTCGCCGCCGTGCGCGCCCGCGGGGTCCGCCGTGCACCCAGCGATGGGCGACGGCGGATGGGGCGGGCACCGGCGCCAGCGCTGCAAGGGCAGGCAGCAAGCGACCGGTTTCATTGAAGAGTTCCTGCGGGCGATAGCTTTGCATACACTGTTCAAGCAGTATGAGATGTTCGGGCCTACTGGCCATATCTGCTATTGGCACCTGCTGCGAGCGCCATGTTCCGTCGGCCTTCAGGCCATCCACCAGCTTGGGGCCGGTCACATAAATCATCTCGAGATCGTGACGCCGGATGACCCGGTTCAGGTGCGCGTAAATAAAATTCAATCCGGGCACGGTGCCCCAATGACCCAACAGTCGCGGCTTGATATGTTCAAGCGTCAAAGGTTGGCGCAGCAGCGGATTATCGAGAAGATAAATCTGCCCAACAGAGAGATAATTAGCCGCCCGCCAATAGGCGTCGATGGCCGCTAACTCTTCAGGTCTGGGAATATCCGTCAAAATCGCTTCCTTGTGTTGCGCACCGGCGCCGTCAGAATACCTCGATCTTTCCAGCCATGAAATCGTCGATGAGGTTGGGAATGCCGCTCAGAGCATTAACGGAGATTTCCTCGACTTGCCGTCTTAATTGAGCGACCGGAAATTGGTCCCGGGTGGCAAGCTTCACTTGCAAAACTGCCGGGCTCGTCACTGGCGTACCGATGCGGCTAACCATCAGGCATTGTGCGGCGGTAACCTCCGGAACCATGGTCACCAGTGTCTCTGCTATCCGCCGTGCAATGACGTTGTAGATTTTGCCTACATGAGTTACGGGGTTCTTTCCTGCGGCGGCTTCGAGGCTCATCGGCCGGCAAGGCGTGATCAGCCCATTGACTCTGTTGCCGCGGCCCACCTGGCCGTCGTCACCCGCTTCGGCAGAAGTGCCGGTGACCGTGAGATAGATAATGCCTGCTGTTGGGTCATCGGCGGTATTGATGCCTACTTCGCAACTCGGGAAGCCGTGCTCCGCAGCAAGCCCCTGCACAAGCTTCTCGACCGCAGTCTTCTCGGTTAGATAATCATCGATATGAGCAAGATGCCTTCCGATCATCGCGCACGCCACGGTGAGATTGACTGAACCGCCCCGCCGGACGCCCATAACTTTGACGTCTTCGCCCCATGCCGGGTGATCACGATTGCGGTCTCTGCCATTGATGCGTTTTTCTATCGCCAGCACCAAAAGCTCCAGCGGACTCATTGGGGCATAACCAACTCCGATCGACGTGTCATTGGCGAGCGGGGCTTCGCCCAGGCGGCGGCGCGAGAACAGCCCTTGCAAATCCACGGAGCCAGGCTGGATGAACTCCTAGATATGCACGTTACGCTCTGCATCCAGGGCATGCAAGTTTGCCCGCATCCATGCGCGTGAGCCCTCAATGGCAATCTCCTTGATCTGAATGGCGTCGTTGCCAATCTGGGTTACTGCCCGCCCAGCCAGAAAGATATTGATGGGAGCCAGCACAGCGCCGCCGCCGAAGGCGGGCGCGGAACGCCCGCCGCACAGAAGCGCCTTATCGACATTGTAATGCAACACCTCACCAAATCGGCGTCGATATTCGCGGCAAAGATTGCGCGAGAGTGTCTCGGCAAGCGCGTCGCAGATCGTATCCGGATGTCCAAGACCCTTACGCTCAACAATCTCGACGGCGTCGTCGGCGGCCTCAAGCGTGGAGAGCACTAAAGACTCCATCACTGTACCTCTCGCTCCGCGACCGCAACGCCTTCACTAATTCTGTCGCTGGGATGCAGCACCACCTGATCGCCTTCGGAAAGACCTGATATTATCTGCGCGGTCTGGTTGTTTCGTTGACCCAGGGTGACGAGGGCGCTGCGCGCGCGGCCATCGCGGATGGCGAATACCGCCCAATCGTTTCCCTTGCGGAAAAACGCCCCGGCTGGCGCCGTCAGCACATCATCGGCTTGCCAAATTATGACATGCACGATGACGCGGTAATCATGCCCAAGCCGCGACCAGCGCTCTGCCGGATCGGTGAAATCGATCCAGGTGCGCACCCGCTGCTCCTCGATGCCGAGCGCGGAGATTTTGACAAACCCCGCCGGATCAACGCGGCTCACGCGGCCCTGGACCGGCGCGCCGCCCCAACCATCGATCCGCACAGATGAACCAACATTGATCTGAACAGCATCCGTTGAAAGCAGTTCCGCGACGACTTCAAGATCCTGCGGATCGCCGATCTCGATCAGCGGCGCGCCCGCCTGCACGATGGTTTCGCTCTCCTGAATAATTTTCAGAACGCGGCCCGCCACCGGGGAACGGATCTGGATACAGCAGGCGGAATCTGATTGCGCGGGAACGCTGGATGGGTCGATCAACCGTGCTGCAACACTCGCGCGTTCGCTGCGCCGGACGTCGAGTTGCGCCTTGGCGCTGGCCAGCGCCGCTGCATTGGCCTCGGCGTCAAACCTGGCCTTGTCCAGGGTCCGGACGGCAATCGTATCGGTGCGCGCTAACTCTTGCGCCCTGTCAAGCTCCTTACGGGCAAAATCGAGCGAGGCTGCAATTCTGCGCACCTCGGCTTCGGCCAGTTTTTCAGCCGCATCGGCGGCGGCGGCCGCCGCCAGCAGTTGCTCGTGGGTGCTGGCGTCGTGAAACGCCGGGGTCACCGGCTGCATCACCGCCACGACTGTCTCGTCTGCAATGACCGGATCGCCCGCATCCCGCGCCGTCCTCAGCACCTTTCCGGAAACCGGTGCGGAGACGGTATAGATTTCACGTACGCTGGTCTTTGCCTCGTCATCGGCGGTAACTTCCATCGGGCCTTTTGTGACCACCGAAAAATCAATCGGAATGGGCTGCGGCCACGCAAACCAGACAATGCCTGCAATTGCCAGCCCCAAACCCAGAGCCCAGAGTGATCGTTTAATCCAGATGCTGCGCATGGTTCAATCCCGTGTTTTGAGAACGCTTACAAGATCCAGCCGGTTGACGCGCTGGCGCATGACGAGGGCGGAAAGCACGGCTGCGGCAATCACAATCGCGCTGGCCAGCACATAGGTAAGGTTGCTGACGGTCAAAGGCACCCGCATCAGTTCACCCGCTAAATTGGTCCGCATAATCCAGGCCAGGCCATAGCCGATTGCCCATCCCGGCGGCTGCGCGATCAATGTAAGCAAAGCCAGTTCGAGTAGCAGGATGCGCAATACTTCGCCGCGCCCGAAGCCGATGACACGCAGTGTAGCCAATTCCCTTGCGTGCTCGGAAAGCGAGATCCGCGCGCCATTATAGACAACCCCGAAGGCGATAGTTGCGGCAAGCCCGGTATAGATGCTCGCCATTGAGGTGACCAGCAAGGCCAGCGTCTCGCGGAAATTCGCCAGTGAAACCCGTTGCAACGCCATGCCGCTGACCACCGGCATGGCTTTCAGCGCATCAAACAGAGGTTCGCGCCGGTTCTCATCGAAACTGATCTGGACGCTGTCCACCGCTGGCGCCTCACGCATCAGCCGCGACAGGGCGCCAGCGTCCATCATCCCCCTGATGCCGAAATAGTCCTCGACCTTTGCGACAATGGGCAAGGACACGGTTCTGCGCCGCTCCTCCAGCAGGTCAATCTCGACGATATCGCCGACATTCACCCCAAGCACTTTTCCCAGCATGTCCGAGATCGCCAGGCCCGCTTCCGGCAGCGTGACAACCCGCAGATCAACATCAATGATCCGGCTGAGATCAGAATCACGCGGCCTGCCGCTGATCATCATCCGGCGTTCGATATTGCCAAAGCGGATGCGCGCGGCAACCTGACGATAGGGCTCAACGGCAAGAACACCGGGCAGCCGCGCCACCTGATTGACCACATTTTGCGGACGCTTCTCGATGAAGCTCACCGTTGCGTCCTGCCGGTCGGCCATGAAAAACGTCACATCGATCAATTGCTCCATAGTGTCTCTGGTGAACAGCGATACCACGAGTATCGCCGTAGCCAGCGCCATGCCCAGAGCCGTAAAACCCGCCCGGAACGGATGATGTGCAATATTGCGCAGCATCATCATGGTGGGTTGCGAGACAAATCTGCCAAGCGCGAACGTTGCTGGTAAAAAATGGCGGAACACCGGAGGCGCCGGCGGCTGCATCGCAACGGCGGGCGGCAGGGTCACAACATCCCGCAGTACGCGGATGGCGCCAAGGATGGCGGCCGCAAGACTCAATCCGGCGGCCATGACATAGAGATCAGGATTCTGAATAAAAACCAGAAACGGGAAACGGAAAAAATCGCCAAATAGTTTTGTGACCAAAATGCCAAGCCAGGTGCCAGCCACGCCGCCAATGACCACGCCGATCACGACAATGATGATAACGAATTTGATATAGTGCGATGCGATGGCAAGGCTGCCATAACCCACCGCCTTCAAAAGCCCGATCTGCTCCCGCTCCAGCGCCACCAGCCGGCTAAGCGTGAGATTGACCAGAAACGCCGCAACCAGAAGAAAAATCGGCGGCAGGGTGCGGCTCATATTATTGAGCATATCAAGCTCGTGATCCAGAAACTCATGCGAGGCCTGATTCTTGCGGCCATAAGCCGCGCGTCCGCCATAGCGGTCGAGCAGCGCGTCAAGGCGGTCAATCACCTCCGGTTCGGAGGCGTCGCGCGACAACTTGAGGGTGACTGAGGAAAAAGCGTCTTCAAGATCATAGACATTGGCCAGCGCCGTTTCGGACATCCAGATGATTCCAAAGCGGCGGTCATCCGGCACCATCATGTCGCCGGGGCCGATCGCATAAATGAACTCGGGTGAAAGGACAACCCCGGTCACCACGAGCTCGCGTTTGCGGCCGTTCAATATCGCCGAGAAACGCGAGCCTGGCCTGAAGGCGTGCGCATTGGCAAAGTTCTCGTTGACGACGACTTCTTTCAGGCTGCCTGGCTCAGGCAGCCTGCCCAGCCGGACATGCAAACGGTTGAGTGCAGGTTGGCCGCTTTCGGGCAGCGAAACGATTTGCCCGGTTGCGGGCTGGCGAAAGTTCGGGATGTCCAGCAGCGCCAGCTTGACAATGCGCGTGTCCACCGCAGCGACGCCGGGAATTTCTGCAATCCGGGCGGCCAGTGTCTTCGGCGCGCGGCGCACCGTGGCAAAGACGTCCGCAAACTGATGCCGTTCGTAATAGGCGGTGCGCGTCTCGTCGAGTGAGCGGTAGGAACCTACCGCCATCACCAGCGAGGCAACGCCACCGGCAATCACCAGCGCGATGGCAAGCACCTGGGCCCAGAGCCGCCAGAGATCACGAAACAATTTGATATCAAGCGCTCGCACTGGATCACCAGCTAAGTTCGGCGGCGGTGCGGCGCGTTCCATTTTTGCGAATTCTGGAAATGTGACCATCAGCAAAGAACAACACGCGATCGGCAACGTCCTGAATAATGGCGTTATGGGTGATAATTAGCACCGTGGCGCCCAGTTTCGCGTTTATATCCAGCAGAGCTTCGATCACCTGGATGCCAGTTTTGGAATCCAGCGCGCCGGTCGGCTCGTCACACAGCAGCACTTCTGGCCGCTTGGCGATGGCGCGCGCGATGGCGACGCGTTGTTGCTCACCGCCTGAAAGTTGGGCCGGGAAGTGATGCATCCGATCTTCAAGGCCCACATGCGCCAGCGCCTCATCCGGCCGCATAGGATTTTCGGCGATCTCGGTAACCAGCGCGACGTTTTCATAAGCGGTGAGGCTGGGGATCAGATTATAAAACTGAAACACAAAGCCCACATGTTTGCGGCGATAGTCTGTAAGGCCGCGATCACCAAGTGCGATGAGATCGATATCCTTGAAAAAAAGACTGCCGCGCGTTGCATGATCGATCCCGCCCAGAATGTTCAGCAGCGTCGATTTTCCGCTGCCGGACGGCCCCAGCAACACCACCACTTCACCAGCCCAAATCTCCAGGTCCACATCATGCAAGGCGAGCACCTCAACTTCACCCGAGGTGTAGATCTTGGTCAGCGCTTTTGCGGTGAAGATTGTATCGTGCATCAATTTTTACCTGCTTATATATGGAAAAATCTCAAAGTTCAGTATCACCAGCTATCACAAACCATAGGCGGGTATGCGCGTGTCCCATGACTAGCGTTGCCCTAGTGTTGTAGCGATTTCGAGTTTTCCCGCCTCTTCGCGCTTCAGTCCGGCAGCCAGGCGTTCGAGGTCGTCGTGAGTCATGGTTTCCTTGGCCAGCAAAGCTGCGGCCCCTGTGTCGAGGATATCGCGATTGCGTCTCAGAATGGTGACGGCTCGCCCGAACACCTCGTCCAGGAGGCCCCGCACGGCCGTATCAATGGCGGCCGCTGTCTCCTCCCCATAGTGTCGCGGACGCCAATCCGTGCCGCTGGGCATCCCAAGAAGCGGTGACATTTCGGGCTCGTAGGCAACTGGCCCGAGCTTCGGGTCCATGCCGAAGCGGACGACCATGCTGCGCGCGATCTCGGTCGCTTTGGTGATGTCGTCGGCGGCCCCCGTTGAAACATCGGTGAACACAAGGCTTTCCGCCGCGCGACCGCCTAGCAAAACGGTCATCCGATTCATCAACTCGGCGCGATCCATCAAAAAGCGGTCTTCGATGGGCCTCTGTATGGTGTACCCAAGCGCGGCAATCCCGCGTGGGATAATGGACACCTTCTGAACGGGGTCGACTCCCGGCAGCGCCATGGCGATCAGCGCGTGTCCCATTTCATGGTGGGCGACCACTTGCCGTTCATGCGGATTGAGCAGCCGGTTGCGCTTTTCAAGCCCGGCAACGATACGCTCTATCGCCTGGACAAAATCGTCAAGTGTTACACTGTCACCGCTGCGTCGGGTCGCAAGGAGTGCTGCCTCATTCACAAGGTTAGCGAGATCTGCCCCGGTGAATCCAGGTGTGAGCGCCGCGATATCCTCCACCGGCACACCCGAAGCCAGTTTGATTTTCTTCAGGTGCACCTGGAGAATATCCGCTCGCCCCTTCTTGTCTGGGCGGTCGACCAGCACTTGCCGGTCGAAGCGCCCAGCCCGTAGCAGCGCAGTATCGAGTATTTCTGGCCGGTTGGTTGCTGCGAGGAGTACGACGCCCGTCGTCGGGTCAAAGCCGTCAAGTTCGCTCAAGAGTTGGTTGAGCGTCTGCTCCTTCTCATCATGCCCGCCCCCGCCTGGCATATATATGCCGCGCGCGCGTCCCACCGCATCAAGCTCATCGATGAAGATGATTGCTGGCGCATGTTTACGGGCTTGCTCGAAGAGATCACGCACACGCGCCGCACCGACGCCAACGAACATCTCGACGAATTCCGATCCGGATATGGAGAAGAAGGGAACGCCCGCCTCGCCCGCGACGGCCCGCGCCAGCAGCGTCTTGCCGGTGCCAGGCGGGCCCACGAGGAGCACACCCTTGGGGACATGTGCGCCGAGGCGGCCATAGCCCGTGGGATCTTTCAGGAAAGATACAACCTCGCGAAGCTCGTCTTCCGCTTCATCGACACCCGCGACATCGTCAAAGGTGATCTTGATGTCTTTCTCGACAAAGACCTTCGCCTTGCTTTTGCCGATCGACATCAGGCCGCCAGCCCCTTGTCCCATGCCCATGCGCCGAATGACGAACATCCAGAGAATCAGAAAGCCGAGAGTGGGCAAGAGCCAACTCAGAACCTGCGTCAGGAACCCCGGTTCGGGTTGACCCGAGAACGTCAGATTTTTATTCGCCAGCGTTCGAGCGAGGTCAGGCTCCACACGTATCGTGGAGAAATGCCGAGCCTTTCCTTCCACTGACTCAATAAAGGTCCCGGTGATCCGCGTTGGCCCCACGACAAGGTCGGACACCTTTTCCTGGTCGGCCAGTTGCTGGAATTCGCTATAGGGAATTGTCTCGATGTGATCTTGCCGAGCGAAGAAGTCCTGTATCAGCATCACCCCCACGACGGCGGCAATGATGTACCAGAAAGTGATCTGATGCTCGCGCTTTATCTCCATGGCGTCCTCCGTGTGCGCTGTTAGGCGCGTTTGCGTTTCGGACCACCGAGCCGCGGAATGAAGCCCGGGACATCCAGCATGTAGCGCCTATAGGCGTCTCCGAACTCGGCCAGCGCCTTCCGTTCCTCGATCAATGCCAGGCGCACATACATGAAGGTGAGAACCGGGAACATCGCGAGCGTGAGCAGGGTCGGCCATTGCAGCAGGAAGCCAAACATGATGAGCACGAAGCCCACATATTGCGGATGCCGGATCCAGGCATAGATGCCCGTGGCGGCAAGTCTGTGTTGGCGCTGCGCGTCGTACAGCAACTTCCACCCTGCGGAGATCAGCATAAATCCGCCGCCGATAAACACGAAACTGAGAATGTGGAAAGGCCCGAAATGCGGGTTGGTCTTCCAGCCGAACAGCACCTCCAGCAAATGTCCGGCATCATGCGATAACCAGTTTACATCCGGATAGCGCGATTGCAGCCATCCGGAAAACAGATAGATTGTCAGGGGGAATCCGTACATCTCCACAAACAACGCCACCAGAAAGGCGCTGAAGGCGCCAAACGAGCGCCAGTCGGTTGTGGTTTGCGGTTTGAAAAAACTGAACGCAAAACCGATAAAAATCACGGAGTTCAGGATCGCCAGCCCCCACAATCCATAGGCGGGAATATCTTGCGCATGGTCCATGGCTATTTCTCCTCTTGTGAATGGCGATGCCCGCCATGTCCGCCGTGCATAAAAAAATGCATCAGCGGACAGGCCAGGATCAGCAGGAATGGCGCCCAGCCGAGCAAATGCAGCCCATGACCGGTGAAGATCAGGAATCCAAGAATCGGCACCGCAACAAGGGCCGCGATTCCGGCGCGCGAGAACAGCCAGCTTCCGCCTTTATCCTGCGCTGGATCATTTTGCCGGGGCATGGGCATTCTCCTTGCTGCTGTTTTTTTGCGCGTCCGGCAGCCCGGTAGATTGCTGCATGTCACGGCTCAGCGTGTCTAACCGCTCACGCATGGCTTTCATCTCGCCGGCCATTTCCGGCATGCGGCAATCATTTTCGTCTACCGAGCAATATTGCATGTAGATGCGCATCAGCTTCATGCGCTTTTCCATATATTCCAGATCGGCGATCTCCTGGCAGCGCGCTTTCATGACCGGCATGCAGTGCTGCATGGAACGGTGCGCTTCCAGATCCTTCTCCATCTGACGCATGTCCTCCTGCATGCCCTGCATTTTTTTGCTATGTTCGATGGCAGGCGTTTGGCCCACGGCATAGTCCGTAACAGGCATAAACAGCATAAGTCCAAACAGTAAAAGGTAAGGTTTCATGACTGTGTAAGGTTTCAAGTAAGGTTTCATGTCAGCCCCCATGTCTACGGTTTTTGAACGCCCATCGTTCTATTCGTCTACCATGTAATTCTGAACCTATCCAAGACGCCCACCCATTGACCTGGATCAACTGTAGTGGCGTTTTTATGCTCTCATCAATTCTTCCACCGCTTTGGCGAGCAAAGCCGTGACATCAATGGCGTTGCTCGGATGCGTGACGGTATTGCACGTAACAATCTTCAAAGCGCCCGTTGCGTGTAGTTCCTCATAGGCCCGGCCAGCGAACAGCCCATGAATGCCCACAATGATAATGCCGGACGCACCAGCCGCATGAAGCCTGCGAGTGGTCGCAATCAATGTGTGAGCTGTTGAGATAATGTCGTCCACCAGCACCGGTGTCCGGTCCTGCCTGGCACTTATATCCGGCACCGAGATCTCGACCTCGCGGTCGCCATGGCGGCGTTTTTCCAGCACCATATACGGCGCATTGGCGCTGCGCGCCACTTCGGCAACCCACTGCTCGCTCTCGCTGTCGGGCCCGACAATCAGCGGCATCGGCACGTTATCACGAACCCAGGCGGCGATGGCCGGGCCGGCATGTACTGCCGCCGCCGGTATCATATATATTTCTGACAGGTCTTTGCGGCGATGCAGATGCGGGTCCACCGTGACCAGCCAGTCAACATGCTGGCTTAGCGCCCTGGCGAAATAGGCGGACGTGATTCCTTCGCCGGGTTTGAATCTTGTGTCCTGACGCATATAGGCAAGATAGGGGCAGATCAGCCCAACCGAATGCGCCTCCAGATCCTTCGCGGTTTCGGCAAGAAATATCAGCGGCAGATACTTCGCGTCCGGCTGGTCCAGGCTGCATACTAGGATAACATCACGCCCCTGCACATCGCCTGTGATACGCAGATAGGTCTCGCCATCCGGAAAGCGGCGGGTTTCCGGATGGCTATATTTAGCCGCGATTGCGGCAGCCAGGCGTTCGCCAATTACTTCATTTCCAGACAACGCCAGCAGCAGCGGCTTCATGCATCGGCCTCCAGCCTGATCACGCCGGGATGGCTGGCGGCGCGGTCAAGCACGGTGACTTTGAGCTTTGACCTTGCGCGGGCTCTTGTCATGTGGTCACCGGGATCTGTTGCCGCGATCGATGAATGCCTTCAAGGCGGGTGCGTTTAAGCAGCAAGGCATTGACTGCCACCAGCGCCGAGCTGCCGGACATTGCCAGCGCCGCCACCTCCGGGCTGATGATGAGCGGGTAGAACACACCGGCGGCGGCAGGGAATGCGATGGCGTTGTAGGCCACCGCCCAGAACAGGTTCTGGTGCATCTTGCGCAAGGTGGCCCGGGAGAGAAGGATCGCCCCGACGATGTCGTAAGGGTCGCTCTTCATGAGCACCACATCGGCGCTTTCAATCGCAACGTCGGTGCCGGCGCCGATGGCGAAGCCCACATCCGCCTGCGTCAGCGCCGGGGCGTCATTGATGCCGTCACCCACCATGCCGACCTTTTTGCCTTGCGCCTGCAACTCCTTGAGCCTTTCAGCCTTCTGCCCGGGCAACACCTCGGCAAGGACGGTGGTGATCCCCAGCTGGCTGGCGATACGCTCTGCTGTCTCCTGGTTATCACCAGTGATCATGGCCACTTCGACGCCGCTCTCCCGCAGCCGTTTCACCGTGGCCGCTGAGGTTGGCCTCGGGGCATCGGCAATGGCGATCAATCCCACCAGTTCACCGCCAAGGGCCACGTGCACGACGGTCTGACCCTTGCCTTGCAATCGCTTGATCTGGTCTGCGAGAGGTAACAAGTCGATACTCTTTTCCTCCATGAGGCGGCGGTTCCCGAGAAAGACAGTGCTCCCGCTGATGCCGGCCATCGCTCCCTTGCCTTCGAGCACTTCAAACCCGGTTGTTTGTTCGACCACACCCCCCTTGGATCGCCGCAAAATCGCCTGGGCCAGGGGATGGTCCGAACCCTGCTCGACTGCCGCTGCTAGCGCCAGCACCTCGTCCTCGCTCGATTTGGGCACGGCGACAACTTCGACCACCTCGGGTTGCCCTAGTGTGAGCGTACCGGTTTTATCGAACACGATTACATCGAGTTTGGTCGCATCCTCCAGCGCCGAAGCGTTCTTGAACAAAATCCCGTTCATGGCGCCGAGGCCTGTGCCCACCATCACCGCCATTGGCGTAGCGAGCCCGAGTGCGTCGGGGCACGCAATGACGAAGACGGTGATGGTAAGGGTTAGCGCAAAGAGCAGTGGCTCCCCGATCCACCAGAACCACACGGCGAAAGTTGCGATCCCGATTACGAGCGCAATTAGCACCAGCCATTGTGACGCTTTATCGGCCAGTAGCTGCGCCGGCGCCTTTGAGTTTTGCGCCTCCTGAACCAGTTTGACGATCTGCGCCAGCGCCGTGTCGGCGCCAACCTTGGTAGCGCGATACTTGAACGCGCCACTCTTATTGATGGTGGCGCCGATCACCATATCGCCCGGCGCCTTCTTGACCGGCATGGACTCGCCAGTGAGCATGGATTCGTCGACCTGGGATTCGCCCTCGATGACCTCGCCATCCACCGGGATCTTGTTGCCCGGGCGGATGACGACGATATCGCCCGCCAGCACCCCGGCGGTAGGCACTTCGACCTCGCGTCCGTCACGAAGCACCATCGCCATCGGCGGGGCGAGATCCATCAAGGTGCGGATCGCCTCCGAGGCCCCCGCACGGGCGCGCATTTCCAGCCAGTGCCCAAGCAGGATGAACACCAGCAGCACCGCCACAGCCTCGTAGAACTGCACGCCAGGAAACAAGAAGGTGGCGCCGATGCTGAACACATAGCCTGTGCCGACCGAGAGCACGATGAGCACCGCCATATTGAGTACGCCGTTCCGCAGCGCCCGCCAGGCGGCGGTGAAAAACGGCCAGCTCGGATAGATCACGGCGACAGTGGCAAGAAGGAACAGCCACACATCAAGGCGCAGTCCAAAAGGCGGGGCGGGGGGCGTGAACATCCCGCCCATGGGAGAGTAAACGAAGATCGGAATGGTGAAAATCAGCGCAATCCAGAAGCGATTGCGCATGTCGCGCACCATCGCCTGCATATCCATACCCGCCCCATGGCCCATCTCATGCGCCATTGCGTCCGCCTTTCCGGCTGGCGCAGGGCGTCCTTTAACGGGAATCGCTTCCGCCCCGTGCGCCATAGGGGCGGGATGAATTGCGTGGCCGTTGGGTCCATGCGCTCGAATTGCCGCGGCCCCGGCCGCGGTATCACCGGCCGCGCAAACATGCTTCGGCAGCAATTCACCTGCACAGTGATAGCCGCACCTGTACACCTTGGCCCTGATGGTCTCGATATTGGTGACGATTTCATCAAAAGTGACCGTTGCGCTGCCAGCGGCGTAGTTGACCTCGGCCTTCTTCACGCCGGGCAGCCGCGCCAATTGCTTCTGTACGCCAAGCGCGCTCAGCACCGAAAGCATGCCGCCAACTTCGATGGTTACAGTCTTCACTTGTCCATCTTCCCTCCGGGCAGGTTGTTGTTTGGGCTTCAGGGCGCAATCATGCCGTTTTCCACATAGGCTTCCTGATACTGAAAAACGATGTCCGCGTTCACCAGCAATACTGAATCGTCCTTATTATCGAAATGAAGACGGGTGAGCAGGTCCTTGATGAGATTGAGGCGGGCCAGGCGCTTGTCATCGGCGCGCACGATGGTCCAGGGCGTGACCGCATTGTGCGTGCGGGCAAACATATTGTTGCGCGCATGACTATAGTTTTTCCAGTTACTGATGGCCTTGGCGTCAATCGGGCTGCTTTTCCACTGCTTCAGAGGATCCAGACGCCGGTCTTCGAGTCTGCTTTTCTGTTCGCTGCGGGTGAGATCAAGGTAATACTTGAATAGCTTTATTCCCGACCTGACGAGCATGTGTTCGAATTCAAGCACGGTCTGCATGAACGCCTCGTATTCTTCCTCGGTGCAGAATTTCATTACCCGTTCGACCCCGGCGCGATTATACCAACTGCGGTTGAACAGGACGAACTCCTGTTCCGCAGGGAGGTATGGAACAAAGCGCTGAAAATACCAGCTGCCGTGATCGCGATCCGAGGGCTTTCCCAGGGCGATCACACGTGTCTCTCTCGGACTCAGATGTTTGACAATGCGCTTGATGACGCCATCCTTCCCAGCGGCGTCACGCCCCTCTATCAATACAAGTATCTTGTCATTACAACGGATAAAATGTTTTTGCAGCTTCACCAGCTCGATTTGCAGGCCATGCAGTTCCGCTTGATATTCCGGCTTACCGATATTCCCGGGTTCCTGACCCGCCTTACTTTCCATGCTCTTCTTTTTCATGCATCGGCCTCCAGCCTGACCACGCCGGGATGATTGCGGACATAGTCCAGCGCATAGGCGAGTTCGCCTCTGGATTCCGCATGCACCGTAAATAGCGGGGTTCCGGTTTCGACCTGTGTGCCAAGCGGGGTGTAGAATTCAAGCCCCGCCGCCTTGGCATTGGGCGCGCCGGCGAGCTTGGCGATTTTCGCCAGCACACGATTATCAATATTGGCCACCATGCCCGCATGCGCCGCCAGTATGGGATGCGTATGGGGCGCGCGTGGCGGTTCCCGCAGGCCGCCCTGCGCAACGCAGATCGCCTCAAATTTCCGTCTCGCATTGCCATTTTCAAGCGCTTCGCGGGCCTTCAGCCGGGCTTCCCGTGCGGAAAGCTTCTGCACAAGTTCGATCAGGCCCGCCGTCAGATCTATCGCGCGCGCCCGCAAATCCTGCGGCGCTGCCGGATCATTGCGCAATACCGCCAGAACATCATGCGCCTCAAGCGCCGGGCCGATGCCACGGCCAACCGGCTGCGCGCCATCTGTCATCATGATCCGCACATGCAGGTCCATGGCCTCTGCAACACTATGCAGGGCGCTCGCCAAATGATGCCCGTCGGCAGGGGTCCGGAGTTTTGCGGTGGGCCCAACCGGAAGGTCGAGCACCACATGGGTGGCGCCCGCCGCAATTTTCTTGGACAGAACCGAGGCGACAAGCTGCCCTTCGCTGTCAATATCCAGCAGCCGTTCCACACGGATCAGAATATCATCCGCCGGGCTGAGATCGACGGCGCCGCCCCACACCAGACAGCCGCCTTCCGCCTCCACCACACGGCGCATCGCCGCCACATCCAGATCAACCGGGGTCAGCGTCTCCATGGTGTCCGCCGTTCCCGCCGGAGAGGTGATCGCCCGCGAAGAGGTTTTCGGGATGGTCAGCCCGCAGGCTGCCGCAATGGCGACGACGATCGGCGTAGTGCGATTGCCGGGCAGGCCGCCAATGCAATGCTTATCGGCAATCGGCTGATCGCCCCAGTCCAGCCTGCTTCCCGTCATCACCATCGCACGGGTCAGTGCCGCCATCTCACTGCGGTTGAGCGCGCGCCCGGAACATGCTGTAATGAAGGCGGACAGATGCACATCGGCATAGCGCCCCGCCACTATATCCTGAATGATCTGTTGCGCCGATTGCGCATCCAGGCGCTGGCCATAGATTTTACCGCGCATCAGGCCGAGCGATTCAACGATGGGGGGATGCGAGAACGAAATTTCGCTGCCATTTTCAACGCCCAGCCGCCGCCAGGCGCTTTCTGACAGGCTTGCTTCGCCATGCCCCAACAGATCGCTGGTGATTTTGCCCAGGGTGGCGATGATGCTGCGCCCGTTGGCGGTTACCTGAATGCGCGCCTGCGCGGTAAATCCCTCGGACCGGCAGATGTGGCAGTCCTGCCGCATATAGACGACAAGCTCCTGATGTGTGTCGATGCCCAGCCGGCGCAAGCGTAAAGTATGCGGCCGGGTCTCTTCTGGAAGGTTATGCGGATTTATCATGGCCGTGATTAATGCCCCTCCAGCGTGGCGCGTTCCAGATGCCCGGGCACGCGGGTCGTCCATTGAAGCTGTTCCTCGATCGCCAGCGGATTAATGGCGCGCGCAAGCCCCGGATAGGGCAGTAGGCTTTTCAGTTCCGGCCCGAAAATAAATGCGCCATCCGGCAGCAGGCTGTAATGCAGCGGCTCTTTGCCCATTGGGTCGCACGTCATGAACAGGGTTTTTCCCGCCACATCATACAGCGCAAAGGCGAACATGATCATGCGGTAAATTCCCTGCACCTCCGCCAGGCTGGGCTGAGCTAAATGGGCGGCGAAGTTTGAGAAGTAAAGCTGCAAAATATCCTCTTATCCCGCATGATAAATGGATATGGAGCCAGTGAGTGTTGGAATCACCTCGACCTCCACAACATCAGAAAAACCGGCGCGGCGAATCAGGATCGGGAGAATCCCTTCCGCATTTGGCTGCGTGTCGGTTACACCGTCGAGCGTTTGCACAGTCCTCCTAAACAGAAACCGCATCATTGGGGTGCGCTGAAACCCGTAGTCTGCAATACAGACACGGCCCCCCGTCTTCAGGCCCATGCGGATCATCAAGAGGATTTCAATTTTTTTCTCCAATGGAACCTGATGCAGCACCAGAGACGAAGTGATGACGTCAAACGGGCCGTGTCTTTCGAGAAACTCCTTACTTAAGAACCCCTCGTGGAAGCCAATATTCACGCCATGCCGGTTTGCCTTAGCCCGTGCGCGCCGCAACACATCGGGATCGGGATCAATTCCGGTCACCCCGGAATCCGGGAATTGCTTCGCCAGAAGCATTGCCAGCGAGCCAGTGCCGCATCCGACATCAAGAACATGTTCGTCTGGCCGCAAACTGATTGTCCGGACCAGCGCGAATCGCCAGATCGATTCGCGAGTCAATAATGCAATGGCAAGATCATAAAGCGGCGTCAGGAAACGCAGTCCCAGAGCGGGTGTAAAAGCAGCCTCTTTATTCATTTGCACTGTCACATTCCGGTATTGAGGAGATAGCTGCTTCCCGCCCGATTATTCTGTTCAACAACATTTGGATAATTGATCCGCTCATGTGAGGGACAGCTTCGTGTTTATCATGGCCGTGTTTAATGCTCCTCCAGCGTGGTGCGTTCCAGATGCTCGGGCACGCGCGTCGCCCATTGAAGCTGTTCCTCGATCGCCAGCCGCAACGCATCGGCGGCCACCGGTTCGCCGTGGGTGATAAAGGTCATGCGCGGCGGCGTCTCGAAATTTCTCAGCCATGTCAGGATTTCTGTGCGGTCGGCATGCGCCGATAGCATGCGCAGATTTTTCACCTCGGCCAGAATGGGCACATAGCCGCCATGGATTTTGACGCTTTCAGCCCCCGCCACCATCGCCGCGCCGCGCGTTCCGGCGGCCTGATAGCCCGCGAACAGGATCGTGTTGCGCGGATCGGGCGCAAACACCTTGAGATGATGCAAAACCCTGCCGCCGGTCGCCATGCCGCTGGCGGCCAGAATGACCTTGGGCATTCTATCCTGGTCAAGGCTCTTCGACTCTTCCGCATCTTGCACGTACCGGGCTACGCCACACAGTGAACGGCATTGCTCCGCCCTCAACCGGTGTTCTCTGAGGTGATTGCAAAAAACCTCGCTGGCGTCTATGGCCATGGGACTGTCGAGATAGACCGGCAGGTCAGGGATACGGTGCGTATGTTTGAGTTGCTGCAGGTGGTACATTAGCGTCTGGGCGCGCCCGACGGCAAAAGCCGGAATCAACACCACGCCTCCGCGCTGCGCCGTCCGGTTAATTATTTCCGCCAGCGTATCTTGCGGGTCGGCCGGCTCATGCGTCCGGTCACCGTAAGTCGATTCGACGACAAGAAAATCCGCCTGACGCACCGGCGACGGATCGCGCATGATCGGATCGGTTGACCTTCCAAGATCGCCGGAAAACACCAGCCTGGTTTTGCCGATAACAAGCTCGACAATTGCCGCGCCGAGAATATGGCCCGCTGGATAAAACCGAACGTTAATTCCAGGGGTAATCTCGAAGCATTCCTCAAACCTCTTGGTGATGATATTGTCAAGGCAGGCGCGGGCCTCCTTTGCGGTATAGAGCGGTTGCGCCGGCCTGTGTTTTGAGAAACCATGCCGGTTGGCAAACTCGGCGTCACGCTCTTGCAGAAACCCGGAGTCCGGTAGCAAAATCGCGCACAGGTCCCTGGTCCCCGTTGTGCAGAACACCGGCCCCTTGAAGCCATTTTTTACCAGCAGCGGCAGATAGCCCGAATGATCAAGATGCGCATGGGTCAAAACCACCGCGTCAATCTGGGCCGGATTAACGGGAAAGCGGTCCCAGTTGCGCAGCCGCAACTGCTTCAGTCCCTGGAACAGCCCGCAATCGATCAGGATTTTTCGCCCGCCCGCTTCAAGCAGATATTTTGATCCGGTCACCGTTCCGGCGCCGCCAAGAAAAGTGAGATTTGTCATAAGGACAGCTTCACACGTTTGAGCAGCGCCGAATTGGCGATAACGGAAAGCGAACTGAGCGCCATTGCCGCCGCCGCGATGATCGGGTTCAGATAGCCAAGCGCGGCAATTGGAATGCCGAGCGTATTGTAGATGAAAGCCCAGAACAGATTTTGCTTGATCTTGCGCAAGGTCAGACGCGACAACCGGATCGCCAGCACGACTTCGCGCACGTCATTCTTGATCAGGATGATGCCGCCGGTTTCCTTGGCGACGTCTGAGCCCGAACCAATGGCGATGCCAATATCGGCGGTGGCAAGCGCGGGCGCATCATTCACCCCGTCCCCCACCATGGCGACCATCTTGTTTTGCGATTGCAGCTCTTTGATGATTTTCGCCTTATCGCCGGGCAACACCTCTGCGATAATCCGGTCAATGCCAAGCTCGCGGCCAATGGCCTGCGCCGTGCGTGTATTGTCGCCGGTCAGCATGATAACTTCGATGCCTTCCTGGCGCAGCGCGGCCACCGCCTCCTGTGCTTCGGGCTTGATCGTGTCCGCCACGGCGATAACGCCGGTCAGCACGCCATCCGCCGCCAGCAGCATGGCGGTTTTGCCTTCGCGTTCAAGCCGGGTCATACTGTCTTCAGCGCTAGCAATGGAGATGTTTTCCTGCAGCATTAAACGGCGATTGCCCAGCCAAACCGTTTTCCCGTCCACGGTTCCGCGAATGCCGTGTCCCGCAATGCTGTTAAATGCACTGACTGCGGGCACTGTCAGGCCGCGCTGCTTAGCGGCGCGCACAATCGCCTCGCCCAGCGGATGCTCCGATCCAATTTCAACCGCTGCCGCCAGACGCAACACCTCCGCTTCACTGGAGCCGCCAAAGCTTACAATATCAGTAACCTCCGGCTCGCCGCGGGTCAGGGTTCCCGTCTTGTCGAACACAATCACATTCAGATTGCGCGCCCGCTCCAGCACCTCGGCGCCCCGGATCAGGATGCCGGCCTCCGCCCCCTTGCCGACCCCCACCATCAGCGCGGCTGGCGTCGCCACGCCCAGCGCACACGGGCAGGAAATAATCAGCACCGCGATAAAGGAAAGCAGCGCCTGCGGAAAATCCCCGGCCAGCCACCAGCCGAAAAACGCCAGAAAGGCAATCGCCACCACGGCGGGCACGAAATAGCCGGTGACCTGATCGGCCAGGCGCTGCACCTGAGCCGTGCTGGTTTGCGCCTCTTCCACCAGCCGGATGATTTGCGCCAGCGCCGTATCCTTGCCCACCCGCGTTGCCGTAAATCGCAACATGCCGCTGCGGTTGAGCGTGCCGCCGATCAGTTTCGCGCCGGGCGATTTGGACACCGGCATGGATTCGCCGGTCAGCATGGATTCGTCTACGGATGATGCGCCCTCTTGCACATCGCCATCGGTTGGAATGCGCTCTCCCGGGCGCACGATAACCACTTCCCCAACCATGATGGCTTCAGCGGGAATTTCCTCTTCCTTGCCATCACGAATCACATGCGCGACAGCGGGCCGCAAATCCATCAGCTTGCGCACCGCTGCCGATGAGCGCATCTTGATGATCTCTTCCATATATTTGCCGAGCAGCACAAAGGCGATAATGACGGCGGAAACCTCGAAGTAAACTTCCCGCTCATCCACTTTTACGGGGAGAGCATCGGGAAAGAAGATGACCGCCACACTGAAGAAATAGGCAACGCTGGTGCCAAGGGCTATAAGGAAGTCCATGTTGACTGACCGCGCGCGCAACCCCGCCCAGGCACCCTTGTAGAAGCCCCAGCCGCCGATGAACTGCACCGGCGTCACCAGAATGAACAGCCACACCCCCCAGGTGAACCATGGCAATGCCGGGATCGGAACCCAGGTGACGATGGTGGCGCCCGCAGCAAGGGCAATGAACGCGCCTGCCCGCAAAATCGCCAGCGCCAGTACGCCGGTCAGCGCGATGGTGACCCGGGTGCGCATGGATTTAAGTTCGCGCTCGGGATCCTCGAAGGTGTTTTTGCAGCCGGAACTGCAAAAATAATACAGTCGCGCCGCGCGTTCTGATGTCAGGCCCGCCGCCACCGCGCCCGCTTTGCTGACCATCATACCGCAGATCGGGTCTTTGGCCATATTGCCGGGGGCTGCGGCAGCGCCGGTCGCGTGATGCGCGTGCGCATGATCAATCATGGAAGAGATCCTTTCGCCATCTCATAATCAGTTGCGGCTTTTGCGTAATTTAACACCCTGCTGCGACCCCAGCTGTTGAGCCAAGTCAAATACCCAGGCAGTTTTATGGGGTAGCTTGCCATTTCAACAGCGGCCCTATTGCTATATATACCCATATGGGGTATTATTCAAGCATGGACATGAAAACTAAAAAAGCCAGCCTGAACCGCCTCGCCCGGATCGAGGGGCAGGTGCGCGGCGTGCGCAATATGGTCGAGGAAGACCGCTATTGCATCGACATATTGACCCAGATCAATGCTGCGCGCGCGGCTCTTGACAGGGTGGAACAGGAAGTGCTGCGCGAGCATTTACGGACTTGCGTCACGCATGCCTTTCACAACGGATCGCTCCGGGACCGCCAGCAAAAGATCGACGAGTTAATCAAGGTTCTGGATAGTCAACGCCGCTGAGCGGGTGCTCTTGCGGCCATCAAACAGGGAGAAAGCGCCATGACCAGTTTATTTCAGAGAAGCCTCGCCCCCTTAACCGCGCTCGGCTTGCTGCTTGCCGCCCCCGCAAGCGCGCAGGCGCCAGCGCCAGACCCGCATCACCCGGCGGGAGCGCCCGCTGCCGGCGCACCCGCCACGCCAGGCATGACGATGCCAATGATGGGCGGTGGAATGATGCCGATGATGAACCAAATGATGGGAATGATGCCAATGATGGGCATGCAAGCTGGCCCGCAAGGCATGATGGGCTGGGATCACCCCATGATGGGGATGATGATTACGCATTCTGTAGGATTATTTGCTTTTTTAAAAGCTGAACTCGGAATTACAGAGGCGCAAACGCATGCATGGACGGCCTATACCGCGCAACTGACGCCGCTTATCAAGAAACATCAGGACGCCATGCAGATGACGCCCGATGCTGACGCAAAACCGCGCACCTGGATTGAGCGCCTCGCCGATAATGAAGCAAGGCTGAGCGAGCATCTGGAAGCGATGAAAAAAATCCGCCCCGCCGCCACGGCATTGTATGCGGCGCTGACCCCGGAACAGAAGAAAAAAGCCGACGAACTAATGCCGTTAATGCCGGGCGCAGTGGGCATGAAAATGGGTCTGCGGCGGGAAGGCAAGTGAACCACTTACCTTCCTATGGCGGGGTCTTTCTGCCTGATCACACTCCCCTTGCGGTAAAATAATTATACAGGGGACAGAAAATCAGCGTGATGTACCAGGCGCAGACGATGCTTGCGCCAAGGCCCAGCAGAAAGCCTGGCAATGTTAATACCTTGAGCCATGGCAGAAAGAGTGAAAGTACAACATGCTGTTCCGCCGTGCCCGGAAAAAGCACATAGAACAGAATGCAGAGCGCATATGAGATTGCGAGGAATGCGCTCAGGCTGACGCCGAAGCCCTCGTTTCTCAAGGCGTCAACTGTGGGTCACGGTCTCATCGAAAGTAACGGGAAGCATTCTACTGAGATAGTACGGTATGATATTGATATTGCCGTTTATCATCTGTTGTCGAAGAACAGGTATTTGGCGAGCGCGGCGACGCTGAGAACGACTAGCACACCGGCCAGCAGTCCGCCCCATCCCATGCCCCACATCATTGAGCCACCGCCGTTCATTACTTCATTCATCATCATCTCCCGATATATTGAGCTTCTCCAGTCTTTAAGCAGCCGTAGCTGCTTCCCTGTAAAAAAGCGCTGCGGCAAAGCTGCAGGCGCATATTTTTTCCGTAAGGATATTCCCGGAGTAAAACGTCTGTCGCAGGAGAAAATCCTTGTCACTTTCTTATGCGTATTTCTAAAAAGCATACTGCGTCCTTATTTCTTTTTCGCATTATCAGACAAGCCACTTAACGTAACCAGCCATGGAGATTGTTATGCACCACGACCACGGATCAATGCGCGAATGTATTCAGCTTTGCTGGGAATGCCGTAACGAATGCCAAGAGACGCTTTTCAACCACTGCCTGGAAATGGGCGGCAAGCACGTCGAAAAGGAACATGTGAAACTGATGGCCGATTGCATCCAGGCATGCCAGACCGCAGCCGATTTCATGGTTCGCAATTCGCAGTTCCACGCTTCGGAATGCACCGCTTGCGCCGATATATGCGAAGCCTGCGCCGTATCCTGCGAGCGCATTGGCGGCGAGGAAATGATGCGCTGCGCCGAACTTTGCCGCCGCTGTGCCGAAAGCTGCCGCGAAATGGGCAAAATGAAAAAGGCGGCATAAGCTGGAGCCGCATGCGTTCATTGTAGTCGCTTTCGCGACTCATTGGACGCATGCAGTTCTAACAGTTTGAAATCAAACGATATGTGAGAAAATCTCCATGAGAAAATCGCCATTTCCTGTAATGGTTATGCTGGGCCGCGTCGCGCTGGCGGGAGGAATATTTGCCTTTGCAGGAGCGTGGATAACCGAATTAACAGATGCCCCGTTTTTTGGCCTCAGTCAGCAGCATTTGTTCAGTGATGCGACGATGCTTGTGCTGATTGGCATCGCCTTTCTGATCGACGCCTATATTCACGCAATAGAAGAAGAATAATTATAATCATTTTCAACATAAAATTAGGAAGGCCCCGATGAAAAATCTCCTTAGCGCCACATCAATAGTGCTTACCTTGGCCATTTCTCCATTGGCATTCACGTCAGCATCCGCTCATGACGAAGCAACTAAAATGATGCAAGCTCGCCGGACGCGGCGAAGGCTCCTTACGATATTCAATTCCTCGATACGATGGCTGAACACCACCGCGAAGGAATTGAGATGTTCAAAATGGCGGCTGAAAAAGCGCAAAGTAAGGATTTAAGGGCTAAAGCCCAAAAGATGGCCAATGACCAGCAGAAGGAAATTCCTGAGCTAAAAGCGATGCGCGATAATATTCAAGCCGACGCGCCTGAAGCTATCAGTATGGAACTGCCTGGAATGATGCCGATGGACATGGCCAAGCTTGAAACTGCTTCTGCTAAAGACTTTGATCATAAATTCCTCAACATGACGATTAAACACCATCAGAGCGCGGTGGATATGTCAAACCACGCGTTGAAACGCGCTAAAAGCCAACAGGTAATAGACAAGGCGCAGAAGATTATCGATAAGCAGAGCAAGGAAGTTGCCGAAATGAAGCAGATGCACGACGCGATGAAGTAGCGAACCCTATAATACTAGCATAGCCGGTATTGCGCGCAAAGCTGCCGCGAAATGGGCAAAATGAAGAAGGCGGCATAATATGAAACAGTTTCCAAGCTCAGTTTTTATTTCTCCCAACAAGAGAGGATACCCAATGACTAAGTTATTTCGCGCAACCCTTGCTCCCTTAACTGCAGTTGGCTTGCTGCTCGCAAGCCCGGTCATGGCGCAAACGCCAGCGCCAGACCCGCATCACCCGGCGGGTGCGCCCACCACTGCCGCACCCGCGACGCCAGGCATGACGATGCCGATGATGGAGGGTGGAATGACGCCAATGATGGACCAAATGATGGTCGATAAACACATGAAGATGATGGATACGAATGGTGATGGCCTGATCAGCAAGGAAGAACATAAAAAGGGTGCTGAGAAAATGTTTAAGGATGCCGATACCAATGGCGACAACATGGTATCTAAGCAGGAAATGATGGATAAAAAGATGAAGGACATGAAAGACATGGGCATGATGAAAGACGGCATGATGGATAAGAAGTAACATCACAGGGGCGGATCTTGGTCACAGCCCGCGCGCGGTAAAATAATTATAGAGCGGGCAGAAGATCAGCGTGATGTACCAACCGCAAACGATGCTCGCCACAAGTCCCAGCAAAAAACCTGACAATGTCAATACCTTGAGCCAGGGCAGGAACAGTGAAAGAACGACATGCTGTTCCGCGGTGCCCGGAAAAAGCACATAGAACAGGATGCAGAGCGCATATGAGATTGCGAGAAATGCGCTCAGACTTATGCCGAACGCGACGACGGAGATCGAAGCCGGAACGGCGTGTGCAGAGTGCGTTTCAATCTGTATCTGACGGGTTTCAATGTGCGCCATGATGGGCCTCCATAGGTTTTTGGGTTGCGGGCGGGGTTTTGAGATAAGTCTCAGGGGCTGCTTCAAATTTTTCGCGGCAGGTTTGCGAACAGAAATAGTGGACATGCCCTTTGTAAACGCTTGATTTCGCCGTGGCGGTTTCGACCATCATTCCGCATACCGGGTCGGCGGCCTTCACGGGCGGAAGCTGTCCGCTTGCGCCGTGCCCATGCCGGTGCCGGTGCCCGCCATGCCCCATAATATGGGAGCCGCAGCCAAAGCGCATCATCACAAAAATCAGAGCGGCCCATAACGCAAAATATAACAAACTGTTCATTGTGTGATCCTCCTGTAATCCGACGTTGCGTGTTTTTCTGCCGTAAGGACGGCGGGCGCGGCGTCCGCAACGCCAAGATAGCCGCGGGTGCGCGGAACGGCGTTGCGGCTGCGCGCGAACTGAATCTGAAACACCATCATCGGCCCGGTGCGGAAGGACATTTCGCAACTGGCCAGATAAAACTCCCACATGCGGCAGAAGCGTTCGTCATACAGCTCCCTGATGGCGTCGCGGTTCGCCTGAAAACGCTCACCCCAGTGGCGCAAAGTATCGGCGTAATGCGGCCGCAATATTTCAATATCCGTCACCCACAGCCCGCTGCGCTCCAGCGGCGCCAGCACTTCCGACAGGGCCGGGCAATAGCCTCCTGGGAAAATATATTTCCTTATCCAGGCATTGGTGCTCTCGGGCGGCTCCATGCGACCGATGGCGTGCAACAGCCCGACGCCATCGGGCTGCATCAGATCGCGGCATTTTGCAAAAAAATCCTGATAGTGGTTGACCCCGACATGCTCGAACATGCCGACCGACACCAGCCGGTCATATTTGCCGTTTTCATCGCGGTAATCGCGCAGCGCGAACTGCGCGCGGCCCGGTGATGGCGCGGCGGCCGCCCGCTCGCGCGCAACCTTCAGCTGTTCCTCCGACAGGGTAATTCCCGTCACATCCGCGCCTGCGCTCTGCGCCAGATGCAACGCAAGCCCGCCCCACCCGCAGCCGATGTCAAGTACGCGCTGGCCCGGTTTGAGCAGAAGCTTCGATGCGATCAGCTGCTTTTTCTTATGCTGCGCCTCTTCCAGGGTTTCATCACCATCGGCAAAATAAGCGCAGGAATATTGCCGGTCCGCATCCAGAAACAGATCATACAGGTTTGCCGATAAATCATAATGATGCGCGACATTGGCCCGCGACCGGCTTTGCGGATTGAACTGATGCAGCTTGCGCATGGCGCGGCCGATCCTGTTAAAGGCCAGGGTGAGGGGGCGGCCATTCAGCGCATCCTGATCCGACGAGCATATGTGTAACAGCTCGCGCAGCCCGCCTTCCTCAATGATGAGGGTGCCATCCATATAGGCTTCACCCACATGGAAATCCGGACGCAACAATATCCTGTAGAGGGCGGCAGGCGTACTTATTCTGAGGGTTGCGTGTGGTGTTTCAGCAGGCCCAAAATGATGCGCAAATCCCCAGGGATCAATAATGGTAAGCCGCCCGGTGGTGATCAGCCTGCCGAAGAAATTCGTCAGGAGTTTGTGCGCTGCCGCCGCTGCGAAAGACGCAGACCTTCTGGAACTTCTGCGGACATCATCCTGAATGGCGGAACTGGCGTCACTGATAAATGTTGCGTCATGCGTCATCTCCGTTGCCCCTGCATCTGTATGTGGACCATTAAAGCCAACAGGGCAATTAAACCGCGTTCGTAAAATTACCCCATGGGGGTTAAAATATCGCAATAGCCGCAGCAACCCATTTGATGCAAATCAATCGCAGAAAGAATTTTTGATTAAATTTCCATGATCGTGTCGGGGATTTCGTTCGGCTCACCCGGACGGGCTGGAAAACGCTGCTCAAGAACCAGGGTGCAGCTCTCGATTGCCGTAATGAAGCCTTCGGCGATTTTCCCATGGTGAACTTGCTGGATAAACCTATCAATAATCTTCTGAAACGCCGATTGCGGAATGTGCACGGCAATGCCGTTATCCACCAGAATCTCAACATGCCGCTCGGCAAGGGATACGAATAACAGCAGGCCAACATCACTGCTGGTCCGCTCATTGACGAGGCTGGCGAATTGCAGCTTTGCCTGCCGTGCGGCATATTCCCGCTGCAGTGAAGGCGGCGCCAGACGAGGCCGCAAAAACTGAAGATGCAGCAGCAGGCCTGCGGCAATGAATGCGCCCGCCTGAAGAGTAAAGCTCATGCCCACGCTCGTCATTGGCGCTGCGATGGCGATGCCGCCGCCGGTCACTAGCGCCAGCAGGGCCGCCCACAGTAACGGGAATAGCGCCTATTCATCGCTTGCCCGCGCCACGGCCACGGCGAATTCCGCACTGGTGCGGGTTTCTGCTGCGGTGACCGCTGCTTCGATACGGTTGCGTTCTTCAAGGGACAGCTCACGCATATCGCTCACCACCGCCCCGAGGCGCCGCCGCCGCCAAACGATCCGCCTCTCCCGGAAAAGCCGCCCCGTGAACGCGCGCCCCATACGCCATGCCCGCGCCGCCCGGTAAAAATACCGTGCCGGCCAAAACGAAAAACGAAAAACAGAATGATGAAGATCAGCAATGATAGAGGTGAAAGCTCTTGCTTGCCTCCTGGCGCGGCGATCATGGCGCCGGGCGTAGCGCCATTCCAGCCCAGCACTTTCAATATGGCGGCGGTTCCGTTCACGATCCCCTGCTCATAATTGCCCTGCTTGAACGCAGGCAAGATATTTTGATCGATGATGGCGCGGCTGATGGCGTCGGTCAGTTCCCCCTCAAGGCCATAGCCCGCTTCAATGCGCACCGCGCGCTCTTTGGGCGCGACAAGCAGAATGGCGCCGGTATTCTTATCCTTTTCGCCAATGCCCCAGGCGCGGCCCAGGCGGTAGCCGAAATCCTCAATCGGGTAGCCTTGCAGGTCATTTACTGTCACCACGACAAGCTGGCGCTTTGAGGCGCGTTCGAATTCCGCAAGCCAGCCCGTGATGCGCTCACGCACAGGCGCTGAAAGCAGCGCGGCATCGTCAACCACCCGGCCTGTAAGCGGGGGAAATTTGGGTTCCGCGGCAATGGCGGGACAGCCCGCCACAACATGAATGACACAGAGCAGCAGCGCCAGGCTGCAAATAGCCCGTGCGGCTGATACCGGATAACGCATGCAACGCGCCATCAGAACTTGACCTTCGGAGCCTCTTTCGCCTGTTCGGCGATGTCGAAGGTCTGCTTGACCCCGGCATCCGGATAGAGCACGCCTGCGACCCATCGGCCGGGAATGGTGCGCAGCTCGGTGTTATATTTCTGCACGCTAAGAATGTAATCGCGGCGGGCAACGCTAATGCGGTTTTCCGTGCCTTCGAGTTGCGACTGCAACGCTAAAAAATTCTGGTTTGATTTCAGATCAGGATATTTTTCCACCACCAGCAGCAGGCGCGCCAGGGCGCCGCCAAGGGCCGCCTGGTTCTGCTGAAACTGCTTGAACGCCTCGGGATTATTCAGAATATCCGGCGGCAACTGCATCTGCGTCGCTTTGCTGCGCGCCTCCACCACCGCAGTCAGGGTTTCTTTTTCCTGGCGCGCATAGCCCGCTACCGTCTCGACCAGGTTTGGCACCAGATCGGCGCGCCGCTGATACTGGTTCAGCACTTCGCTCCAGGCCGCTTTTGTGTCCTCATCATAGCGCGGCACGGCGTTGATATCGCAAGCCGACAAGCCCACAACGAAGAACAGGGCCAGAAGAATGCGGCTGGCGCGGGGAAATGCTATGCGGTTCATGAAAACTCTCCCGGCTGACAGTAAGCACAGCGCATAATTACATTTTAATCGATGCCGGTCGTTGATCCAAATCAAGCCGCCAATATTCTCCGCCTGCCGCGCGTCAGTGTAACTCATTTTTGATATTATCGGGAAGCGCATGCCACCACGCCCTTGCAACCAGCGCCTTCTTCCATTAGATGTAAAAAAGGCGTTATTTCAAAGCCGTCAGGAGGCTATTATACCGTGCGGTGGTCGTTAGGCATTATTATCGCCTTTAGCGTTTCGCTGATAGTGAGCGCCCTGACGGGGCCGTCTCCGGCTGCGGCGCATATAAACCATGCGAAAACAGATGCGGCTCACGCCCATCCCGCAGCGTCCCATCATCAACCACCGGATCAATCGCAAAATGACGCAAAAAACGGCGGGGGCTGCTGCATGCTGGCCTGTGTGCCGGTTATTGTGCAGGAGCAGCCCCCGCTTCAAATACGGTTGCGCGTGACAGAATGTGTTGCGCCCTTATTGGCGCGCAGTGCGGCCACGAATCGGGGCGAGCCGCCTTTTCATCCACCGCGCCGCGCCTGATCCGCACGCGCCGCTAAACTCTTCCAGTCTTCCCGGCCCAACTGACGCGCCCCCGCGCGCGCAGCGCCATACATAATGCAAAGGATAAACCATGAATCCGATCTTTTTCCCCCTGGCTGCGCTTATTGGCGCCGCCATTTCCGGCCTTCCCGCTCCGGCGTTTGCCTCCGCCGGTCACGATTACCCATTTGGCGAGCCGGGCAAACCCGCGTCCGCCACCCGCACCATCGAAGTCAATTTGGCTGATAATTATTATGAACCGGATGCGATTTCGGTGAAGGCGGGCGAAACCGTTCGCTTTGTGCTGAAGAACAGCGGCGAATTTCTGCACGAATTCAGCATCGACACCCTGGCCGAACATGCGGAGCACCGCAAGGAAATGGTGGAGATGATGGAGATGGGCATGCTCACCCCAACGGGCATTGACCCGGAGAAAATGAAGATGGACCATTCCAAGATGGACATGAGCGGCATGGACCATTCAAAAATGGATATGGGTGATACCAAAAAGAGCAAGGATATGCCGATGCGCCATGATGATCCCAACACCGTCATGCTGGCGCCTGGCGAGACCAGGGGAATGGTGTGGAAATTCACCAAAGCCATGGAAATTGAATTCGCCTGCAACATGCCGGGGCATTATGAGTCCGGCATGTTGGGCCGCATCGATTTTGCCAAATGAGGGGGATGATCATGCGTAAATACTGGTTTGGGCTTGCAACACTCTTTACACTGATTACACTGATCACAGGCTCCGGCGTATTCGCCGCAACCTATGACCTGACCATTGATGAAATGCGCGCGGGCTATAACAGGGGGCAGCGCCTGACCATGGCCATCAATGGGCAAATTCCCGGCCCCACCCTGCGCTTTACCGAGGGCGAGGACGTGACCATCAACGTCACCAACAAAATGGACACAGATACGTCCTTGCACTGGCACGGAATTTTGCTGCCGTTCACGCAAGATGGCGTGCCCGGCATCAGCTTTTCCGGTATCAAACCGGGCGAGACCTTTACTTATAATTTCAAAATCAAGCAGGCGGGCACCTACTGGTATCACAGCCATTCCGGCCTGCAGGAACAGGAAGGCATGTATGGTCCCATCATCATCACGCCCGCAAAGCGCGAGCCGTATAAATATGACCGCGACTATGTGGTGATGCTGTCGGACTGGAGCGATGAAAAAGCGGAAGCCATTCTTGGCCACCTGAAGAAAAACAGTGATTACTATAATTATGCGCAACGCACAGCCGGAACTTTTTTCAAGGATGTCTCGGAAAATGGCCTGGCGGCAACGCTGAAAGACCGTGCCGCGTGGGGGCAGATGCGCATGACCCCCACGGATATTTCCGATGTCAGCGGCTATACCTTCCTGATCAACGGCAAAAGTGCTGAGCAAAACTGGACCGGCCTGTTCAAGCCGGGCGAGCGGGTGCGGCTGCGCCTGATCAACGGCTCCGCCATGAGCTATTTCGATGTGCGCATTCCCGGCCTGAAAATGACCGTGGTGCAGGCCGATGGCAATAATGTGCAGCCGGTGCCTGTGGACGAACTGCGCA
>Ga0073919_1000001_pt1 | contig 80062 bp, 87 predicted proteins | sample GWRWT3_25Nov14_FD_71202 | JGI IMG/M metagenome (GOLD analysis project Ga0073919, IMG submission 71202) | Sand microcosm microbial communities from a hyporheic zone in Columbia River, Washington, USA - GW-RW T3_25-Nov-14 | ecosystem: Engineered > Artificial ecosystem > Sand microcosm >... | reverse complement strand
CAGCACCTGTTGCGCCACCGCGCATGCAGAAGTCAACCCGGCAAGACGCAGCGGGTCGCGCATTACCGCCGCCGCGCGGGCGCGCACCGGTTCAACAGAATAATTTCCCAGATGTTCGAACAGCCGCGCACGCCATTTGATACTGACTTCATTGCCGGGTTCCAGAACCCCGCGCATCTGCTTTGAGGCGCCATAGCGCACCAACCCCGCATGCCGGCCATGGCTGCGCGTCAGGGCATCCACTATAACCCCACGCTCCCCATGGCGCCGGGCCGATAAAATAATGGCGTCGTCAACCCATTCCATCTGCATATGCCATCAGTCTGCGGATCACCTTAATCCTTGCTGAAGTCCAATCCCATTTCACGATAACGGGCCGGTTCATCGAGCCATTTTTCATTTACTTTAACATGCAGAAAAAGATGAATGCGCCGCTCAAAACTTTTTTCCATATCATGGCGGGCGGCTTCACCGATCTGTTTCAGGGTTTGTCCGCCCTTGCCTAAAACAATGGGCTTCTGGCTGTCGCGCCGTACATAGATGGTTTGATCGATGCGCGCGCTGCCGTCTTTCATTTCTTTCCAGGATTCGGTTTCGACCGTTGAATCATACGGCAATTCCTGATGCACCCGCAGAAATAACTTCTCACGGGTGATTTCCGACGCCATCATGCGCCCGGTCGCATCCGATAGCTGGTCTTCGGGATACAGCCACGGCCCCGGCGCAACAACCCCCGCCAGAAACATACGCAAATCATCCACCCCATCGCCGTTTGAAGCAGAGATCATGAAGGTCCGGGTAAACAATCCTGACTGATCAAATTTTTCGGCCAGCGCCAGCAAGTCCTCGCGCCGGATCAGATCAATCTTGTTCAGCACCAGCACAGCCTTGCGCCGGTTTTTTGCCAGCCCATCCAGGATGGTCTGGGCATCAGCGTTTAACCCGCGCACCGCATCGATGACCAGCACGATGCAATCCGCCTCGTCCGCGCCGCCCCATGCCGCCTGCACCATGGCGCGGTCCAGCCGCCGTTGCGGTTTGAAAATTCCCGGCGTATCGACAAAGATAATCTGCGCATCCCCAAGCACCGCGATGCCGCGCAGCCGGGATCGCGTGGTTTGCACCTTATGGGTGACAATGGCCAGCTTCGCCCCAACCAGGCAATTCAGCAAAGTTGATTTTCCGGCATTGGTCGGCCCGATAAGGGCCACAAAACCGCATCGGGTCTGGGCAACAGCGTTCATGTGTTTTCCGGTGTTATAAAATCCACGTGCACTTCACGTAGCATGGCCAGTGCCGCTGCACGTTCCGCTTCGCGTTTCGAGGCCCCTGTGCCACATAATGGCGCATGACCCGGTAATTGCACTTCTATCACAAATACCGGCGCATGGTCAGGCCCTTCGCGACGGATCACGGAATAAACCGGGGTGCCCAGTTTGCGGGCCTGGCTCCATTCCTGTAATGCCGATTTAGCGTCAGAAGGCACAGCGGCCAGCCCTGCCAGCCGAGGCGTCCAGCAGGCTTCCACAAATGTGCGCGCCGCCGCCATGCCACCATCCAGATACATGGAGCCAATCACCGCTTCACACGCGTCGCCCAGAATAACGGGCTTGTTCTGGCCGCCACTTGCCGCTTCCGCAGGTGCCAGAATCAGACAGGCACCCAGATCGATCTCCCGCGCCACAGCGGCACAGGTTTCACGCCGCACCAGCGCATTCAGCCGCAACGCCAGCTCCCCTTCGTCCGCATCGGGGTAATGTTGTAGCAATAAATCCGCAATCAGAAACGCCAATACCCGGTCGCCCAGAAATTCCAGCCGCTCATTATTGCGGCTGTTTGCCGCCGTGGCGCTGGAATGGGTCAGGGCCTGACGCAGCAGGCCGACAGACCTGAATTGATATCCAAGCCGTTGCTGCAGGCGTGCAAGGTGGTCTGTGCTCACCTATTCTCCCTGTATCGAGCCGATGCTGCGGAACATCCGCTCATAGCGTGCGGCTTGCAACCAGCGCCAGAATTCCCACCATCGGGCGCTGCCATCTGTTGAGAAAAACAGAAACTCCGCCCGCCCGACAAGGTTTTCCATCGGCACAAAGCCAACGCCGCCATTGGGAACCCGGCTGTCACTGGAATTATCGCGGTTATCGCCCATCATAAAGACATGCCCCTGCGGCACGGTAAACACCCCCGTGTCATCGACCGGGCCGTTGATCAGCATATCCAGTACATTATGGCTGACACCGCCCGGCATGACCTCACGAAACTGCCGGATTTGCACGGCATTTCCCACAGCGTCTTTTTCCAGATAATCCGCAACCGGCGTTTGCGGCACAAGCTGCCCGTTGATGTAAAGTACACCGCCACGCATCTGAATGCGATCACCGGGCAAGCCGACCACGCGCTTGATATAATCCGTATGCCCATCGGTGGGCAGTTTGAACACCGCAACATCCCCGCGCGCGGGTTCCCTTCCCCAGATACGTCCGTCGAACAGTGGTGGACTGAATGGAAACGAGTGTCGGCTATATCCATAGCTGTATTTGGAGACGAACAGATAATCACCCACCAGCAGTGTCGGGATCATAGACCCGGATGGAATATTGAAAGGCTGAAACAAAAATGCCCGGATAACAAGGGCAATCAGCAGCGCGTAGACAATCGTCTTGATATTTTCAACCAGTTCACTCGGTTGCTTTTCGGACATTAAAAATTTCCTAGTTATTTGATACTGCAAGCGGCACGGCGGTAATTAGCACAATCGCCTGCGCCAGTGGAAAATCATCGGTAAGGGTCAGATCGATCTGCGCGCTACACCCGGCAGGGGTGATTTCCTGCAGCCGCTGCAACGCGCCGCCAGTCAGCACCATGGTTGGCTTGCCGGAAGATAGATTGCTGACCCCCATATCGCGCCAGTAGACACCTTTGCGAAATCCGGTTCCCAGCGCCTTTGAGCAGGCCTCCTTGGCAGCGAAACGTTTGGCGTAACTGGCCGCGCGGTTGTGTTTGCGTTCAGAGCGCGCCTGTTCCTTTTCTGTGTACAGACGGTTTATAAAGCGCGCACCAAACCGTTCCAGGGTTTTTTCGATGCGCCGGATATCGATCAGATCATTGCCAAGACCAATAACCATTAGCGGCACGCCTCATCCATCAGCTTGCGCATGCGCGTGATCGCCGCATGCAGGCCACTGAAAATCGCTTCGCCAATCAGAAAGTGACCGATATTCAGCTCAACCACCTGTGGCATTGCGGCAAACACGCCGACCGTATCAAAACTGATGCCATGGCCCGCATGCACTTCCAGCCCCAGCGCGGCAGCATCAATGGCGGCCTTGCGATGTTTGGCAAGCTCGGTCTCCGCCGCCGCACGATCCCCGGCACTAATTTCCTCACAATAGGCGCCTGCGTGTAATTCAATAATGTCCGCACCAATTTCCTTTGCCGCAACAATCTGTCTTTCGTCCGGATTAATAAATAGGGAAACACGAATACCCGCTTCACGCAGACGACCTGCAAATAGCTTCAGAAAATTATGCTGGCCAGCCACATCCAGGCCACCCTCGGTGGTTTTTTCTTGGCGCTTTTCCGGCACCAGACACACCGCATGAGGGCGGTACCGCAATGCAATGTCCAGCATTTCTGAGGTGGCCGCGCATTCCAGATTTAACGGCAGATTAATCTCACGGCTAAGGCGTAATACATCGTCGTCGGATATATGCCTGCGGTCTTCGCGCAGATGCGCGGTAATACCATCGGCCCCCGCATCCGCAGCCAGCTTTGCGGCGCGCACCGGATCGGGATGCAGCCCGCCCCGCGCGTTACGAATGGTCGCAACATGGTCGATATTCACACCAAGCCGCAGGTAAGGGGGGGCGCCCATCAACGCACCACGCCTGTTTGCGATGGCATGGCGCCCGCGGCAAGTGAGGGGTGCGTTTTAATAAAGCGTGCACGCCTCGCGGTCTGATATTTCGCAACACCATTTTTAACAGGAAAATAAAACACCAGCCCTGCCAAAATACCGACGGGAATACTGCCCACAAGAAACGGCATGAACATATCCCAAAAGCTGGCGGCGTCGAACCTTGGCAGAGTCAGGTCAATGGGCGCCGCGGATGATTCCCCCAGAATCGCCGCACCTGTCTGATATACCGCCGCCCACATCAGAGGATAGGTCACAGGATTCCCAAGAAAATTTCCCAGCATCGAAGCCGCGATATTCACCCGCAACGCCCACGCAACCAAACCGGACAGGGCAAGATGAAAACCCAGAAAAGGTGAAAACGACATAAAAACGCCAACTGCAAAACCCAGCGCAACCGTATGCGGCGATGCATCCAGGCGCACCAGCCTGTGCCATAAATACATCATGGTGCGCCGGTAACCCGACGTCGGCCATATCAACTCCCGCGTCTTTTGAAACAGCGTCCGTTCTGTCCGGCGTTTGAACACTTCTATTAAAACCTTTTTAACCGTGGGTACGTTCCACCTTGCTGACATGGGGAGAGCCCCGCAACGCGGCGATAATATTATTCAAATGTTTAACGTCGCGCACTTCAATATCCACCAGCATGTCAAAAAAATCCGGGGTACGACCGGAAATTTTAAGATTACTGATATTCCCCTGATTTTTTGCGATAAGGGTTGAAAGCACGGACAGGGATCCCGGCTCATTCGACAATGTGGTTTCGATACGACCCACAAAAAATTCCGGCGCGTCACCGCTGGCGTCCCAACTGACATCCAGCCAGCGTTCAGGCGTATCGCCGAATTGCTCCAGAATTTCACAGTCAATGGTGTGTATCGTTGCGCCGCCGCCGGTGGTTTGAATACCGACGATACGGTCTCCCGGCAGGGGGTGACAGCAATCTCCATAATGCACAGCAATCCCTGCCGTCATGCCGCGAATGGGAATGGCCGCCGAACGCGGACGGCGGCCATTCCCATTCGCGGTGGTCAGGGCGACAGGTATCTGCGGCGCCTTCATTTTAATGCCGGGGAAAGCGGCTTCCATAAGCTGCAACCCGGTCAAAAGACCGCGCCCCAGCCTTTCGTAAACCTCCTCAACCGAATTCAGATTTAATGGTTGCAGCGCCTGCGCCACTGCTTTTTCCGTAAACGGATAATCTTCCGTGCGGAATGCCTTTTGCGCAATTTCTCTGCCCAGAGTGACATATTCTCCGCGCTGGCTTTCACGTACATATCTACGCACAGCCGCGCGCGCTTTTGCAGTCACCGCCACGCCTTCCCATCCAGGCGAAGGTGTTTGTGCCTCAGACCGGATTATCTCCACCTGATCGCCATTTTTCAGCTCTGACTGTAATGGCATCGGGCGTCCATTGATGCGGCATCCCACACAGCTATCGCCAACCTCGGTATGCACGGCATAGGCAAAGTCAATCGGCGTCGCCCCGCGCGGCAAGGCAATCAAGTCTCCAGCAGGCGTAAAACAGAACACCTGATCAACGAACAGATCCAGCTTTGTATATTCCAGAAACTGCTCGGGGCTTTCGCCGTCTTCAATCATCTCCACCAGTTCACGCAGCCAGACATAAGGATCATGCAGCAATACAGACGCATCTGCGCCATTCTTCTGCTTGTACTGCCAATGCGCGGCAACGCCATATTCCGCCAGGCGGTGCATATCAGCGGTACGGATTTGAATTTCCACGCGCTGCTTGTCCGGGCCAATCACCGTGGTGTGAATGGACTGGTAATTGTTACGCTTTGGCGTCGATATATAATCCTTGAAACGTCCAGGCATAACGGGCCATGCCTGATGAATGACGCCGAGGGCGCGATAACAGTCATCCGCCGTGTCAACAATCATGCGGAACCCGAAAATATCAGAAAGCTGTTCAAAGGAAATTGCCTTGCGCTGCATCTTGCTCCAGATGGAATAAGGACGCTTTTCACGTCCGGACACCGTCGCCCTGATACCTTTTGCAGCAAGCGTTTCCTTCAGCAGAACCGCAATGCGGTCCGTGCTTTCACCGGTACGCTGGCGTAAAAAATCACGCCGCACGATAACCGATTCCCGCGCCTCGTTATTCAGCTCCGCAAAAGCTAAATCCTGCAACTCCTCCAGCATTTCCTGCATGCCGATGCGCCCGGCCAGCGGCGCGTAAATTTCCATGGTTTCCCTGGCAATCCGTTCGCGCTTTTCCGGATTTTTGATAAACTGCAATGTCCGCATATTATGCAGCCTGTCAGCCAGCTTCACCAGCAGCACACGAATATCCACCGACATCGCAATCAGCAGTTTGCGGAAATTCTCCGCCTGCTCGCTCTGTTTGGACGTAAAAGAAATTTTGGATAGTTTGGTGACGCCCTCAACCAGCGCCGCCACTTCCGGGCCAAAAGACTGATCAATTTCCTCCGGCGTCGCTGCGGTATCTTCCAGCGTATCGTGCAGCAGGGCCGTGGTGATCGTCGCGGTATCCAGTTTTAATCCGGCAAGGATGCCCGCAACCTCGACAGGGTGGGAAAAGTATGGGTCGCCCGACGCACGTTTCTGATCACCATGCGCCCGGGTGGCGAAAACATATGCGCGGTTCAGCATCGCCTCGTCCAGATTTGGATCGTACGCGCGCACCATGTCGACAAGTTCATATTGCCGGATCATCGGCGTGGCCCATGTGATTTACGGCCAACAGAAAATATCGTCAGAAATTTGTTCTGCGCACACGCCAGGCATGCCCGCGCAATGACATCGCTATCAGGAATGAAACTGCAACGCTTATCTGCCACCACTTGATGATGCACTTCCGCCATCTGCTTCATTGCGCATTGCGCGAAGCAAATCCTCTTCGCTCATAGTATCAACTGCTTCATCATTTTCCGACCCCGCCAGCAGAGGCAAACCGCCCTCTTCCGCATCTTCATTGCGGCTGTAACGTTGCAGGCTGGCAAGCAGATCTTCGCGCAGACGATCCGGCTGCACGGTCTCTTCCGCAATTTCGCGTAACGACACTACCGGGTTTTTATCATTGTCGCGGTCCACCGTAATGGGCGCGCCGGACGAGATTGCCCGGGCCCGCTGCCCGGCCAGCAATACCAGTTCAAACCGGTTCTGAATTTTGTCGATGCAATCTTCAATAGTAACGCGCGCCATGGGCTGGCCTCCGGATAAGTCTGAATCTGGGAAACTAACCCTCTATCTAGTCATTTATGCGTTACAGTGCAACAGATTATGCTAAAGCCGCCATACGCCATGGGGTTCTGGCAGGGCGGTAAAAAGTTCCCGCGCCGTGCGTTTTAGCACAGGATGCCGCCATTCCGGCGCAATATCACACAACGGGGCCAGAACAAACGCCCTCTGATGCAGTCTTGGATGCGGGACCTGCATCCCATTTTCAAGGCAGATATCATTATAAGCCAATAAATCCAGGTCCAGAGTCCGGGGAGCATTTATAACGCTCCGAACCCGCCCAAATTCAAGCTCGATAGCCTGTAAACTTGTCAACAGGGCCTCTGGCGGCAGGGGCGTCGTGATGCAAACAACGGCATTTACGAAATCCGGCTGCTCAGACACCGGAACCGCATGCGCCCCATACCAGGGTGAACAGAGCACAACCCCCCAGCCTCGCGCTGCCATCATGCCAAGAGCGTGTGGCAGGCCCTGTTCTGGCGGACCAAATTGGCTGGGCAGGTTACCCCCTATCCCGATCAGGATCATCTCACTGCCTAATATTTTGCCACATTACACAATTATGTAATATAGTCGGTCCCGGTGTCTCTTTACCACTAGCGAATACCTGCATGGATTTAGCAGGATGTCCTTTAACCGCGCGCCGGGCGGCGTTTTATAGGCCCGGATGCAACCATATAATAAAAAGGTATTTTATGAAATTTTATCCAAACGAACGTATTGCACTTTTTATTGACGGTTCAAACCTTTATGCCGCCGCCCGCGCCCTGAATTTCGACATTGATTACAAGCGGCTTCTGGATCATTTTTCTGAAAACAGCATGCTGGTGCGGGCATTTTATTATACCGCCCTGATCGAAGATCAGGAATATTCTCCCATTCGACCACTCGTCGATTGGCTGGATTATAATGGCTACACCATGGTCACAAAGCCGACCAAGGAATTTACCGACGCCTTTGGCCGCAAAAAAATCAAAGGCAATATGGACATTGAACTGGCCATCGATGTCATGGAAATGGCCGAGCATCTCGATCATGCAATCATTTTTTCCGGTGACGGGGATTTTCGCCGTCTGGTCGAAGCAATCCAGCGCAAAGGTCTTCGCGTGACGGTGGTTTCCACTGTGAAATCAAATCCGCCAATGATCGCGGATGAATTGCGCCGTCAATGCGATCGTTTTATCGAACTTATGGATATCGCACCCGCCATCTCGCGGGATTCAGGAGCCAGGCCAACACGGCGTCACGATGATTTCCGTGATTCGCAGCCAATTCTGGGGGGCACCCGCCGCCTTGATCCCGCACCCGCCATGGCCGTTGGAGACGAAGACGATTTCGAAGATGATGACGACAATTACGAAGATGATGAAGACGGCGACTATGATGACGATGATGACGACGCCAATTGACAGTTAGGCATGCGCGCCGAAGAACCAGCAGGCGACTGTCAGCTTTGCCCGCGCCTGGCCGCAATGCGCCAAACCAACCGGCAGGCCCAGCCGGACTGGTTTAATCGCCCGGTTCCATCTTTCGGAGACCCAAACGCCCGCCTGTTAATTGTCGGTCTTGCCCCAGGCCTACAGGGGGCGAACCGCACAGGGCGTCCGTTTACCGGCGATTATGCGGGCGATCTTCTCTATGCAACATTGGCGGCGCACGGCTTTAGCCAGGGCGATTATGCGGCCCACGCGCAGGATGGCTTACGTCTCAAGGATTGCATGATCACCAATTCGGTGCGCTGCGTGCCGCCACAAAACAAGCCTGAAACTTCTGAAATTTTCAATTGCCGTAAATATTTAAAGGCAACAATTGCGATCATGTCAGAAGTAGAAGTCATTCTTACCCTGGGAAAAATCGCCCATGACAGCACCACAACCGTGTTTGGCCTTCGCCCCTCAAAAGCCAAATTCGCCCATGGCGCGCGCCATGAATTGCCGGACGGGCGCATACTGATCAACAGCTATCATTGCTCGCGCTACAACACGAACACGCGGCGCCTGACGCCGGAAATGTTCAGTGTGGTGTTTGACAATATCAGAAAAATCCTTAAATAAATCTTTCTACTTCACCACATGCAAAATTCGCGGTGTCCGCGACAGATCACATTGCACAGGCCTGCCATCGCGATGCACCGACACAGGATGATATTGCCGCACGCGCATATGCGGCAGATCAACCAGATAGACGCCGCTATTCCAGCCAAAATAATGGTCCCACTGAAGAAAGCCCCATTGCGGCCAGTCTGCATCCGGGGGCGGCACAATATCCGCAACCAGCTTATGATGCACCGCGCAAAACCCGGAAACACAGCGCCCCGGACTTGTGGGATCAAACAATGCGGCCGCCGCCTGCAACATGCCCGGCACGTAAAATCCATCTTCAAGCAACAGGATGCCAACGGAAATTTGTGATCCAAACGTAAAATGAATAAGAGCCCGGTCCAGCATCCCTACCCTTTCTCGCGCATCAGGCGGCCCTGTTCGCGTTTCCAGTCGCGGTCTTTTTCACTGGCGCGCTTGTCATGCTGTTTTTTGCCGCTGGCCAGAGAAATGACCAGCTTGGCCAGACCGCGATCATTGAAGTACAGCCGCAACGGGATCAGCGTAATGCCCTGCTGTTTGCGCAACCCTGACAGGCGGCTGATCTGTTTACGATGCAATAACAGCTTGCGTTTGCGGCGCGGATCGTGGCTGTCATACCGGCCGGCGGGATCATAGGGTGGGATATAGGCATTGATCAGCCACATCTCATCGCCTTCTGCGCTGGCATAGGATTCCGCGATATTGGCACGGCCCGCGCGCAACGACTTCACCTCCGATCCCTTGAGCATGATCCCGGCTTCCACCGTTTCGCCAATTTCATAATTGTAGCGCGCCTTGCGGTTATCAGCCAGCAACCGTCCTGCATCTGATTTTTTAACCGGCTTCTTCGCTGCTTTGTTTTTGCCTGCCATTATTTTATATGCAGATCCTCAAGCGCCGCTGACAGCTTGCGGACGGGTAAGCAGCCCAAGTCCGTCCATCGCCGCGCGTACGGTTTTCCCGGTCGACGCCGCAACCGGAACCATCGGCAGGCGCAACTCATTGTTGCACAGTCCCCGCAGGCTGACGGCATATTTAATTGGCCCCGGACTGGTTTCCACAAACAGCGCATCATGCAGCGGCATCAATTTATCCTGCCACTGCAATGCGGTTTTGAAATCCCCCGCCATCAAAGCATTCTGAAACGCTGCAATTTCCGCTGGCGCCACATTGGCGGTCACAGAAATGCAGCCATGCCCGCCATGTGCCGCCTGGCCCAACGCATTTCCGTCATCACCGGAAAGCTGGATAAAATCTGGCCCGATTGCCACGCGCTGCAAACTGGTGCGCGTAATATCATTCGCTGCGTCTTTCACCCCGACAATATTCGGCAGTTTGGCCAGCCGCGCCATGGTCTCAACGGTCATATTGACCCCGGTGCGGCCCGGTATGTTGTAAATCAGGATCGGAATATCCGCCGCATCGTTCAGTGCCTTGTAATGCTGATACATGCCTTCCTGGGTTGGCTTGTTGTAATAGGGAACAACCACCAGCGTGCCCGCCGCCCCTGCCCGTTTGGCATGCACTGTCAAATCAATGGCTTCGGCAGTGGAATTGGAACCTGTGCCGGCGATCACCGGTACACGCCCCGCCGCCGCCTCAACACACATTTCCACAACACGCTTATGTTCGTCATGATCCAGTGTCGGCGATTCGCCCGTCGTGCCACAAGGTACCAGGCCGTGCGATCCCTGCCTGATCTGCCAGTCCACAAACTCCTGAAACGCCTTATCGTCCACCTTGCCGTTGCGAAACGGGGTGATAAGGGCCGGGATTGAGCCAAAAAACATAGGCCTGGATGAGGGCATGGGCTGCCTGTGGCTTGGAGTTGAAATATTAAAGGGAAATTACCACACTCATGTGCCGTGGCAAGGGCGCCTTTACAAGCAGTAAAGCAAAGATGCCTTAAATTATATCTCTATAAAGCTTGGCTGGGCATCCTGGCCCGCCTATTGTCAGGACCACTGCATTTAAGAGATTCGCAATGCTATCGCACACATCACCGCGCCAGAAATTTTGGCGCTATATTGTCACCGTTAGCATGGCGCTGCTTGCCGGAACCCTGGCGCCGCTGCAAGCGCATGCTGCGGAACAGGGCCACCTGGTTGCGCGCGCTGTTGGCGCCATAGATAGCGGCAGCTGGCAATATGCCCGCAAGCTGGCCTCGCAAAGTGGTGATCCCGCCGCCCGCAAGCTGGTCGAGTATCTGTATCTGACTTCCTCGCGCAGCAGCCCAAGCTTTGCCGAAATTGCCAGCTTTCTGATCGCCAACCCAAGCTGGCCGGGCATGAAAGAACTGGTGGTCCGTGCGGAACACAGTTTTCTGCCCTCCATGCCCCTGCGCGAACGTGTCGAATGGTTCCGCCGCTATCCGCCCTACACGGCCAAGGGAAAATATCAGGCTGCGCAGACTTTCATGGATGCCGGCGATCATAAAACCGGTCTGCGCGTCCTGCGCGAACTATGGCGCGAGGGCGGCTTCGATACCGACATAGAACGCCAGATTTTGCGTCAATATGGCCATAAACTGGACCGGCAGGATCACATCGCCCGCTTTGATGGATTATTATGGCGCGGACAACGCGATGCGGCGGTACGCATGTACAAACTGGTTGGCCAGGACATGGAGCTTTTGGGCAAGGCCCGCATTGCCCTGCGCTATCGCGCACCGGATGTCGAGGCGGCTTTATCGCGTGTTCCCAATCTGTTACGCGCCGATGCCGGCCTGTTTTATGAGCGGGTGCATTGGCGCCTGAATAACGGCAAACCGGAACTGGCGCTGGAACTGGCGCGTAATGCCGCCAACAGCCTGCGCGCACCGCAATCCTCTATCGGTGAAATCTGGTGGGATCATCAGGAAACCATTGCCCGCATGGCGCTGGAAAAGCGTGATTACAATACAGCCTATCAAATAGCCGCCACCCACAATTTCCGCCCGCCAGAAGAAGCCGCCTCTTATGCCGAAGCAGAATGGCTGGCGGGCTGGGTGGCGTTACGGTTTCTCAAACAACCCGCCAAAGCGTTCCCGCACTTCACCCGCCTGTACAATGCCGTGACTTCGCCGATGAGCCGCAGCCGGGGGGCCTATTGGGCAGGCCGCGCCGCCGAAGCAAAAGGCGATCAGAAATCCGCAAAATTCTGGTATGGCGAGGCCGCCCGTTACCCCGTCAGCTTCTATGGTCAGCTTGCAGCCGAGTGGAATGGCGGAACCGTAGTGCGCGCGGCGCTGGATAACACCACGCGTCCTACACAAAAGGAAATGAATACCTATGCCCAAAAGGAACTTGCCCGCGCAACGAAAATTCTGTTGTCCGTGAACAAGGACAGTCTGGCAAAACAATTCTACACAGCACTGGTGGAATCGTCACGCAAACCACAGGATTACCGTCTGGCGGCCGCTTTTGCGACAGAACTGCAACGCCGGGATTTTGGCGTGATTGCCGCCAAACTGGCAAGCCGCGACGCCGTCTGGCTGTTCGAAGAAGGCTATCCCGTGCTCAATCTGCCCACTGATCTGGGGGGGCGCAACGGCCCGGAAATACCCCTGATCCTGGCGCTGTCAAAACAGGAAAGCGGATTCAACGTCAAGGCCGTCAGCCCTGCTGGCGCGCTGGGGCTGATGCAGTTGATGCCTGCCACCGCGCAGGAAATCGCCCGCCAGATCAAGGCGCCCTATTCACCGCAACGGCTAACCCGTGATCCCGTTTATAATCTTCGTCTGGGTACGGCCTATCTGGATAAGATGCTGGCAAATTTTGACGGGTCTTATGTGATGGCGCTGGCCGCCTATAATGCCGGCGGCAGCCGCGTCGTGAAATGGTCCGCCAAAAATGGCGATCCGCGCAAATCCACCACCGATGTGATCGACTGGATCGAGATGATTCCGTTCCGTGAAACCCGCAACTATGTACAGCGCGTGATGGAGGGCGTCGGCGTGTACCGTCTGCGCCTGGGCGTCACTGGCGACCCGTTCCGCATCGACACCGACCTGCTGCGCGGCCGCCCTGCCCGCACCATTCAGTTGCAACCGCCCGAAAGGCCGGCGCGCAAGGCAGGGTGAAAGGCTGGAACTACCCCATCCGCTTCACCGCCTGAATCATCTGCTCAAAGCCGTTGAGGAAATTGGAGCGGTCCTTTTTGCCAAAGCCTGCGCTCTGGCTGTTGATGGCGCCCTGCTCGCGCAATTGGGTCAGCAGGTTGCGGGTGGCGAGCACATCACCAATGCTGGCCTCGGTAAAAGCTTTGCCGTTCGGGCCGATACAGGCCGCGCCCTTTTTGATGACGCGCGCGGCCAGCGGAATATCGGCGGTGACGCAAATATCGCCCTGTGCGATTTGTTCAACGATCCAGTCATCGGCGGCGTCGGGCGTATTGGGCGCCACATGCTGGCGCACCAGCGGGCCATCCACCCCGCGCAGCCATTGATTGCTGACCAGAACCACCGGCAGCGCATGGCGGGCGGCGACTTTCAGCGCCTCCTGCTTTACCGGACAGGCATCGCCATCAATATAGACTTGCACGTGGTCCCATCACATCCCGTACAGATCGGCCTTATCAAGCGTGTTCTGCACAATGCGCACCGAGGCAGCGTCGATCATCATGCCTTCATAGGTTACGGCGCCTTCGCCGCGCGCCAGGGCTTCGTCATAGGCCTTGGCCATGGCGCGGGCGCGGGCCACTTCTTTAGGATCGGGCGAAAACACCGCCTGGGCGATTTCGCACTGGCTGGGATGGATGGCCCATTTGCCCACCATTCCCAGAATAGAGGCGCGTTCGGCCTCGCGGCGATAGGCGTCGGGGTTTTTGAAATTGGCGAACGGGCCGTCTACCGGGTCCAGCCCGTTGGCGCGCGCGGCGATGGTCATTTTGTAGCGGGTGTAATGCCAGATATCGCCAGGATAGGCGCTGTCGCCGCCAATATGGCGCACATCAATGCCCTGGCTGGCGGAATAATCGCCCATGCCGAAAATCAGGCATTCCAGACGCGGCGTTGATTTGGCGATTTCCTCAACATTCATCATGCCTTCGACTTCTTCAATCAGCACTTCGATGCCGATGCGCCCTTCAACCAGGCCCAGTTTTTTCTCAAGCTGGTTGAGCAACGTATCCACAAATGTCAGATCATGCGCCGATTTCGCCTTGGTCAGCATGATGGTGTCGAGATTGCGCCCGGCCTTGGTCACCACCTCGATAATATCGTCATGGCACCATTCGGTCGCGCAATCATTGACGCGCACACAGCGCACCTTTTTACCCCAGTCCAGATTATTCAGCGCATCAGCGATCAAACCACGCGCGCCCACCTTGGCGCTGGGCGCAACCGCATCTTCCAGATCCAGAAACACATGATCGACATTGGGAAGGCCAACCCCTTTCACCATCATCTTCTCACTGCTGCCGGGTATCGATAACTGACAGCGCCGGGCGCGTTTGGGACGTTTATTATGGTGAGCCATGATCTTCTCCTGTTTATGTTTTAACGCACAGCGCCGCTGTTGCGCAGCGCCGCAATTTGTTCCGCCGAATAACCGGCGTCCTGCAAAATCGCATCCGTATCTTCGCCCAGCAGCGCACCACGCCGCGCCACGCCGCCTTGCGTTTTGGTCATGCGGATGGGGGTTCCGGCGATACGCACCGGATCGCGCCCCGGCTGTTCCACCTGCGGCAGCATTTCGCGAACCGCCGTGTGCGGATCATTAAAGATATCAACGACATTATTGACCGGGCCAAACGGAATTTTGCCGCCCAGACATTGGGCCAACTGATTTTTGGTCAGGGTTCTGGTCCAGCCGCCCACCATTTCCACAACTTCGGCATTGCGCGCCACGCGCGCCGCATTCAGCGCATAGCGCTCATCCTCGCCAAGTTCCGGCCTACCCATATTTTCCGCCAGAATTTTCCAGAAATGATCACGCGGACAGGCAATCGACACCCAGCCGTCTTTGGCAGGAAACAGTCCAAACGGACACAACAGCGGATGCGAATTTCCCTCCGGCCCCGGCACCGCGCCGTCATAGCTGTGCTGATAGACAATGCGTTCGCACAGCGCCAGAATGGCGTCATACATGCCGACATCGACAAATTGCCCCTCGCCAGTTTTTTCAGCGTGGCGAACGGCTGACAAAATGCCAATCGTCATCAGCATGGCCGGAACAATATCGCCCACGCCGGGGCCAATCTTCAGCGGCGTGTGTGCGTCCGGCCCGGTAATGCCCATGATGCCGCCCATGGCCTGGGCGATAACGTCAAAGGCCGGCCAGTCCGCATACGGACTTTTTCCCGTGCGCGGATCGCCAAAGCCGCGCACCGTCGCATAGACCAGTTTCGGATTGATCTTCGCCAGGCTTTCATAGGAAAGCCCAAGCCGGTCCATCACGCCCACCCGGTAATTTTCCACCAGCACATCGGCGTCCTTCACCAGACGGCGTAGCACTTCTTTACCGGCCTCGGTTTTCAAATCCAGCGCAAGCGACAATTTATTGCGATTGATGCTCTGAAAATAACCGCCAAACGGTATGTCTTGCTGCCCCTTGCCCAGCGTGCGCGTCATGTCGCCGCCCTTGACCGGTTCAATCTTGATGATCGTGGCGCCCTGATCGCCCAGCAGCATGGTGGCGAACGGCCCCGCCAGCATCATGGTCAGATCAATAACCTTGAGGCCTTTCAGCGCGCCGCTGGTGACAGGGGATGCGATCATTTCACGGCCCTTTGATTTAGTAACCGTGTCATCGCGAGCGAAGCGTGGCGATCCAGAGTCACACGGGAAAGCCTTCGACTGAGGCTTCTGGATTGCCGCGTCGCTTCGCTCCTCGCAATGACGATGAATTGGCTAAGCTCCACACTATAAACCATTCCTACGACCCGCGCTTTTTGATCAGCACCCGGCGCTCGCCCTCAAACACTTCCTTGCCATCCTGATTATAACCATAATGTTTGAAATGAACGATACCCGCATCCTTCTGGCCGCTATCATCCTTGGACAGAACTTCCGTATACGCATATAGCGTGTCGCCGTGAAACACCGGGCCTTTCAGCCGGATTTTATCCATGCCAATTTCGCGCAGGGCGTTTTCACCGGTGTCCTGCATGGAAAGGCCGACAATGGTGGCGATGGTGACGCCGCCGAAATTCACCCGGTGCGGAAAGATCGCGCCGGATTTCGACATCAAATCTTCGTTGAAATGCCCCTCCGCCGTGTTCATCACCTGCAATGTGGTGCCGACATTGTCATATTCCATGATCGTCTTGCCCCGCGCATGCTTGTAGACATCGCCGGGGGTGAAGTCTTCGTAATAATTATTCGATCCAGTTAGCGCCATGATCAGCTTTTCCCCCGTCCCATCAGGCTGTCGGAAATGATCCGCAACTGAATTTCCGATGTGCCTTCGAATATTTTGGTCAGCCGCGCATCGCGCCAGTACCGCTCGACCGCGTTCAGTTTGGTGTAGCCCGCGCCACCGAAAATCTGCAACGCCTCGCTGGTAACGCGCTCAGACATTTCGGAGGCAAAATATTTCACCATCGCCGCTTCGCGGTCGCAACGTTTGCCGGTGTCGATCTGGTGGCAGACAAAATACATTAATTGCCGTGCCGCTTCGATTTCGGTCGCCATTTTGGCGATCTTGAACCGGATCGCCTGAAAATCGCCAATCTGTTTGCCGAACTGCACCCGCTGTTTGGCATATTCCATGGCGTCTTCCAGCGCGCCCTGCGCCAGCCCGATGGAGCGCGCCGCTGTATGCGCGCGCGCACGTTCCAGCCCGGAACTGATCTGATAAAAGGCGTTGCCGCCGCCCTTCTTGCCGCCCACTTGCGCGCTTAGCGGCACCCGGCAGCCATCAAAGGCAAGCTCAAAAGTATTCCAGCCGAAATAACCGATTTTTGGAATGGCCGCGCCCTTGCAGTTGTTCGGCAATTCGCCGCGTGGTTTTTCCACGATGAAACCCGAAATGCCCTTGTGCCGCGCCTTGGGATCGACCGCTTCCGTGCGCGCCACCACATAAATATAATCCGCGTCATCGGCAAAGGTGCACCAGTATTTATTGCCGGTAATCACCCATTCATCGCCGTCCTGAACCGCGCGGCAGGTCAGCGCCGCAATGTCCGACCCAGCCCCCGGTTCCGACATGGAAAAAGCGCCCAGCCATTCGCCGCGCGCCACCTTGGGCAGGCGGTCCTGCAATTGCTCCTCGGTCATGCCACGCGAACCGATCAGGCCGTTGCCGCGCGCAATCAGACTTGCGACGCTCATCCAGCCGCGCGCCAGTTCTTCCGCCACCAGGCAATATTCAAAACAGCCCAGCCCCATGCCGCCGTAACGTGTGGGAATGGTGATGCCGAAATAGCCCATATCGGCCATTTTCTGTCGCAAATCCATGGGGATTTTGCCCTGCACCGGATCAAGCTCATTGGCGACGGGCAGCACTTCTTTCATGGTGAAGGCGCGCGCGCTGTCCTTGATCAGTCGGCGCTCATCGGTCATATAGCCTTCGCCCGCATTGGGATTAATGTCCCATGCATCGCCGCCCAGTTTTTCTGTCGTGCTCATGCTCTGATCCTCACTAAATTCGTTCGCTGATAATCCACCACCAGTTCCTTGTGCTGATTGAATCCTTCCGTGTGCCAGGTGACAATGCCAAAGCCTTTCATCTTTTCCGAAATGCGTTTGTCCTTCACCGTCGAACGTGCGGTCACCGTATCGCCTTCATACACGGGGCGATGATAGGTAAGCGCATCCACGCCCAGAAACGGCCCGCCGCCTTCGCTTAAATCTTCCACTGTCAGCCCGAACACCGTGTTGAACACCAGCATCGGATTAACCACAATGCCCGGATGCCCATGCGCCTTTGCATATTCCACATTGAAATATAGCGGATTGTAGGAAAGCGTCAGCGTCGTGAACAGCGAATTATCGCCCGCATTGATCGTGCGCCCCCAGTGATGTTCAAACACCTGCCCCACCTCGAACACCCCATAATGGTTGCCCTTCGGGATCAGCCGCGCCCGTTCTGTAAGGTTTCCCGGCATTATTTCCTCCTGACATTTTGTGTCATCGCGAGCGAAGCGTGGCGGCCCGCAATGACATTTTTACTACTCTCTCAACCCGCCCGGAGCAAAGGCCCCAGATCGGAAAAATTTTCAAGCGATTCCAGATTGCGGATGGCGGTAGCCAGTTCGCGCGCCCGCCGCTGGCCTACCACCGGATCAGAAATGGCGTGAAACTTGTTCGTCAGTTTTTCCCACTGCGCATCCAGACCGCTTGCGGGTATTCCGACATTGGCGTTAAGTGCGAAGCTGCGCCCGTCCGCCATGTCGATGATCACTTCGCTGTCCTGCGGGTCCGGTTTGTTATGCACCTCGACAGTCACCTTGTCGCGCAGGCTGATCACATCGGCACGGTTGGCGTTCTCATCGCTATAGGTTTCGATGCTGGCGGTGTCCAGACCCGTCAGCGCAAAGGCCGTCGTCGTCCGCAGGCTGAACTTCGTCTCCAGCCCGGTTGTGGGCGAGGGAATATTGCACACCCGCAAATGGCCCTTGTCGACCATCACCCGCACCGCCCTGATCTTGTCCGCCGCGATGTCGTGCTGGCGGCGCAGCCCATGCGCCGCTTCCAGGCTGGAATGGGTCAGATAACAGGCCGCATGATATTTGAACAGGGTGTTGCGGATATGGCTGCCGCCTTTGGGCGCGGCCAACGCGGCTTCGGGCTTCAAACCCTTGCTCTGGGTTTCGCCAAAGCCCTGCTCGACCTCCAGCACGTCAGGGCGGCTGGTGAAGCCGCGCGCCGCCAGACGCGCCGCCATCAGCCCGCTCATCGCCGCATGGCCCGCATGAAACGGCTTGCACATGGTACCAAACATCGACTTGAAGCCCGATGCCTGGGTGCCGGCAATGCCCAGCGCCATCGCGGTCACATCAGCATCCAGCCGTAGTAAATTCGCCGCCGCCGCCGCCGCGCCAAAACAACCCAGCGTCGCTGTCGCGTGCCAGCCCGCCGCATAATGGCTGGGCGAAACAGCGGAGCCGATGCGGCACTCGGTTTCAAAACCCGCCACAAAGGCCTCGATCACCTCGCGGCCGGATTTGCCATATTGCTCCGCCAGCGCGAATACCACGGGCGCCACCGGCACTGTGGGATGCCCCATCATGAATAATTGCACATCGTCATAATCCAGCGCATGCGACGCCGAGCCATTGATCAGCGCCGCCTGGGTCGCAGTCACCCTGCCCGGCAGGCCAATCAGGCTGGCCTGCGCATGGCCGCCTTCGGCCAACGCCTCTTCATGCAGAATGGCGGTTAACGGCTCGCTCGCGCCCGCCAGCGTCACCCCCAGAAAATCCAGCAGGCACTGCTTGGCCATAATCGCCGCTTCATCCGGCAGATTGTCATAGCGATAATCCGCCGCCTGCGCCGCCAGTTTTTGGGTTAATCCCTGGGTCTGCATGGTTCCCTCCTGTTTATTATGCCGCCATATTAGCATTTCACTCAATCTAGTGTAATGGTTTGCGCCCCGCCATAGAGATGATTTATAGTACGGCAAATGGCGTCGGGCCAGCGGCCCGTAACCGGCAACGATAAAGACTGGGAGAGAGCATGGCCGAACGTAGCTTAAGGGGAAAGACCGCCGTTGTTGGCATCGGCGAAACCACCTATTATAAACGCGGCGGCGCGCCGGACGCGGAATTTGTGCTGGCCATCAAGGCCATTTTGGCAGCCTGCGAGGATGCGGGCATTGATCCGCGCGAAGTGGACGGCTTTTCATCTTATAGCAATGACCGCAATGATCCCTCGCGTATCTCGGCGGCTCTCGGTCTGAAGGAACTGAAATTCGCCTGTATGCAGTGGGGCGGCGGCGGCGGCGGCGGTTCCGGCGCGGTGGCCAATGCGGCCTCGGCGGTCGCAAGCGGCGTTGCCGATGTGGTCGTCGTGTTCCGCGCCCTGGCGCAAGGCCAGTTCGCGCGTTTTGGACAGGGGCCGAAAATGTCCGCCATTGCCGGTGACATGGCCTACTCCATGCCCTATGGCGTGATGTCGCCCGCGCAGATGTTCGCCATGCGCTGCACCCGCCATCTGTATGAAACCGGTATTACCCGCGACACCTATAAGGCCGTGTCGCTGGCGACTTATGCCCATGCGCAGAACAATCCCCGCGCGGTCATGTATGGCCGCCCGCTGACGCCTGAGGCCTATGACAATGCGCGCTGGATCGTTGAACCCTATCAGCTTTACGATTGCTGCATGGAAAATGACGGTGCGGCGGCGCTGGTGATTGTTTCCGCCGACCGGGCCAAGGATCTGAAAAAGAAGCCCGCTTATATTCTGGGCGCCACATCCGGTTCGGAATATCGTAACGCTGCGCCCGCGCATAATGCGCCGCTCTATGCGACTTCCAGCTTCACCAGCCTGGCGCCGCGCCTGTATGAAATGGCGAAGGTCGGGCCGAAGGATGTGGACGTGCTGCAAAGCTATGAAAACTTCACCGGCGGCGTGGTCATGTCGATTATCGAACATGGCTTTTGCACCCATGAAGAAGCCAATAGCTTCATGACATACGAAAACTTCCTGGCCAAGGGCGGCAAGCTGCCACTCAACACCAGCGGCGGCAATCTGGCTGAATGCTATATGCATGGGCTGGAACTGATCACCGAGGCAGTGCGGCAAATTCGCGGCGAATCCCCCAATCAGGTGAAGGATGCGAAAATATCCATGGTCACATCCGGGCCAATGGTGACGCCCGTCAGTAATTCAATCTTTGGCAGCCGGGAGACCCTGTAATGAGCACTTCACAATTTTACCTGCCCGAAGGTCTGCCTGCCCCCGCACCGTCACCCGATGGCCTGGACAAGCCCTATTGGGAGGGCGTTTCCGTCAACAAGCTGATCGTGCAGCGCTGCAAGGCCTGCAAGACCTTTCAATGGGGCCCGGAATGGGTTTGCCATAAATGCCATTCCTTCGATATTGGCTGGGAGGAAGTGGCGCAGACCGGCATTATCTATAGCTGGGAACGCGCCTGGCATCCGGTGCATCCGGCCCTGAAAGACCATGGCCCCTATATTGTGGTGCTGGTCGAACTGCCGCATGCGGGCAATATCCGCATGATCGGCAACCTGCTGGGCGACCCCAGACAGGACATCAAAATCGGCTCGAAAGTCGAAGCCGTGTTCGAACATCACACCGGCTCCAAAATGCCCTATACGCTGGTGCATTGGCGCGTTACGAAATAACCCATCCCCCATCATTGCGAAGCATGAGGACACGAAAATGGACCTGAATTACGAAGTCAACGAACCGAACCTGTGGCGACTGGAAACCCCCGGCGCCAAAGGCTGGCCCCGCACGGCGCGCCCGAATGATCCTAACAAGATGTTCATCATCTCATGCGATGGGCATGTGTCGGAACCGTCGAATATTTTCGCCGACCGCCTGCCGGAAAAATATCTCGCGCGCATGCCTCGGGTCGAAGTGGACGCGAAGGGCGACAAGTGGCAGGTACAGGAAGGCTTCCGCAAAGCCAAAATGCGCGAAAACACCTTTGTCGGCGAAGAAAAACTCCGCAACGACGCCGGCAAAACCCCGGAGCAGCGTCTTGCCGAACTGAAAATGGACGGCGTTGACGGTGAAATCCTCTTTCCCAATCGTGGCCTGATGGCATGGGCCACCACCGACATCGATTTCAGCAACTCCATGTGTCTGGCCTGGAATGACTGGGCATGGGAAACCTTTGCCAAATTCAATGACCGCCTGAAGCCGATGGCCTGCATTTCGACCGCCAATATCGATTACGCCATGGCCGAAATTACACGTTCCGCAAAGCGCGGATTTAGCGGACTGACCCTGCCCTGCAAACCGATTTTCGGCGGGCATAATCATGAGCACCCGAATTACAATCTGCCGATGTATGACCGCATGTGGGCGCTGATCGAAGAGGTTAATCTGCCGATCACCTTCCATGTTTCCACAGGCCGCGATCCGCGCGCCTCTACCGGCAATGGCGGCGCCGTGATCAATTACGTCTCGCACTCTCTGGCGCCAACCATTGAGCCGATGGCCAATCTGTGTTCATCGGGCGTGCTGGAGCGTTTCCCGAAAATGAAATTCGCCACCATTGAAGCCGGTATCGGCTGGGTGGCCTGGGCGTTGGACGCGATGGACGAAGCCTATAAAAAGCACCACATGTGGGTGCGCCCGAAACTTCAGGGCCTGCCCAGCGATTATTACCGTGCGCATGGTTTCTCCAGCTTCCAGGAAGATGCGGCTGGCCTCGCGCTGGCGGAACCGTTCAACCTGGTGGATAATTTCATCTGGGCCAATGACTATCCGCACCATGAAGGCAGCTGGCCGCATTCACCCGAAGCGATTGAGCGGACGATGGGGCATTTGAAGCATGAATCGCGGATGAAGATTCTGGGTCTCAACGCCGCCCGCCTGTTCAAATTCGAAGTGCCGGTGTCGAAGCAATTCTAAAATTTTATTCTGCGCGAATTAAACCGGGGTTGTCTCAAACAGCCCCGGTTTTTTGTACATGGTAATCAGCCCGAAATTTGGTTAAACTCACCCTGTTAAGACGTGTCCGACTTTGATTGGGTCACAATCCCTTCCGCTGTCATTGCGAGAAGCGCAGCGACGCGACAATCCAGAGCCACAATCACGGGCCTTTGCGTGAGACTCTGGATCGCCACGCTTCGCTCGCGATGACGAAGCAGAAGTCTGTGATTCAACCTGAAACAGTAAGACTCAACAAAAACCACCCCAGCAGGGAGACCCTCCATGAAATTCTATGATTCCATCGGCCCCAATCCGCGCATGGTGCGCATGTTCATGCACGAAAAAGGCATTTCGCTGCCCACCGAAAAAGTCGATCTGATGAAGGGCGAAAACCGCAAGGAGCCTTATCTCAAGCTCAACGCTTTTGGCCAAACTCCGGCGCTTGAACTGGACAATGGCTCTTTCTTGTCAGAAATCACCGCGATCTGCGAATATCTGGACGAGAAAAATCCCAACGACACGCTGATCGGCAAGACAGCCGAGGAACGTGCCGAAACCCGCATGTGGACGCGCCGCATTGATCTCAATATTATCGAGCCGCTGACGAACGGTTTCCGCTATGCCGAAGGACTGGGCCTGTTCAAGGACCGCATCCCGACCATTCCCGAAGCCGCCCCCGGCCTGAAAAAAGTCGCGCAGCACAATCTGGCCTGGCTCGACAAGCAGATGGAAGGCAAGCAGTTCATCGCGGGCGCCCGCCTGACAATGGCCGATGTGCTCCTGTTCTGCTTTCTGGATTTCGCCGCAGGCGTCGGCCAGCCCCTTCCATCGGAACTGAAAAATGTCACCGCCTGGTTTGGGCGCATGAAAGCGCGCCCAAGCGCGGTTGCGACGGCGGGATAATTTCAAATTATCCATTGACAGATTATCACCGCGCAACAATGCGCGGTGATAACTCCAGAGGCATTACTTAAGGCCGCTGGTATAATTTATTCGAACAGGATGAGGCAGCCATGACAACGCTGAGTGAGATTGAAGCCAATATTTACCGCATCAGCACATCGGTCATACCGCCCGGACTGGGCGGGTTCTCATTCAATCAGTATCTCATCGTTGATGACGCCCCGCTTCTGTTTCACACCGGCCCGCGCAAACTGTTTACCGAGATAAGCGAGGCGGTGGCGCGGGTAATTCCGCTACAAAAATTACGCTTTGTTGGCCTGTCGCATTTTGAGGGCGATGAATGCGGCTCGATTAATGAATTCCTTGCCGCCGCGCCCAGTGCCGTGCCTCTATGCGGACAAATTGCAGCGATGACCTCGGTTGGCGATGTAGCCGACCGGACGCCGCACGTGCTAGGCGATGGCGAATCCCTGCCGCTTGGCAAACATAATGTTCAGTGGATTGACACGCCGCATTTACCTCATGCATGGGAGTGCGGCTTTTTAATGGAAAGCACCAGCTCCACTTTATTGTGCGGTGATCTGTTCACCCAGGGCGGGGCGGACAACCCGGCGCTAACCGAGGCTGACATTCTCGGCCCCAGCGAGGCCTTCCGCCGGTCGCTCGATTATTTTGCGCATTCAAAAAATTCGCGTCCCCTGCTTGAAAAACTTGCCTCATTAAATCCCCGCACACTGGCCTGCATGCATGGCAGCGCATGGCGCGGCGATGGCGCAGGCCTGCTCCGTGCCCTCGCGGACAGTATAGAAAGGGATTGAGCAATCCTGCTATTCTCTGCCTGAATTTTCCAGATCATATAATTCATCCGTAGACAGATTATCCCCGCGCAAGGCCGCGCGGGGATTACGTGTCAGGCGTTCTTGATCGTCATGCCGCCATCCACCGGAAACGCCACCCCATTGACATAAGACGCAGCCGGCAGGCACAGGCTTAATGTCATATGCGCCACCTCTTCGGGAAAGCCATAGCGCAGTACGGGCACCCGGCGGCGGACATATTTTTCCTTGTTTTCTTCCGGAATGCGCTCGGTCAGGCCGGTGCGGATGGCGCCCGGACAAATGCAATTAACCGTGATGCCCTCGCGCCCATATTCCACCGCCAACGATCTGGTTACCCCGATCAGCCCGGTTTTCGCCGCCGCATAGCCCACGCCGCCCGGCGTTGCGCCCAGCGCCTCGGTCGAGGCGATATTGACCACGCGCGCGGCATCCGACTTGCGTAGCCAGGGCAACGCCGCGCGCACGATGCGCGCCGGACCCGTCAGCATCACATCCAGCGCCAATGCCCAGGTTTCCTCAAAGCGCGAAGATTCCGTGGACCCAACCGTCGCCAACCCCGCATTATTTACGATGATGTCTAGCCGTCCAAACGCCTCGGCCACTTCCTTCACCACGCGCTCCACCGCCTCGCGCTTACCCACGTCGAACACCCATCCCCGCGCCTTGCCGCCCGCATCGGTGATTTCCTTGACCACGGCGTCAACGGCTTCCTGCTTCAGATCGGTCACCGCCACCATCGCGCCTTCATCGGCGAACAGATGTGCGGTGGCGCGGCCCATTCCACTGGCGGCCCCTGTCACAAGCACGGCACGTCCGGCAACAGAGCGGCTTAATTTCGATAGTCTTGGCATAATCGGCGTCTCCCTGATGTATTATTGATTTCATTGCGCACCAGATTGCCCTGTTTTCCTGAACTTGTCACTAGAACCGCATATCTGCATTCTGGGTCCGAAAGCATTTTCAACCGGCCCAATACTGTTCTATATGTCCTGCCTACCTCTGTGCCCGCTTGGCGGAATCGGTAGACGCAAGGGACTTAAAATCCCTCGGTCGTAAGGCTGTGCCGGTTCGAGTCCGGCAGCGGGCACCACTTCCTCCCCACCCCGTCTATCCCCTGTTGCGTCGAGTTATCCTGACTCATATATAATCGTATGAAATCATTCATATTTTTTGCATTTCATCGCACTTAAGCGCAGAACAAAGGGAGGGGTCGCATATCGTGCATTGAAAAAATTTGTTGGTATTTTTGTTGGTATCGGAACTCACCTGTTGGTATCGTACCGTTAGGCCCAGGGTTTCCCACCATGGCCGCTTGTGTGACCCGTCGCCTGCTGGCACCACCGGACAGCAGCATCGCGCTTCGCAAGAACCTCCGCATCGGTCATCTGATTTGATGCCTTTGGTTCCAGCATGAATATCCGGTCCTTTGTCTCGGCTACGAAATCCGGCTGATATTCCGGATTGTCGGCGTCCCATTTGTAATAGATCTGAAACTGTCCCTTTGCCGGTTTGAACCACTTCAAGGCTTCACGCTCAAGGATGACTGCGAGCTTTCTCTCCGCATCTGAGTGGAATTTTTGTGTCGGATACAGGCATCGCTTGAAACCGCCGAAAAGGTACTTCGACATGTTGCTCTTATCACATGTTCGCCGGCATGCAGATCAATTGCAACGCCGCCGCCGCTTCGGTGTTGCCCGGCGCCAGCCTATTGGCGAGCTGACCAACCCCAACACACGAAGATTTCAGGAGAACAAATCAGGGCCTTACAGCTTCCTTATCGGACAGCAGCTGTCTCGCATCGCCTCCTTACTGATAGGGCAGTATCTATTGCACACGCTGTCATTGGCAGTGCTAACCGGAAAATATCAGGAGAGCATGATGAATAAGGAACAAGTTGAAGGCAAGTTCGAGCAGATCAAAGGCAAATTGAAAGAGACCTGGGGCAAGCTCACGGACAATGACATCACGCTTTATGATGGCAAGCGCGAACAGTTTTTAGGCAAGCTGAAGGAACATTATGGCCTTGCCAAGGAAGATGCGGAACTAAAAGTCAAAGCGCTTGAAGATACCTGGGATGCCGTTAACAAGAATAAACCGGCATAATTCATAGATCATAAGCCGGTCGGCGTTCCTTCCTGCGCCGGACGGATGTTTAACTTATCGCCCGGCGCCGCCCCCTGCGCCGGGCGGCTTTTATATATGCGGATGGCAACAAGCAACCATCCTTACGCAAAAAAGACGCGCGGATGGATTTCCGGCATCGTTTCATTACATCACAAAAATTAGCGTCGGGTTGTTGCGAGTTTCCTTCGCCGAAGGACACGGTTCAACCACACCTATCATGGAGCTAAAAATGTTTAGAAAAGTTTTACTTGGAACTGCTGGTGTTCTTATGGCCAGCGGCATGGCTGCAACGGGCGCCAGCGCCCTGATAATCGATGATTTCAGCACGCCGCTCACCACAGATGGAAGTCTCATCATACTTACTGGTCCTAGCTCCGCGTTTGACCGTTCTATTGGGGCTGGCATCCTGGGTGGCGACCGTGAACTGACACTGGTCAATGGCGGCCCCGATAACAATGTTGTTACCGCCAATGCGATCGGCGGCAGCTTTCAGCACAATAATGGCAGTGGCGCAGGCAGCTCGTTGCTGCGCTGGGATGGCCTGGGCGGCACCGACGGCCTCGACTTTGGTCTGGGTGATATCGATCTCACGGAAGGCGGAGCGAATGATTCCGTTCAAATCAATGTTCTGGCGGCGGACTTGGGCGACTCAACCGTGTCCATGACCTTCTATACCGACATCGATAGTTTCTCGACTGTCAGTCTGGAGATACCAACAGGCGCCGGGCAATATTTCTTCCTTTTGGACGATATTCTTGCCTCGCTGGATACTGGTACGGGGGGCGGTGTCACTCTGACTAATGTAAACGCCATCGCCTTGTTCGCGGATGGCCAATCGGGCTTTGACCTCTCCATGGACTTTATCCAGACCACACTGGATGTGTCGGAAAATGTGCCGGAACCAGCCTCAATGACGCTGATCGGCGCGGGCCTGATGGGGCTTGCAGGCATGGCGCGGCGCCGCAAGGCATAAACCTCACGCATTGACTTATAGAAATGGCGGCCTTCGGGCCGCCATTTTCGTTTGTGGGGGTGTCCATCCTTACGCAAAAAATATGCGCCAATGGTTTTCCTGCATCGCATCATTATGCCGCAAAATTTATCCTCTGTTTATAGTGGTCGCGTTTCGCAGATCGCATAAGCGGACGCTTTTAGAAATGAAAACAGCTAGAACTTACCAGCGGCGCACAGCCCTGCTAACCAGCAGCATTACGTTCGCGGCGCTTTTATGCGGCGCTTCCCCGGCACTGGCTGTACCATTTCTGGGCGCGGCGGGAAGCTTCGCGGTTTTGGACACCACTATTGCGGCCACAGGCGTCATAGCGAGCAAAAGCGAGCGCAGTGATTATGGCAACTTTAGCTTCTCTGAAGACGGTGTGATTGCGTCTGTTCCCGAGTTTGCATCAATGCTTCTTTTCGTTGGTGGCTTGATCAGTATGTTCGGATTTATGGGTGTCAGCCGGCGCGCCACAGACCACTTTGAGGATTGAATAAGATGGATATCACCCTGCCGAAACTTCCATATGGTTACGACGCTTTGGCGCCGCATATTTCACGCGCCACACTTGAATTACACCATGACAAGCACCATCGGGCCTATGTGGAAAAGGTTGTGACATTGGCAAAACAGGCCAACCTGAGCGGCCAGACACTTGAATCCATCATTCACAAAACCGCAGGCAGCAAAGAGCATAGCGAACTTTTCAACAACGCGGCGCAGGCCTGGAACCATGCGTTCTACTGGCGTTCATTGCGGCCTGATGGCGGCGGCGCGCCTTCCGGGAAAATCGCAGAGCTTATTGATGATGCGTTTGAAAGCCACGCGGCCTTTTCAGAGAAACTTGCCGATGCGGCCGCCACATTGTTCGGCAGTGGCTGGGTCTGGCTTGTACTCGAAGGTGACAGGCTGGTAATCTCAAGCACTTCCAATGCGGACACGCCGCTGGCGCATGGGCAGACACCGCTGCTCACAATTGATGTGTGGGAGCATGCCTATTATCTTGATTACCAGAACGAACGCGCGGTTTATGTAAACGCTGTGCTCAAACACCTGCTTAACTGGGAGTTCGCCAATCACAATCTGAGCGGTTTGAAGATCGCGGCGCCTGCGCACGAGATAAAATCTTAATACTGACGCCCAGCGTTTTCCGATTTTGACATAATGTAAAGAGCAGAACCTATGAACAAATTCCAGTCTGCCTTGATTTCTTTGGTCTGTCTTCTGACAATTTCCACCCCGGCATTCGCCGCGGAAGAACGGGTGATTGAAGATGATAAGGGTATTTTCAACATCGTCATTGAAAACGATATTTTTGCAGGGGATGATCGCGATTACACCAATGGCATTCGTTTTTCCTGGCTTTCTTCGGAAGAAAACATGCCTTCATTAGCGCGCTCAGCCGCCCGTTGGCTTCCTTTTGCGGATGACGGCAACAAGCGTATCAGCATTGCCGCCGGACAAAGCATGTTCGCCCCCGAGGTTATTGGCAGCCGCATTCCGGACCCCAAAGATCATCCCTATGCCGGATGGCTCTATGCTTCGATTGGCATGGTGACGGATACGGGCAATACACTGAATAATGTGATGCTGACCGTGGGCGTTGTTGGACCGCTTGCCCATGCCGAACAAACCCAGAAATTTGTTCATCACATCACCGATAGCCCGCAGCCTAAGGGGTGGGACAGCCAGCTTAAAAACGAACCGGGCGTCGTTCTGACCTATGAGCGGAAATGGCGGAAAATATATGAACTTTCACCCTTTGGCCTGGGTACGGATTTCACCCCGCATGTGGGCTTTAATCTGGGCAATATCAACACGGACGGTTCCGTGGGCGCGACATTGCGTCTGGGTTATGACCTGCCTGCCGACTATGGGCCGCCGCGCATTCGTCCAAGCCTGCCTGGGTCGGATTTTTTTATCCCGACAAAAACATTGGGGGGTTATCTTTTCACAACCATCGCCGCGCGCGCCGTGGCGCGGAATATTTTTCTGGATGGCAATACATTCAAGGACAGCCCGCATGTAAACAAGAAAAAACTGGTCAACAGCCTGCAAATGGGCGCGGCGGTTACCTATGGGCAAACGCGGCTGTCCTACACGCATGTCCTGATGACCCGCGAGTACACCACCCAAAGGCGCAAGCCGGCGTTTGGCGCTCTCACACTTTCCCGCCGTTTTTGATGATCGGATCTCCATGCCGCACTTTTTATCCGATCGTAAATGGCGGCAATATTGGTTTCTTATGCTTAAACACGCTTAACAATAGACTGGCCGTTAATAACCTCAATCATGAAAGGAGTTTTTATGCGTAGTCTCATCATGTGGGCGATCGGGATTCCGATCCCTTTCATCATAATATACATCCTGTTTTTCTAGCCAGAAGTGAGCATTGACATGTCGTTGCCATCTGTTCTTCTGGTAGAGGACTACCCCGCCAGCGTTCTTGTCGGCACCATGATGCTTGAACATCTGGGCTATACGGTGGAAACCGCCAGCTCCGGGCCGGAAGCCATCGAAAAAGTATCTGCGGCAAACAAGCCGTTCATGGCTATTCTAATGGATGTTCAGATGCCCGGCATGGATGGGTTTGAAGCCATGAGACTTATCCGCGAGCTAGAACGGGAAAAGGGTTGCCGCAACACCATCATTGCCGTTACCGCCCAGGCGCTTGCGGGTGATCGTGAACGCTGCCTCGCGGCGGGAATGGACGATTATATCAGCAAGCCCATCAGTCCGGCCATTCTGGAGAAAAAGATGGCCGCGCTGGCAAAGGCCATTAACGCATAAAAATCACGTTTACGTTCTGCTTACCTCTTAAATATTTTTTCCCCCAGCATCCTTATGCCCATGGTGATTGAATGGAGGCTGCAAAACGAGGAACCCATGAAAGATAGTACCTGGACTACCGCTGACCTTGACGCCAGAGTTGCAGAGCGCACGGCTGAACTGGTCATTACGAACGAACAGCTTAACAACAAGTTGGCCTCTTGCAGATTGAATGCACAGGAACTGAGCAAGACAGCAGCCGCCGCCAAAGAAGCAAACAAAGCGATGACCCTGTTTCTTGGAGATATGAGCCATGAATTACGCACGCCGCTCAACGCCATTATCGGTTTTTCAGATGTGATTCAGAGTGAATTATTCGGCGCGGCCGGGAACTCCAAATATGTCGAATATGCAAAGGATATAAATCAAAGTGGTATATATTTGCTGAGGTTGACGAACGATCTGCTTGATGTTTCGCGCATACAAGCCGGCAAACTTACACTGAGTGAGGAGAATTTTGATCTCAGCAGCGCCATCGACGCCAGCTTACGGTTGCTGCGCGACGAGGCATTGGCGCGCAGGGTAGTTTTGTCGCTCGATATTCCCGGGGACTTGCCGTTCATGTACGCGGATCAAACGCGGATAAAGCAAATTTTTATCAATCTGATCAGCAATGCTATCAAGTTCACCCCGGCCAATGGAACTGTGAAAATCGGCGCTTCGGTATTGCCCGATGGCGCGATACGGGTCGTTGTAGCGGATACAGGCATCGGAATTGCGCCAGATGATCTGTTGAAAGTGTACGAAAGATACGGTCAGGTAGCCAATTCGTTGACCCGCGCCAATGAAGGCGCCGGTCTTGGCCTTCCGTTGGCGAAAGCTCTGACCGAGCAGCATGGCGGCAAACTGGAAATCGATAGTGCAGTTGGCCGTGGGACAACGATATCGGTTACCTTTCCGGCCAGTCTGGGCGTTTCCAGGAAAGCGGTTTCATAAGAAGACGCAGAAAATACACTGACGCATAATCGTGAACGCTGTCTTGCAGCGGGAATAGATGAATATATCAGTAAACCCATCAATCCTGACGCGCTGGGGTAAAATCTGGTGGAGCTGGCGCAGGCCATTAACGCATATTCATCAGATTTATCTTACGCTTACGATTTAAAGATTTTTTCCTGCATCATTATTATGCTCGGAATGAGCAGATCACAATCATCAGAGTGGGGTATTATATTTTGAGCAATGCATTGACATCGGCCGTGCCAGCAGAGTCGGCCCAGCCACCACAAACTGCATTGGCGCCCGGCATGGAAATTATCCGGGCGCGCAGCCCCAACAGCATTTCACTTACGGTGCTTGCCGTGCTTGGCGTTATCTTCATGCTGTATTGGGCGCGTTCCTTTTTCATCCCGCTGATGTTTGGCGTTATGATCAGCTATGCGCTTTCCCCGCTTGTCAAATTAATGCAAAAATGGCGAATACCACGCGCCCTGGGGGCCGCCATTTTGCTGATCGGCATTGTTGGGGGCATTGGCTTTCTGGCATATTCACTAAGCGACGAAGCTGTGGCGACGGTTGAGAGCCTGCCTGACGCCGTGGACAAGTTCCGCAAGACATTGCGCAAGGAACAAGGCGCGTCTGACAGCGCGATGCATAAAATGCAAAACGCCACCTCGGATCTGGAGCAGGCGGCGCGCAGCATCCCAATCACGGAACCAACGGCCCCCAAAGGGGTGACGCGGGTGCAGATCGAAAAGCCCAAATTCAGCATTCAGGATTATCTTTGGGTCGGCATGATGGGCGCGGCCGGCGTGGCGGGACAAATCGCCATCGTCATCTTTCTGGCATATTTCCTGTTGGTTTCCGGCGACAGTTTCCGGCGCAAAATTGTCCGAATTAACGGCCCAACATTTGCCAGGAAAAAGATTACACTCCAGGCGATGGATGAGATTAACGGCCAGATACAGAACTATCTGATGGTGCAGCTGTTCACCAGTTTTGTTGTGGGGGGTGTTAGCTGGCTGGTGTTTCTCTGGATCGGTCTGGAACATGCCGCCATTTGGGGGATCGCCGCCGCGATATTCAATATTATCCCCTATATCGGCGCGGTCATCGCGACCGTTGGCATTGCTCTGGTCGCTTTCCTGCAATTTGGAACTATCGGCATGGCCCTCTGGGTATCCGGGCTTGCACTGGTGATCACCAGCCTTGAAGGTTTACTGCTGAATCCATTACTCACCAGCCGGGCAAGCCAGATGAACGCAGTCGTGATTTTCGCAGGCGTGCTGTTCTGGGGCTGGTTGTGGGGCGTGTGGGGTTTATTGCTGGGCATACCTATCCTGATGGCGATCAAGGCCGTATGCGACCGTGTTGAAGACTTAAAGCCCATCGGCGAGCTGCTGGGAAAATAACCGGCTACACACTCATCCTTACTTTCGCCTTATGCCACCGCATCATATTCCAGCGGCATTTTTATACTTATGATGATTGGATAAAGATCGCCATATAAGGAGAATATGTGATGGAAAGTTTTAGCGCCCCTGTCGGCGTTTATCAAAATGCCCCGCTGGATCATTTGCCAGTCTGGGAATCAGATATCGGCACCCTGAACGATATTCAGCAAAAATTGCGCTTCGCGGGCCGTGAATTGCTCCGAATGGAAAACGAAGGCGGCCCTCCGCTGAACGACGAAGAAATCGCAAAAATCCATGCGCATTTCCAACTGAAACAGCGTGTCGAAAAATTATTCTTTAATGCACGCGCCCGGCGTGGGTTGCCTCAAATCCAGATGAGATCCTAAATGCAGACGCCAAATTCAATTCTAATGCGAGGCTTTGTGGCGGCGTTAGTGCTGGCCACAACGGTTGCCGCCAGCGCCGCCATATCCAGCCGGGAGACGGCGGCCGGATTGGCGGAGGATGGTTTGCTCACCGCTCAGGGAGAAACCACTGTTATCGATCATGCAAGGTTTATGGAGATAGCCTTCGAAACAATGCAGATAGCCGGTCAATTAAGCGGCTATGCGGACTCGCCCAAACACAAGAACATATCCGGGAAAATTACCGGCAATGCCTCTGACCTCCCGAATGTTCAAAATAGCCATATTGACAGCTATCAATCAGCAGAAAATCGTACATGGAAATGAATCGGATATTTGACGCCGCCATTTTCGTGACCGGTGTCGTGCTGCTGGGTTTTGCCTATGATGCCGCGAGTGCGCCCCTGGAAGAATATACCAGTCACTATAGCAACGAGACGATGTGGTTCTACACCCTGGGAATTGCTGCGGTAATCGGGGGCGGTTTGCGTTCCACGCTGGGCAACCAGGACTAACGCATTACAGCCGCGAGCTGCCGCCGCGGCGCTCAAAATTAGCCGCTTGAAATCGCCATAAAGCCAGCAAAAGCTCGGCGCAACGCACTCCTTACCCCGCCTTTACATCCGTAATTCTATTGCCCGCAGCATCCTTACGCCCATCGTGGTCTGATCATCATCATCACTTAGGAGGATGCATGGAACATATTATCAGTTTTTCCGACGGAACTCACGCCATCCGGTTTGCCGGATTGCCAATCGTCCATACAGCAATTCGCAGGCTGATCGGATGGCTGACACACCCCGTGGCGGCAAACAGACTGCAAAGGCAGGCGGCTGATCCAAGACATTGCGGCACTGCCAGCAAGCACTGCGCAAGGCATGGCGTAAACTGCCCCAGATTTAGTCCGCTCCCTCCCATTTAACCCCCACTCAAGGTGAATTGTCATGAATACGCCACTCACACAAATCAATCCCCTCCATTATGAATATTACGAAAATTTTCCGCTGATTGATGGAGAGTTTGACAGTTTTGATCTGGATGAAGAACTAGGGTTCATTCTGGAGGAAACGCAGAGCGCTACGCTCTTTCACAAGACGCTGCATCTGCAAGAATAAACGCCCGCCGCTATCAGAAGGAAACAAAGCCATGAGCGAACATTTTGAAGGAAAAATTCTGGCGATGGCCGTCCTGGCCGCCCTTATTGGCATGGATGGTTTCTTCTCGATGATTGACCGGGAACTACGCGGCGCGGGCAATGAACCCGCGATTCATGTTCAAGCAAGTCCGGCGGATAACATGGTGATGGACATACCACGCATTGTGTCAAAACCTATCTGTACCCAGAATGATTTGTTGATTGATGAGGATGCGGCGCCGTTAATTGACGAGGAATTTGAGCGCATTGAATGGAATGAACATCAGGATGAGATCCTGCGAAATGCCGGTAATGCGGCATCCGGCCAGAACGCGCATCAGCAGCAAGCATAGGCACAAAAATTCATAAAATTTACTGGTTCCTTACGGAAGCGGCCTAACGCCGCATCGAAAAACGACAGCCAAGGCAACTAATAGTTTGATGCAGCAAAGTCTTCGAAACCCTAATGAAAGCCTGATCCCATGACTCAATTCTCAACTTCCTCAAATCCTTTCCAAGGGAAATATCTAATCATAGCCGCGCTGGCCATCGCCATAGCGGCGGGCGGTTACTACATCCTGAACGCCCCGGACCAGCGCAGCCCCGGCGATAAAATCGGCGACGCCATCAATGAACTTCCCAATGGCGTCGATAAGGCCGCGCGCGAACTGGAAGACCGCACTCCAGGCGAGAAGCTTGAAGATGCAGTCAAGGATACGGGCGATGACATCAAGAAATCGACCAATCAGCAATAATAAAGTTTAACCCCAACAAGTGAGAAAATACCATGAACACCCGGAAACTTCTTATGACCACCGTGCTGGGCACGGGGCTAATGCTTGGCTTTGTCCCTTTCGTTCAGGCGGCCGATAACATCACCACGGACACCATGAAATCTGCTGGTGATCCAATCAGCACAGCAGAAGTGGTTGATCCGCGCGTGGCGGCCGCCAGTTTTGTGGAGCATGTCAATTATGCCCGCGTCGCCCTGGCGATGAAAAAAGTTGATGTGGCCAGGCAGCATATTGCATCGGCGCGCAATATGGTCATGCTGATAAAGGGCGCCACCGCCGAAAAACTTCGCATCACCGAGGTGGAGTCGGGCCGGATCGTCTATCAATATGATACGGAATATAAATATCACTATTTCCCCATTCACACCGGCCCGGTTCAGGTCAAGGAAATCGGAGATGGTCCCGTATGGGCGAAAAATGATCTGGCCGTCACGGACGCCGACATTGTGTATCTCACGCTTGATTTGACAGATAACAAGGCCGAAGCATTTCTAAGCGCCGCGGAAACCGCAATTGCCGCCAACGACCTCAAAGAGGCGGACAACCAACTCGCCAAATTGACTGACGCAGTGGTGACGATTGATAGCAAAATATCGGTTCCCAGCGACAAGGCCCATGACAATATCGGCCTGGCCCGCAGTTTTATTGTTGCCAAAAACTATGACGGCGCCCGTTATGCGTTGAAGCACGCGGATAATGCGCTGGATGAAATGGAACAGGCTGAAAGTTATAAAGCGCGGCGTCCCGAGATCGCCGTGATGCGCAAGGATGTCAGCTATTTGCAGGATGTTGTCACCCAAAAAGATCCAACCCTGATCGAGAAAGCCAACACCAAGATGGATAAATGGTGGAAAGACCTGAAAACCTGGTCCAAGACCGAAGGCTAAACCCTGGCGCTCCCTGATCAACAACATCACAAGGAATACTGATATGAAATATTCAACAACATCTGCACTGCTTATTCTGGCGCTTGGACTGGGCGCATGCCAGGGCCCCGCCGGGCCAACGGGCGCCACCGGCGCCCAGGGAAGCCCCGGCTATACGGGTGCGCAAGGCAATACCGGGAACACTGGTTATACTGGTGATACCGGCGCCACAGGCGCAACCGGCAATCAGGGTAACACCGGGTATACGGGTGATACCGGCGCCACAGGCGCAACTGGCAGCAGCGGCAGCACCGGCCGGACAGGCGCAACAGGCGCCACCGGAACCAAGGGCAGCACGGGCGCCACAGGCGGCGGCGGTTCTACCCCAAGCACCACCGTCATTGTGAAATAATCCTTACCGAATTGATACGGCAATGCGCCGTTCCAGCAGGAGTGGCGCATTTGCCTATGGCTATTTCATACAAAGCGCCGCACACTATCTCATGAAAGAAAAACCGCCGGTTAACATATCTGTCCCGCAGGATGCATTTCCTGAACAGGAACGCGAGCGGCTGCACCGCAGTGTATTGCGCGCGGTTTCGCACGATCTGAAAACCCCGCTGGCGTGCATCATTGGCTCGCTAGAAATTTACGGGCGCACAAAAGACAAGCTTTCCCCGGACAAACAGAATATCCTGATTGATACCGCACTACAGGAGGCGTACCGGCTGGACAGCCTTCTTACCAACGTGCTTGAGATGGCGCGGCTGGAAGGGGGCGCAGTGCAGGTGAAGCATCAATCCTATGACATGGATCTGCTGCTGCAGGATTGCCTGATTCAGCTTGGCCACCGGCTGAGCGGGTGTGATATCAGCATCAAAGCGATGCCCGCCAGTTTTTCCGTCACCACGGACCCTGTGCTGCTGACGCGCGCCATTTGCTGTGTATTGGATAATGCCGCCCGGCACGGTTCAACGCACCCTGTTATCGGTGTGGAATATGAAATGACCGGCGGACAAATTATCATCCGCATCCAGGATAACGGGCCGGGAATTCCTGAATCTAAATCAGAAGAAATATTCACCAAATATACGCGGTTTACCCCACAGGGGCGCACGCATACTGGATCGGGGCTTGGGCTTCCCATCGCCCGTGAGATCATGCGCCTGCTGGACGGCACGGTCACGGCGGCCAATCGGCCGGATGGCGCAGGCGCTGTATTTACGCTCAGCTTCGCCGCTTAGTAATTCTTCCATCTTTACGGGTTCCTTACGCCCCGGCGGCTAAGCCGCATCGCGTCTTTGTAAGCATTCGGTCATTTTGCAGGAAGTTCCACACAGGAGATTCTTATGACCCTTTCCACAATCCTTTTAGTCATTTTGATACTGGCGCTGCTCGGTGCGCTGCCGCGTTGGTCGCACAGCCGAAACTGGGGCTATTACCCCAGCGGCGGCGTGGGGCTGGTGGTGATCATCTTGCTGATCTTGCTGCTCACCGGGCGCATCTGACGCTTCGCGCTTTCCGCCACACACAATTCAATACCAGGGAGTGATATTATGTCCGCTACAACAGAACAAGACGACGCAGTGCGCGAAGTGAAGAGTGCCGCGCGTGAAATAAATGACGATCTGCACAACGCCGCCAATCAGGCCGGGCGCAAGGTGCGCGGCATGATCGACGCTGCCGGGGATGAAGTTTCCTATGTCAGCGACAGGCTGACCAGCGAGTTCCAAACCAATCCCTTGCGTTCAGGCGTAATTGCCCTGGGGGTGGGCGTGCTTCTTGGCGCGCTGCTGCGCCGTTAAGTGGGATAAACAGCGTGTCACTGATGCAAAAGCTGCTTGCCATCGCCACTGTCGGTCAGGCTGCCTATGGCGGTTGGGCGTCCCGGCAATTGCTGTCCCGCATGGTCGTGGTTGCAGGGCTGTCGGTAGGGCTTGCCATTGTTATCTCGATAATGGTTGGTGCAATGCTGGTGGGTAGCCTGTACGGTGGCTACTTCGCATTGATACAGGCTGGAACAGAACAATACTGGGCGATGCTGATTACCGGCATATCTGCGCTGGTGGTCATTGTGGCGCTGGTGCTTTTGCTGCTTGTGTGCCTGCGGCGTCTTCGCCGGATGCCGGGAACGTTACTGAATCAGTCCCCCATAACTGAGCGCGCCATGGATACGGTGAGTGCGTTCATGGACGGTCTTATGGAACCCAGGTAAAAAACCGATGACAGCGCTCAAAAAATTTCTGCTGGATTACGGGCTGTATATCATTCTAGGGCTGAGCTTTCTGCGCCTGGTGATGACAGCCCTTGTAGGCGGCGCCTACCGGGAAGAGGAGATGGCCATCGCGACTGGCTCGTTCATACTTATTTTGACATTCATTTTTATACAATGGGACTTCAAGCGTGTCGCATCAGCGCAGGCGCATGACTTGCGGCAATTGGCGTATCAACTGGCCGAGTCGAATACGGAAAGAGCTGAAAAACTGGCCCTGGTCAATCTGGATGTTGCTCAGGATTTAAAATTCAAATCGGACGCTAAACAGGCAAGATCGGATCAGAGAGAAAAACAGGGTATTGTTACCGCTGCGGAATTGAAAATCATCACCGACTCCACGCAAAGAGTGGCGGATTCAAGCCTCCGCTTAGCAGAGCACGCCACCATGGAGGCGCATAAGAGAATGCATTCCGCCGAAGAGGCCGCACTTATCGCTGAAAAGGCCAATAAGGCGAAATCCGATTTTCTCGCCAATATGAGCCATGAGATCAGAACGCCGATGAATGCGGTGATCGGGCTTACCCATATTCTGCAAACCACCAAGCTTGACGCAAAGCAGAAGCAGTGCGTTGACGTTCTGCAGAGCAGCTCCGAAGCGCTGATGCAACTGATCAATGACCTGCTGGACATCGGCAAGATGGAAGCCCATGACATTGATATGGAAAATGCGCCGTTCAGCATGACTGCGCTGCTGGATCAGGTGGTCAGCGTCATGTCCGTCAAGGCCAAGCAGCAGGGCGTCAACCTGATCATCCATTATGAACCGGGCCTGTATAAGACCTATATCGGAGATGGCAATCGCATTCGCCAGATCGTGCTTAATCTTGTTGGTAACGCCGTTAAATTCACCAATAGCGGCGGCAGCGTCTCGGTGTTTTTCGCCAATGGCGGCAAAGGCAACGGCAAAAAGGCGATCACGGTAACGGTAACCGACACCGGCATCGGCATTCCGGAAGATAAACTCGGGACAATCTTTGACCGGTTTGTTCAGGCGGACGCAACCATCACCCGTAAATATGGCGGCACCGGCCTTGGCCTCTCGATCTCCCAGGCTTTGGCGAAACGCATGGGCGGATCCATATCGGTGACCAGTGTCGTGGGAAAGGGATCGTCATTCGTGCTGCATCTCAGCCTGCCGGTGGAAGCCAGCGATAGCGAAAGTGAAGTACATTACCAGAAAAACATTATCTACCTCGATATGCAGGCCAATGCTTTGATGCGGCCCATTCTGCTGGTGGAGGATTATGAGCCGAACGTGCTGGTCGCCACCAGCATGTTCCATAATTTCGGGTATCATTACGAAGTGGCGCGCAATGGACAGGAAGCAATCGAAAGATTTGCTTCCGGTAAATATTCCGCCGTCCTGATGGATGTGGAAATGCCGGTGATGGATGGCTATGAAACCACGCGCCAAATTCGCAGGATTGAAAAAGAAAACTCCGCGCCGCCGATCGCGATTGTCGCCATGACGGCGCATGCCATGAAAGGCGACAGGGAAAAATGCATGGCGGCGGGAATGAATGATTACATTGCCAAGCCTTTCAGCCCGCATCAGTTACAGGCGGTCCTGAACAAGTATTTTGTGAAGAGCGCGGAAGTTTGATGTTTTCTGTTTTCAGGATGCAGCACCACTCTTTGTTGTCATTGCGAGCCGAAGGCGTGGCAATCCAGAGTCCCTTGGGAAAGCCCGTGTTTGTGGCCCCTGGATTGCTTCGCTTCGCTCGCAATGACACTGTGAGAATCGGATATGCGTCAAACTAATGACACGCTGCGCAAGCCTGTTTTTGTTGTGGAATTACCACTATTGATTGAAATGTTACAATATAACGGGATCTTTTTCTGGAACAATATAAGTTGCTATCCATACATGCTACTATCCTTAGTTAGTATAGCGGGCCGCTTCGCGCTTCAGCGGATTTCTACAAATAGGAAAAAACAGATGCAAATGCGGAAACTAGCTTTGACAGCGATCGGACTAAGCGCCGTGGCGTATGCCCCGGCGGGATTTGCGGCCCCCGAGGGGCCGTTTGTTGGCATCATGGGCGGCGCCAACTTCACCAATGATCTGGACGTCAGCGGCACGGGCGTTGGCATTAACCGCTCTGTCGATACCGATACCGGATATGCGGTCATTCCATCCATTGGGTATCGTTTCGGCAACGGCCTGCGCACCGAAATCGAACTCGGCTACCGTAACAACGATGTTGATGGCGTTTCCGGCTCCACCAGCGGTTCCGGCGAAATCAAGGCCAGAAGCGCGATGCTGAACCTGTTGTACGATGTGAATATGAACAGCCGTGTCTCGCCTTACTTTGGTGGCGGTATTGGCTATGCCAAGGTCAGATATGACGGCGTACAACCGGTTGGCGTGCCCGGAATTGGCGTAAATGATTCGGATCGCGTTTTTGCCTATCAGGGCATCGCGGGTCTTTCTTATGCAGTGAGTAATGCGGTTGAACTGGCGGCGGAATATCGCTATTTCGCGACCCAGGATCCCGACATGCGCACCAGCGGCGGGACTTCGGTGGAAACAGAATATAAATCACACGCGGCCTTGGTCGGGTTGCGCTTTAATTTTGGCGCGCCAAAGGCTGCGGCTGTTATCACGCCGGCTGCCGCCGCCCCCGAGCCGGAGCCAGCGCCCGCGCCAATAGCCGAACCCGCCGCATTACCGCGCAACTTCCTGGTGTTCTTCGACTTTGACCGTTCCGACATTTCGGCCGAGGCAGACACGATCCTGGGCGACGCCGTCGCCTATGCCAAGGCCAATGGCTCGGTGCGTATTGCCGCCAGCGGCCATGCGGACCGCTCCGGTTCGGACGAATACAACATGGCGCTGTCCATGCGCCGGGGCAATGCGGTGAAAGCCCGCCTGCTGGCCCTGGGAGTGCCGGAATCTGAAATCACCGTCGCCGCCAAAGGCGAGACCGAACCGCTGGTTGCGACCGAAGATGGTGTGCGCGAACCGCAAAACCGCCGTGTCGAAATCGTTCTGCAGTAAACTCGTATAGCCGGGCGGTAATACCATCCGGCGAGACATTTCAATAAAAAAGGGAACCAGATGGTTCCCTTTTTTATATTCGATCATTCGTCCCAGCTATGGCAGCAGGTTATCCCTGCGCCCCGTCACCATACTATAGATAAGGCTCGCGACAAACAGCACGACAAATACAAGCGCCAGAAACTGGGCAATGTTTGCGAAGTCGGCGGCAAGGCCGCCAAACCCGAGAAGTCCCGCAATAACCGCCAGAATAAAAAAGGTGATTACGTAGCCCAACATGGCTGCACTCCTTATATTTGACGATTATTTCCAGATCGGCTTGCCGAGATCGACATCTTTTTTCTTGGTCACAGCGCCGGTGGCAGCGCCGACGGCGCCGCCGATTACTGCGCCGGTTATCGGGTCAGCACCCAGGACTGCGCCGCCGACAGCGCCCGCACCCGCGCCAATGGCCGCGCCGCTCAGCGCCCGGTCGCCCTTGGTGCTGCCGCACGCGGCCAACGATATCAGGGCTGTCATTGCAATGATGGTTTTTTGATATGGTTTCATAAAATTCTCCTTGGTTAAGGTTCAGCTGAATACTTAGAAGCCTCCCCGCAAGCTTACTGCATGGGAAAAGTGATTAGACGTAAGGGAGGCATAAAATAGGCATGTCGCTTTAGCTTTATCTGCTTAAAAGCAGTGGGTGGAATGATATCCATCCGGTAGCCAACGCCTGGCACGGTCTTTATTAAATTGGGTAATTTCGCATTTTCTTCGATCTTTGCACGGATCTGTCCGATATAGACGCGCAGATAGGTGGTGTCCCCGGCATGCGACACGCCCCAGACTTTGTTGAGAATTTCCCTGTGGGTCAGCATCTTGCCGCGATTGACCATAAAGTGGCGCAGCAGATCATATTCCCTGGGCGTAAAGGCCTGCAATTTATCATGCAAAAACACCTCATGGCGCACCAGATCCATGCGCAACGGGCCATTGCATAATTCCGGTTCGCCGGTCTCCTGCACCACGGAGGTGCGCAGGGCGGCATTGATCCGCGCCAGCAGGACATCGACATTGAACGGTTTGGTAACGTAATCATTGGCACCCATATTCAGCGACGCGGCGATTTCCTCATCGGATGAACATACGGAAAGAATGATAATTGGCGCTTGCGACCATTCACGAATATTCTTGATAACATCCTTGCCGTCCATATCCGGCAGGCAAAGCTCAAGCAATATCAAATCTGGATTGACTGAGGCGCACATCCGCATCGCCTGCTTGCCGGAAGTGCTGTCGATAATCCTGAAATTCTCGGCAGCCAGAACAACCTCAAGCATCTTCTGTATCTTCGGTTCACCGTCCACTACCAGAATAGTGTTTTTCTTCTCATGCATAGCGATCTCCTAACGCGTGAAAAGCCAGTTGGCCTTGGTTAACATCTAACTCGTGCTAAATGGGCTTGTAATCAATAAGCATTCATTGCGCCCGAAACTATCTCTTATTTGCATATTGATTATGGCCATAATTTGGCTATATTTCGGTTATATTTGGACTATAGTTTGTATCTCCCAAAGACATTATTTGAAATGATTTCCGATATTTATTACATTGATAAATTACATTATAACCTGACTCCTTTATCTCTCCCCGCGAATGAGAAGAGTCTGTCAAGGGAAGGGGCAGGTTCACCTTTGTGACTAAGCTATAAGCTTTAGGGGGGCAGGCAGCTTCACGCCCACCGGCCACGGCGCACCCGGACGGAAGGACATTTTCGAGTTTTTGTGGAAGTTGCTATACCACTTCCATCCGGTAGCCAATGCCGGGCTCGGTGGTTATCAGGACGGGCGCCGCAGGATTTTCTTCGATCTTTGCACGGATCTGTCCGATATAGACGCGCAGATAGGTGGTGTCCTCGGCATGCGCCGCGCCCCAGACTTTTTTGAGAATTTCTTTGTGGGTCAGCATCTTGCCGCGATTGACCATAAAGTGGCGCAGCAGATCATATTCCTTGGGCGTGAAAGCCTGCAATTTATCATGCAAAAACACCTCATGGCGCACCAGATCCATGCGCAATGGGCCATTGCATAATTCCGGTTCGCCGGTCTCCTGCACCGCGGAGCTGCGTAAAGCGGCATTGATGCGCGCCATCAGGACGCCAATGTTGAAAGGCTTGGTAACGTAATCATTGGCGCCCATATTGAGCGCCATGGTTATTTCGTCATCGGATGAGGACACCGAAAGAACGATTATGGGCACCTGCGACCATTCACGCACCGCGGAGATAACCTCTTTGCCGTCCATGTCCGGCAGGCCAAGATCAAGCAGCATCAGGTCGGGCTTGACCGAGGCGCACATGCGTATGGCCTGCTTGCCCGATGTGCTTTCGGCAATCCTGAAGTTTTCGACATCCAGAAGAATGCCCAGCATTTTATGGATATGCGGCTCGTCATCCACGACCAGAATGGTGTTTTTCTTATCAGCCATGGCTATATCTCAAAAATATGGGAGGCCGGTTGGCGTATATTTCACCCCGATGGAGTATAGTTGGCATTTACCAACCTAGCAATGATATTGGCCAACAGTAAGCCCGCGCAACAGAAACTGCGTGAGCTTATCTGAGTAAATATCAACAGCGTCAGCGGAAACAGCCCGCGTCTGCGCCACTTGGTGTTTGGCCGACACAGACCTTGTTTAATATTGTGACTAAGGAATGGATTAACAGTCACTGAATTGTCATGCGGCCTTAGTTCTGATTTAGAGCCGCGCCGGCCCAATATGCAGACTAAAGGCTTCATCCTTTGGTAGCGTCTCCACTTGACTGCAATAGTTGTTGGTATTTTTTAGGCACGTCGCGGCGCAGCCGCGCTATCTCAAGTTGTCCCGGCTTCATCTGGCCATGGCCAGGAAAAGCGGAAACCGGGTCGGTGGCAATATCGCGGAACCATTTGCGTAGCACCGTCTGGTTACGGCGCTGATTTACGGCAACTCACTCGCCCTCGCGATGGCATTGTTGGTATTTTTGTTGGTATCTTTCAAAATACCTCAGTAAATTTACTAAGAAAAAAATTATATAAAGAGTTTCTGTGATTCCGGCAGCGGCACCAGGCTTCGCCTGCGAGGCGAAGTCTGGCTGACTCCTGAATTTTGCGCTTCCTGCAAACCGTAATTCCTTAATTTTTTTCTCGTTTCCGCGAAACTCTGTTGCCTCCCTGCCCCCTGTCCGTGCTAAAACTATGATCAAGGATTTCAAGGATTGTTGAATAGAGGAGAAGATGCCGATGGATCTCAGCTACGGCCCAGAATATGAGGACTTCCGCGCGGAATTGCGTGCCTTTATCGAAAAGAATCAGCATAAGGCGCCGCCGCCCGGCATGGGTATGAAGCATCCCGAAGCGCTGGAGCAGGACTGGCAGAAATTACTGATCGAAAAGGGCTATACTTGCCGCACGATCCCGAAAAAATATGGCGGCTATGGCGCCGAACCGGACATACTGAAAACCGTTATTATTCAGGACGAGTTCACCAGGGCGAACGTCAATTCCGGCCTCAGCGGCCAGGGTATCGGCATGCTTGTTCCGACCCTGCTGGAGAATGGCAACGAGGAACAGCGCGAAAAATATATCCGCCCCACCATCTATGGGGAAATCCACTGGTGCCAGGGATATTCTGAACCGGGCGCGGGCAGCGATCTTGCCAGCCTGCGCACCAGTGCCCGCGTAGAGGACGGCCATTTCATCATTAATGGCCAGAAAATTTGGACCAGCGGCGCACATTTTGCAGACATGTGCTTTATTCTGGTGCGCACCGAGCCCGACAAGCCCAAGCATGAGGGCATTTCCTATATTATGATGGATATGAAAACACCGGGCATTGAAGTGCGTCCGCTGGTCACCATGACTGGCGCCGCAGAGTTCAACGAGACCTTCCTGACCGATGTGAAAGTGCCCGTGGAAAATGTCGTCGGCAAGCGCGGTGAAGGCTGGAAAGTCGCCAACACCACCCTCAAACACGAACGCGGCATGCTGGGCGATCCCGGGCAAATGCTTTCACGTATCGAAAGTATTCTGAAAATTCTTCAGAATGAAATGCTCGACGGAAGGCGGCTCATCGAACACGCCATGTATCGCGACCGGCTGGTCGCCGCCCAGGCCAAGACCGAGGCGCTGAAATTCCACTCGCTGCGTCTGTTGAGCCATACGCTGAAAAACGAAGAGCCTGGCGTATCACGTCTGATTGTTAAATATTACGGCACGACATTAGCCCGCGAACTGTCCGACATCGCGCTTGAGGCGCTGGGCGAAATTGGACAGCTCTATGCCGGCAGCCCGCATGTCCGCAGCCATGGCTCCTGGCAATGGCGCAACATGTTCGACCTCGGCCTGATCATTGGCGGCGGTACGTCACAAATTCAGAAAAACATCATCAGCGAACGTGGCCTGGGCATGCCGCGTGAGCCAAAGCTGGCGGAGACGAAATAATGGAATTCGGATTATCGGACGATCAGAAGCTGCTGGAAAACTCCTTCCGCCGTTTTACAGAAAGTAAACTTCCTCTGGAGCGTATCCGGGAATTTGCCAACACCAAAACCGGTTACAACGCCGACATCTGGAATGGCCTGGTGGAGCTTGCCGCCACCGGCGTGCTGATACCGGAACAATATGGCGGTGCAGGCTTCAAGATGCTTGATGCCGTTGTCATTCTCGAATCGCTTGGCCGCACGGTCACTCCAGTACCGTTTACCGGTAGTGCGATCATGGCGCCGGTGGCGCTGCTGACGGGTGGCACCGAAGCGCAAAAAGAAGAGTGGCTGCCGCAAATCGCCGCCGGTGAAACAAAATTTGGCGTTGGCGTGACTGAGATCATCAGTACACGCGACAGCCAAGGCGTCTCTCTTTCCGGGGACACGCTGAATGGCAACACAATGTTCGTCATCGATGGGGGACCGGCGGATGTTTACCTGATCGCCGCGGGGCCGGATAATATGGCCATCGTGCCGCGCAATGCGCCAGGCGTAACGGTGACACCTTTGATCACCATTGATTACACGCGCATGCATTGCGAAGTGAAACTTGAGGGCGTGAAGGCCGATCTACTGGGGGGTAAGGGCAAGGCATCCGAAGCGATCCAGAAGACCATTAGGGCCGGACGTTTGGCGCTGGCAGCCGATACCCTCGGCGCTGCGGAAGTCATGATTTACAAGGCCGTCGAATATGCCAAGGAGCGCAAGCAGTTTGAGCGCGCGATTGCGTCTTACCAGGCGGTCAAACATATGTGCGCCGAAATGATCACGGAACTTGATCCGTTCCGTTCCTTGATATGGTATGCGGGGCACGCTTATGACGAGTCGCCGGAAGAAGCGCCGGTCAATGTCCTGCTTGCGAAATCCGGCATTGACGAGGCCGGTAAATTTATTAAACGCACAGCAACCGAGGTGCATGGCGGCATGGGCTTTACCGATCTGATGGGACTGCATTACTGGTACAAGCGCGTCAGCGTCAACCGCGCCCTGTTAGGGACGCCCGAAATGCTGCGCAATGAGGCCGCCGTCGCACAGGGCTGGCTGGCTGCTTAAAATAGGAGAGAAAAGCCATGGACCTGCCGCTAGACAAAAAACTAACCATTGGTTTCAGCGCCACCATGGCGTCCCCGCAGGCGGCGCGCGAAGTTTCTGCGCTTGCCGACCGGCTGGGATATGAATCACTCTGGACCGGCGATCACATTGCCTTCGCCGTTCCGATGCTCGACCCTCTGTTACAGCTTGCGCAGGTGGCGGCGATTAATTCACGTCTGCTGCTTGGCACCGGGGTCTATCTTATGCCGCTGCGCCACGCCACCACGGTCGCCAAACAAATCGCGACCTTCGATCATTTATGCGAAGGCCGGTTCATTTTTGGCGTTGGCGTCGGCGGTGAATTTCCCAACGAATATTCCGCCTGTGGTGTGCCGGTAAAGGAACGCGGCGCGCGCCTGACCGATGGCATCAAGACAATCCGGAAATTGTGGACCGGCCAATCCGTCAGCAATGAAGAAAGCAAATTCTATCCGTTCAAGGACGTTCAGATGCTGCCCCGCCCCATTACGCCCGGCGGTCCGCCAATCTGGACTGGCGGGCGTTCCAAAGCGGCGCTGGAACGCTGCGGACGTCTGGCCGATGGCTGGATATCCTATGTGGTGACACCGGAAATGTACCGTGATGGCCTGGAAAAAATTGCCGTGGCCGCAAAAGAAGCCAAACGAGAGCTGAAAACATTCGGCAGCAGCCATCTGGTCTTCATGCGCATCGACGACACTTATGAACGCGCGCTTGATCTGGCTGCGGCCCATCTGACCAAGCGTTACGCCATGGATTTTCGTCCCGCCGCGCAAAAATACGCCGTGCTTGGAACCCCGTCCGATTGCGCCCAGCGCATCGCCGATTTTCATGCCGCAGGCGTCCGGCACTTCGTATTGGATTGCACCGGCCCGCTGGAAGAACGCGATGCGCAACTGGAGCGTTTTTCCAAAGAGGTGCGTCCGCTGCTGGGTCAATTGGCGGCGGCATAAACGCACCCATGGGCGGGAATGCATCGCCACAGATCGAAGCGATCAGCGCGGTTACCCTCGCCACCCGTGACATGACGCGGGCGGTCGCATTTTATACGGGGCTGGGTTTCGCTGTGCGTTATGGCGGCCCCGCCAGCGGCTTCACCAGTTTTTACGCTGGCCGCAGCTATATTAATCTGATGGCCGTCCCCAATGATCAGACATGGGGCCAATGGGGGCGCTTCATCATTTACGTATCCGATGTAGACGCCATGTATTCCCGCGCCCTTGCGAAAGGTTTCCGGCCGGAATTCCCGCCCCGCGACGCGCCCTGGGGCGAACGCTATTTCCACATTAAAGACCCGGACGGGCATGAACTGAGTTTTGCGCGGTTGCTGCGCTAAAGCGTTTACTGATTAGGTTGAAGCGCAATTCCTTGCGCCGTCATCTACCATGTTTATACATGAGCGTAATCACGCAGTTTGGCGTTGAGGATTGTTATGGGTTTACGCATGACGGCGATGAGGGCGACCATGCGTTTTTTGCCGTTTTGGACGAGCCGCCCGAAGAACTGTCTCAGGTTTGGATTGAAGCGGCGCGCCGCCATTGCGGCCATGAACAGGGCGCGTTTGACGTTGCCCTTTCCTCCGCGGGTCGCCCTGTAGCCCTGGGTTTTGCCGCTGTCTTTGGGGTGCGGGGCGACGCCTGCCAGGCTTGCCGCCTGTCTGCGGGTGAAAGTTCCAAGTTCCGGCATGCAGGCGAGCAGGAAATCGATCAGCGCCGCCTCATACCCGCCGGTCGATTCCAGCACCACCAGCGCCTCCGGCAGTTCGGCCGCAAAGCGTCCGGCAAAGTCGGCAAAGCCTTCGCCACTGTTTGGGAAGCGCTCCGGCTTTGCCTGCTTTGCGTTGTGCAGCGCCACGTCAAACCATTCCTTGCTGACATCGATGCCGATAAAGTGTGTATAGTTCATTGGGTGTTTCCTCGTTTGCTTGCGATTGTGCACGGGCGGATACCCTTCCTACCATTCAAGCGGTTAGGAGAAACGTGGGCGGGAAACCGAGATGACGACGGGCGGATACCCACATTGCGAACGGTCACCTGCCCACACCCTTTCTTTAGCACATCCACAACACACAATTGCGAGGCGCGACTTGCCCTCCGAAGCTTTAGCGAAGGAGGGAACGCGCCGTGGCAATCCAGAGTCTCACGCAAAGGCCTGAGTTTATGACTCCTTTGCCAGCCCAAGCCTTCTAACGAAGGCTTGGTGGATTGCCACGCTTCGCTCGCAATGACGACGAGGCGCTCTATTCCGCCGCTTGCAGCAAATCCATCAGGGGCGTGCCGGGCAGTTTTTTAACTTGCGGCATCACCTCTTTGGCGAACAGGCGCATACTGGCCTCGGCATCCTTATAGGGCATGCCCGCATAGCTGAACACGCCATTATAGGCGCCTGCGCCCGTGCGCGCCGTAAAGTTCCTGATGCGCTCATAGCATTGTTCCGGCGTGCCATAGACCTGGATGCTCTTGAAGAATTCAATGGTGGCGTCAACATTCTTGGCCACATGCTCCTGCATGGAGGCATAGCTTTCATAGCCTTTGATGTTCTTCAGATGGTCACCGGCCATTTCATAATGATCGATCACGGTCTTGTAATAACCGCCAATATATTTATGCGCCATTTCCTCGGCCCGGCCCGCATCCTTGTCGCAGAAGGTCCAGCCGCCCAGAATCGGCGGGGGTGCTTCATGGCCGTTCACTTCGCGGAAAATCTTGCGGTAATCGGTCAGTTCTTTTTCCACATGCTCCCAGGGCTTTTGCGGGATGATCAAAATGCCCACGCCCAGGCGCGCCATGATCTGCGAGCTTTCCGGCGACACGGCGGCGGCGTAGGTGCGGCCCTTGAAGGTTTTGATCGGGCGCGGGCGGATATCGCGCTTCACCTGTTTGATATGTTTGCCATTGAATTCACAGACGCCGGTTTCCAGACCTTCCAAAATCATCTGGGCGGATTCAGTGAAATATTCACGGCTGTCATTCTGATCGCGGCCAAAGCCTTCAAACTCGACCCGGCCCAGACCACGGCCAATGCCCAAAATCATGCGGCCATTCGACATATTGTCCAGCATCGACACTTCTTCGGCAACGCGCATCGGATCATGCCAGGGCAGCACAATGACCATCGAGCCGAGCAGCAGCTTGTCGCTCTTGCCTGCAAAGTAAGACAGGAACTGCACCACGTCGGGGCACATGGTGTAATTGGTAAAATGATGCTCCACGCCCCAGATCGACTGAAACCCCAGTTCCTCGGCCATCAGGCCCAGGCGGATTTCTTCATTATATACTTTTTGATCCGAAAGTTTCGGGTCAGTCCCCTGAAACACCAATGCTAAGCCGACATCCATCGCAATTCTCCCTGCTTTCTATGATTGATGCGAAATTTGACCATATTTGGCGGGAAAGGACAACGCAAAAAGGCCGGGAACGCGCCCGGCCTTTTTATTGGACTGTCCTTCGGGCGCTTGTTCACCCCTTAACGCCCTTCAGCGCCTCGCTGTTTGCCGCCTGATCGAAGCCCTTCAGAATTTCGGCATAGCGCTTTTCAACCGCGCCGCGCATGTTCGGGTCGGTGAAAATATACGGCCAGTCGCCCTTTACCGCTTCCAGCACCAGCTCACCGACAATGCGCGGGTCCAGCCCGCCTTTCAGAAAATTGTTGACCATTTCCTGGCCTGCTTTTTCCTGCGCGGTCATTTTCGACGGATCGGGCGCGCCGCCAAAACGATCGGGGCGGTTACGCTGCGCATTACCAATATTGGTGTTCACGAACCCGGGACACAGCACAGAGGCGCTGATATTCGTGCCTGCCAGTTCCTGGCGCAGCACATCGCTCATGCCGACGGCGGCGAATTTTGTCGCCGTGTACGGACCACCCACCATCGGGGCGGCGATCATCCCGGCCATAGACGCGGTGGTGACGAAATGCCCGCCCTCGCCATGTTCCTTGATATGCGGCAGGAATGCCTGCACCGCATAGACAATCGCCATCTGATTGACGCCCACCACCCAGTCCCAGTCGGCGGCAGTGGCCTGATCCATACGCCCGCCCGCGCCGATGCCGGCATTGCTGCACACCAGATGCACCTTGCCGAATTGTTCAAATGTTGTCTGCGCCGCTTCGAACACGGAATCACGCAAAGACACGTCACAGCGCACACCGGATACCTGAACATTGTAACTCTTATTCAGATCGGCCACTGCCTTGTCCAGCGCCGCCTGTTCAATGTCCGCGACCATGATATTCATGCCCGCCCTGGCAAAGGCCTGCGCCATGCCATAACCGATACCGCTGGCGCCACCCGTGATAAACGCCGTTTTACCCATTAACCCTTTCACTGGATTAACTCCTTCTTTTGATGTCATACAAATATCCTTCCGGGCAGCGTAGTTAAAAAACAACGCTGCGGTTTGATTTCAGTCAAATCGCAGCGTTAAGGATTGGCGTGAAAAAATTTATTCGGCAGCCAGTGCGCGATGTTCCAGGGATTCGAACTTCGCAAACAGTTTCTCGCCATCCTGAAGCGCCATGATCTGGCGTTGCAGGGCTTCGCGGGTCTGATTGCGGCTGAATTCGAACGCCTCTCCGGTATGGTACGCGATCATCGGCGTCCACAGCGGGTCGAACAGATCCTTGCCGCGCATGGTTCCTCCATCCACTGTCTTGATCGTCAGTTCACGGAATTCCGACAGCATCACGCGCAGGCTGGCCACATGAATATTTTCATCCATGCGGATGCGGTTGATCAGATCCGCCGCGAGACCGGCGCCTTTGCGATTATTCCTGAACGCATCGGGATTTTTAACGACAGTTTCATTGAAACGGAAAACCGCCTCGGCGCGCACTTCAATCATGGTCAGGTTCATGAGCAGCAGCAGATATTGTTCATGCTCCAGCGGTATTTGCGGCATCAGGCGGCCGGTTTCCGGGCGGGTAATGCTTTCGGGAATTTCCGCCCTGCCATAGGCGCCGGCGCCAAACAGCGCATCGCGCGCGGCAAACCACATTTTATTGTGGGCGCCGATATCCGTTGCCGGGTTGCCGCCTTCGTCCCAGCCATGCGCCACCAGCAGGCCCTTGTTAAGGTGCCCGATGCACATGGCGCTGATGTCTTCAACAATGATCGACTGAAAATCCGGAGCCGGGAAACTGGCCAGCAGCGCGCCGCGCCCCTCGATCACGCCCGCAATGGTCAGCGAATTCCACATGGTCAGATCAAGGCCGTTTTCCAGCAACAGCCATTGTTGCTCCGGCGACGGATAATTGCCCATTTTCAGCAGATCGGCGCTGCAATCGATCAGCTTCCAGCCCTTGCGCTCAACTTCGCCGCGCCAGGCATTGATGGCGGGAATGCGATGCAGCGAACGCGGCGGCACATAATTTCCCTCTGGATCAAATCCGCCATGCAGTTTATGTCCCGCCGCCATATGATATTCCGCATACGGATGGCTGGCCAGCAATTCTTCCTGTGAGTAAACGAGCTTGACCATCTAATTCGCCTCTTATTCCGCTGCCGCAGCAAGCGGGGTTTCCAGCGCATCAAGCTGACGCACCAGCGCCTCACCATCCGGCAGCGCCATTAATTGTTTGATGATGCTTTCGCGGGTTACTTTACGGCTATTGTCGTAAACCGTGGTGGAATGGAAATCGACCATGCCCTTCCAGACCGGATCCAGCATGTCGCTGCCTTTGACCGTCGTGCCATCATTCAGCTTGAAAGTCAGCAGGCGCATTTCCGACAGGACGGCGCGCAGATAGCCCACATGGCTGGCCTCGTCCTGGCGGATGCGCTCTACCAGAACGGCGGCTTCCTCGGCGGCGGCGCGGCGGTCCCTGAACAGATCAGGATCGCGGAACAGGCTGCAACAGAACGCAAACATTTTTTCCGCGCGCACTTCAACCATCAAAATGTTCATATAGATGAGCAGAAATGCTTCATGCTGTTCCGGCAGTTTTGGAAACAGGCGCATGCCTTCCGGGCGGGTGATGTTGTCGGGCGCGGTTGGGATCGGATAGGCGTTCTTGCCGAACAGAAGGTCACGCACCACATACCACATCTTGTCATGCGCGCCGATGTCGCTGCCATCCAGTCCGCCTTCGTCGCGGCCATGGGCATGATGCAGCCCCTTGTTCAGATGACCGATGGCGGTATTACTTACATCCTCTACAATGATGTCCTGAAAGTTTGGGCCATCTGAATCACTCAGCACTTTTCCCCGGCCTTCAATCTCGCCCACAATCGACAAAGAATCCCACAGGGTTTTGCCAAGCCCGAGATTAAGCAGGAATTTCTGCTGCTGATGGTTGGGATAGTTGTCGCGCTTCAGCAGTTTCACGCTGACATCGATCAGCTCGCCGCCATTGGCCAGAACATTCTGCGACCAGGCTTCGATGGCGGGACCCCTGCCCTGCATGCGCGGCGAAATATATTTTCCATTCGCGTCGAACCCGCCATGCAGTTTTTCACCCATTACCACATGCGGTTTCACATAGGGGTAATCGGCCATCATTTCGTCATAGGTATAGTTCAGCTTTGCCATAATATATACTCCGTTAACGGATTAAACCTTTGTAGCACCGCCCGCCCCCGGCGCGGCAAGGCCGCGCAGAACGAACCGCGTCAGATTTTTCAGAAAATGTTCCCTGTCACCCCATGCCTCCGGGGCGCTGGTGCTGACCACGCTGATAACCATCAAAACGGCATAGCCAATAATTTTCGGATCATAATCGTCCCAGATCAGACCCGCTTTCTGCCCGCGCGCTATGACCTTGGACCACCGCGCCGCCCATTGATCAACAATTGATGGCGTTGCCCCGGCGGGGTCATCACGCGACATCAATTGATGCCCGGCCCAGGCCGCTTTCAGCACGCCCGGATTGGCCTGCACGAAATCCATGGATACTTCTATCACACCATAAACGCGCTCTTCATGGGTGCGGCAGATGGCAAGCCGCGCCAGGATCAGGCTATTCACCTCTTCCTGGGCCTGGGCCACAAATTCCTGAAAACAGGCCTGCTTGTCGGAAAAATACAGATAGAACGTGCCATGACCAACGCCCGCCAGACGGGAAATATCCTGTGGCCGGGTCTCATGATAGCCCCGCTCCACAAACAATTGCCGGGCGGCCGCAAGCAGTCTCTGGTGGCTTTCCGCCTTGCGCTTGTCCTGCCGTGCCGGCCTAGCTTCTTCCAGGATTTTTTTTGTCTGTACTGTCATGGGTACAGAATATCAAATTTTGACAAATTGTCAACATCCCGAATGTGCCAGGATCGAAGAAAATAAGTCGCGGAATATAGCTATTCCGGCAGTTTGAACGACACCACCACCGCGCCCTCATCCACCTGTTCGCCCGCCCTATAATTCACTTCGGCGACGACGCCATCGGCTGGCGCGGTCAGCGTGTTTTCCATCTTCATGGCTTCCAGAACCGCAAGCGGGTCACCCTTCCTTACACGGTCCCCCGCTTTGACATGCACAGCAATCAGCTTGCCGGACATGGGGGCAATAATGTCACCGCTGACGCCTTCGTCCAGTTCCGCATCATGTACCGGATCGTGTACATCCACTATATGCGCGTGCCCTGCCAGCATGATTGTTATGCGCGCGCCCTCAATATTCACGCCAGCGGCAATTCTGCGGCCGTCCAGTTGCGCCACGATCTGCCCATCCGCCAGCGTCGCCAGCCCCTGCAATTCACCCCCCGGCAGATGCAGCTTCACGCCACCCGGCGCATATTCAACCGCAATGCCGATTTCCGCGCCATTGGATAAAAACCGCAATATCTCACGCCCTGTGGCATTGGCGCGCCAGCCGCTGGTCTGGAACCAGGGCGAATAAGGATCACCCGATTGCGCCGCCGTCACAGAGGCCTGTTGCGCGCGCGCGCCCAATACCGCAAGACTGGCCAACGCCAACACAGTATCGTCCGCCACGCCATCGCTGGCAGGAACCAATATCGCCAGATTCCGCTCAATAAACCCCGTATCTACATCGCCATCCGCAAAGGCCGGATGCGCGGCAATCGCACGCAAAAAGCTCGCATTGCCCGCTGGCCCCGCTATCTGCACCCTCTCCAGCGCGGCGCACAACCGTTTGCGCGCCTGTTCACGATCCGCCCCATGCACAATCAGCTTGGCAATCATCGGATCATAAAAAATCGATACTTCGTCGCCTTCGCGCACGCCGGTATCGATGCGCACGCCATTTTCACATGCCGGCAACCGCAAATGCCGCAGCTTCCCGGTGGATGGCAGAAATCCTTTCGCAGGATTTTCCGCATACAGACGAACCTCAAACGCATGCCCGTTCATCGGAATTTGCGATTGCAGAAGCGGTAGGGTTTCCCCCATGGCGACGCGCAACTGCCATTCCACCAGATCCTGCCCGGTGATCATCTCTGTCACCGGATGCTCCACCTGTAGGCGCGTATTCATTTCGATAAAAAAGAAACCGTCTTCCCGCAGGCCATTCGACGCATCGGCGATAAATTCAACCGTTCCCGCCCCTTGATAACCGATGGCCTTCGCCGCCTGCACCGCCGCCGCGCCCATTTTTTCACGCATGGCCCGTGGTATGCCGGGGGCGGGCGCCTCTTCAATCACCTTTTGATGGCGGCGCTGGATCGAACAGTCGCGCTCATACAGATGCACCGCATTGCCGTGGCTGTCGGCAAAGACCTGAATTTCAATATGGCGCGGCTTGGCCATATAGCGTTCGATCAGAACCCTGTCATCGCCGAACGCCGCCTTGGATTCCCGCATGGCGGATTCCAGCGCGCCTGTAAATTCACCGGCATTATCAACCCGGCGCATACCGCGCCCCCCGCCACCCGCAACGGCCTTGATCAATACCGGAAATCCGATTTTCCTGGCCTGTTCGCCAAGAAAATCCGCATCCTGATTATCGCCGTGATAGCCCGGCACCACTGGAACCCCTGCTTTTTCCATCAGCCGCTTGGCCGCGTCTTTCGCACCCATGGCCCGCATCGCAGATGCTGGTGGTCCGACAAAAATAATTCCCGCACCCGCACAGGCTTGCGCAAACAACGGATTTTCCGACAAAAATCCATAGCCCGGATGAATGGCCGACGCGCCCATGCGTTTAGCCGCAGCAATAATAACCGGAATGTTCAAATAGCTTTCGGTCGCCGCAGACGGGCCAATATGCACTGCCTCATCCGCCATCACCACATGCAGCGCGCCCGCATCCGCATCGGAATATACCGCCACTGTGCGAATGCCCATGGCGCGCGCCGTGCGGATCACCCGGCAGGCGATCTCGCCACGATTAGCGATCAGTAAACAGTCCAGCATCAGCTTTGCCACCAGGGTTTGCGTTTGGCCAGGAACGCGCCGGTGCCTTCGCGGCCCTCATCGGTCTGGCGGATGGTGGCAATATGATTGGCCGTATAGGCGATCAAATCCTTGTTGATCTCCGCGCCGCCAACATGACGGATCAATTCCTTGGTAGAGGCAACCGCTTCTGGCGCAGTCTGAAAAAATTTCTCAACCAGGCTTTCCGTTTCATCGGTAAGGGCGTTGCGATCCTTGACCACGGCATGCACAAATCCCATGCGATGGGCCTCTTGCGCGGTAAAGCGTTCGCCCGTCAGAAAATAGCGATGCGCCATGCGCGGCCCCATTGCCCGGATGACATAGGGCGAAATCGTGGAAGGCGCGAGGCCAAGCCGGACCTCGGTCAGCGCAAAAAACACATTCTCGCTGGCAATCGCAATATCACATGCCGACACAAGCCCCATGCCGCCCGCCAGCGCAGGCCCATGCACCACCGCAATGGTCGGTTTCGGGCATGTATGAATATTATTCAGCATACGTCCCAGTTCGGCCGCCTCGGCCTGGTTCGTCGCCTTGTCATATTCCGCCGCCGCGCGCATCCACGCCAGATCAGCGCCTGCCGAAAAACTCGGCCCATTGCCTTCCAGCAATACAACGCGCACCCCATCCGCGCCGCGCAATGTCTCAAAAATATCCGAAAGCCGCTCGATCACATCCGGGTTAAAGGCGTTGTGCACCTCTGGCCGGTTGAGCGTCACCACCGCCACGCCTTCGCGGGTAGTGTTCAGCAATACGACATCTTCTCCAGACATTAAATTCTCCCTCGCAATCTAACAGGCTCGAACTATCATACTACTGTCATCCTGAGCGAAGCGAAGGATCTCCCGCCCGGAACTCCGCCATGAGTTCCAACCGAGGGGGATTCTTCGCTGCGCTCAGAATGACAATTTCAATTTTTAAGACGGGTAGTAACTGCTCCATATTATTTCTTCATCACATTCTGAAAATGCCGAATTTGGTGTCGCGCAGCGGCGCGTTCTGCGCAATCGAAAGGCTAAGCCCCAGCACCATGCGCGTGTCCGCCGGCGCAATGATGCCATCATCCCACAGCCGCGCGGTGGCATAGTAAGGATGCCCTTCTTCCTCGTAACGCGCCCGCACCGGCGCCTTGAATTCGGCTTCTTCTTCCGCGCTCCAGCTTTGTCCAGCCGCCTCCATGCCTTCGCGCCGTACCGTCGCCAGAACGCTTGCCGCCTGTTCGCCGCCCATGACCGAGATGCGCGCATTGGGCCACATATATAAAAAGCGCGGACGATAGGCGCGCCCGCACATGCCATAATTGCCCGCGCCATACGATCCGCCAATCACCACCGTAAATTTCGGAACCGCGGCGGTGGCGACCGCCGTCACCAGTTTCGCGCCATCCTTGGCGATGCCGCCTGCTTCATATTTGCGGCCAACCATAAATCCGGAAATATTCTGCAAAAACACCAGCGGAATATTACGCTGCGCACATAGTTCAATAAAATGCGCGCCTTTCACTGCGGATTCCGAAAACAGAATGCCGTTATTGGCCAGGATGCCCACCGGATAGCCATGAATATGCGCAAATCCGGTGACAAGCGTCGTGCCATACAGCTTCTTGAATTCGTCAAACGCGCTGCCATCCACAATGCGCGCAATCACTTCACGCACATCATATTGGGCCTGCGCATTGGCTGGAATGACGCCGTTTAATTCCGCCGGATCAAAGACCGGATCACGCGGCGGCTGCACCGCAAGCTTCACCAGCTTGCGGCGATTAAGATTGCCAACAATGCGCCGCGCAATCGATAGCGCATGCGCATCATTCATCGCATAATGATCGGTTACACCGCTGACGCGCGAATGCACATCTGCGCCGCCCAGATCTTCGGCGGATACGATTTCACCCGTTGCCGCCTTCACCAGCGGCGGCCCACCCAGAAAGATCGTACCCTGATTGCGCACAATAATGCTTTCATCGCTCATTGCGGGCACATAGGCGCCGCCCGCCGTGCACGACCCCATCACCACGGCAATCTGCGGAATGCCGATCGCTGACATATTGGCCTGATTATAAAATATCTGCCCGAAATGATTGCGGTCGGGAAAAATTTCCGCCTGATTGGGCAGGTTCGCGCCGCCGCTATCCACCAGATAAATACATGGCAGATGGTTTTCCATCGCCACTTCCTGGGCGCGCAGATGTTTCTTCACGGTAATCGGGTAATAGGTGCCGCCCTTGATCGTCGCGTCATTGCAGACAATCACGCATTCCTGCCCGGCCACACGGCCAACGCCGGTCAGAATACCCGCACCATGAATATCATCTTCATACATGCCATAGGCGGCAAGCTGGCTGAATTCCAGAAATGGCGCCCCTGGATCAATCAGATTTTCAATCCGGTCACGCGGCAGCAGCTTGCCGCGCGCCACATGCCGCTCGCGCGATTTGGCATTGCCGCCCAGCGACGTGACCGCCACCTTGGCGTGCAGATCGGCAACCAACGCCTCCATATGCGCGGCATTCTTCTTGAATGCATCGCCGCGCACATTGATAATACTGGAAAGCACCGCCATCGGTTAATTCAAACGCTCGATCGCCACCGCAGTCGCTTCGCCGCCACCAATGCACAGCGCCGCAACGCCGCGCGTTTTATTATATTGCTGCAACGCCGACAGCAGCGTGATGATGATGCGCGAACCTGATGATCCCACCGGATGGCCCAGCGCGCAGGCTCCGCCATGCACATTGACTTTCGCATGCGGAATATCCAATTCCCGCATCGCGGCCAGCGGCACCACGGCAAAGGCTTCGTTAATCTCGAACAGATCGACATCGTCGATTTTCCAGCCGGTGCGTTTCATCAGTTCCTCAATCGCGCCAATGGGCGCGGTGGTGAACCATTCCGGCGCGCGCGCATGGCTGGCATGGCCCACAATCCGCGCCAGCGGTTTCAGGCCGCGCGCTTCTGCCGTGGATTGGCGCATCAGCACAAGCGCCGAAGCCCCATCGGAAATCGAACTGGAATTGGCCGCCGTCACCGTGCCATTGGCCGCAAAGGCCGGTTTCAGATTGGGAATTTTTGCGACATCCGCCTTGCCCGGCTGCTCGTCGGTATCTATCACCCGTGCGCCGCCACGGCCCTTGACCGTAACGGGCACGATCTCGGCCTTAAAACTGCCATCACTGATCGCCTTGTTGGCGCGCTTCAGGCTTTCCACCGCATAGGCGTCCTGCACCTCGCGGGTAAACTGTAATTCGCGCGCAGTGTCCTCGGCAAACGATCCCATCAGCCGCCCATCATCGGCATTTTCCAGCCCGTCAAAAAACATCGAATCTTTCACTTCGCCATGGCCCATGCGCATCCCGGCGCGCGCCTTCGGCAAAATATAAGGCGCATTGGTCATGCTCTCCATGCCGCCCGCAACCGCAATGCCATTCTCGCCCAGTCCGCCGGACAGCAACCCGTCATAGGCCTGCATGACCGTCTTCATTCCCGACCCGCACATTTTGTTGACCGTCGTGCATGGGGCCGAATCCGGAATGCCCGCGCCACGCGACGCTTGCCGCGCCGGGGCCTGCTTCAAACCATGCGGCAATACGCATCCCATCAGCACTTCATTGACATCCGCGCCCGTAACGCCCGCGCGTTCCAGCGCCGCGCGGATCGCCGTGCTACCCAGTTCCGGCGCGGTGGCGTCGGCCAAATCGCCCTGAAAGCCCCCCATCGGGGTGCGGGCCATGCCGACAATAACGATAGGATCTGTGGTGCTGGTGCTGGGCATGGGGGTCTCCCTGAATTGTTTTATATGGACATGGTGGGGCGCAAAATGTCCGAAATCGTCACCCTGAGCGAAGCCAAGAATGACAAAAAGGTTTTTTGCTACCCTCTAATATACTAGCCTAACTAATCAGCGTGGGCGAGCCATCTTTGCAAGAACAATAATCATGATAAAACATAATTTTCCGCTTCTACTGACCCCATGCCGGTAACCCGCCCTCTGAGCGACTGGATAATGCTGTTCACCCTGGTGATAACCTGGGGATCGGCGTTCGCGCTGAACAAGATCGCCCTTCAGTCGATGCCGCCGCTGATCATGGTAGCGGGCCGTCTTGTTGTGGCCGCACTGGTTCTGCTGGCGGTCAGTGGCTGGCAGAGGCATTCCCTATGGCTGCCCTGGCGGCGATGGGGGTTTTTTATCCTCCTTGCTGTGATCGGGAATTGCATCCCGTTCTTTTTAATTAGCTGGGGCCAGTTAAGTGTGGACAGCGCGCTTGCGGGCATCCTCATGGCAGCGATCCCGTTGCTGACACTGCTGTTGGCGCATTTTGCGCATCACACCGAGCGCATCACGCTCTATAAACTTGCTGGATTCGTAATTGGCTTTGGCGGCATTGTACTGCTGGTCGGACCAGAGGCCTTACGCAATCTGGGCGGGGCCAGTTTTATCGCGCAACTCGCCATACTGGGCGGGGCCGTTTGCTACGCCATCAATGTGGTGATCACGCCATTCAACCGCGTCAGCAATACGATGGTCACCACGACCGCTACCATTCTGATCGCCGCAATCATCATGCTGCCTCTGGCGCTGTCACAACACCCGCCCGCCAGGCTGAACCTTACCCTTGAGTCTGTTCTCGTGGTGGGTGTGCTTGGGGTGTTTGGCACAGCATTGCCAACACTGATTTTCTTTCGCCTGGTCGCCAGCGCCGGGCCAACCTTTTACGCCCTGATCAATTACTTGATCCCGGTATGGGCGGTAGTCATCGGCGCGCTGTTTCTGGAGGAACGCCCGGAATGGAACGCCTACGCCGCACTTGCACTGATATTGTCCGGCATCGCCATCAGCCAGATGATGCGCCGGGCGGATTAATCCCGAACCGTGTGTCCATGATTAAGCGGCCCCTGCCCCGCGCCAAATCCCGGCGCGGTGCGTATCGCCTCGCGTACATAATCTCGGGCGCGGCACACGGCATCCGGCAAGGCCATGCCCTGCGCCAGTCCCGTTGCGATCGCCGAGGCCAGCGTGCAGCCCGTGCCATGCGTATGCCTGGTGTCAATGCGCGGATCACTCATGATGCTGACTTCATCAGACGTTACAAGCACATCCGATATCTGATCACCGGGCAAATGCCCGCCCTTGACCAGCACTGCTTTCGCACCCAACGCCAGCAGCGCCTGACCCGCCCGCAGCATTGTCTCGACATCCGTAATCGTCATACCCGTCAGAATTTCGGCTTCTGGAATATTCGGGGTCAGTAGCGCAGCGCCCGGAACCAGCCGCGCCTTCAGCGCCGCCACCGCGCCCTCATCCATCAGCCGCGCGCCACTGGTCGCCACCATTACCGGGTCAATCACACACGGGACGCCAGCCGCCAAAATATCAAGCCGCTCTGACACCAGCTTAATGATCTGCGCACTGGCCAACATGCCGGTTTTGATACAGTCCGCGCCGATATCTTCCAAAACCGCATCCATCTGTGAACGGATTATGTCAAGCGGAACCGCATGAATATCCCGCACTCCCAGCGTATTCTGCGCGGTGATCGCGGTAATCACTGTCGCGGCATAACCGCCCAATGCTGTGATGGTCTTGATGTCCGCCTGAATACCCGCACCACCGCCGCTATCCGATCCAGCAATACTCAGTACACGTCCTTTATCGGCGGCCATGATTAATAGACCCAATTTCCTCCGGTGTCATTGCGAGCGAAGCGCGGCAATCCAGAGTCATACGGCAAGGCTTGAGTTTGTGACGCTGGATTGCCGCGCTTCGCTCGCAATGACGATGAAGGATAAAATCAAACACATCATCACGCCTCAAAATAATATTTTCAGATCACGGCTTCAAGCGCCACAACGATCTGCCCCACCACCGCATGCACAAGCGCCTCGTCCTCGCCCTCGGCCATCACGCGGATAAGCGGTTCGGTGCCGGATTTGCGGATCACCACGCGGCCCTTTTCGCCAAGCTGCGCCTCGCCATCGGATATCGCCTGTTTGACATCCTTGTGCGCCAGCGGCTCACCGCTTTTATAGCGCACATTTTTCAGCAATTGCGGCGCTGGCTCAAACAGCCGTAATGCATCGCTTACCGGCCTGTTCACTTCATGCAAAACCGACAGCACCTGCAAGGCGCTGATCAGCCCATCGCCGGTTGTCGAATAATCACTCATGATAATATGACCGGATTGCTCGCCGCCAAGATTATAGCCATCGCTGCGCATTTTCTCGACCACATAGCGATCGCCAACCTGTGTGCGCAACAGTTCCAGCCCGCGATCCTGAAAAAACCGCTCCAGCCCCAGATTGGCCATGATCGTGCCCACCACGCCTTTCGCGCTTAACCGGCCGGTGCGATGCCAGTAATCACCGATCAAGGCCATGATCTGATCGCCGTCAATGACCTGGCCTTTTTCATCACAGATCAATACACGGTCCGCATCGCCATCCAGCGCGATGCCAATATCCGCACGCACCTCCAGAACTTTTTTGGACAGCTTCGTTAAATCTGTCGATCCACATTCACGGTTGATGTTAAAGCCATCCGGCTCCACGCCAACAGTAATCACATCCGCGCCCAGTTCCCATAACACGGTAGGCGCAACTTTATAAGCCGCGCCATTGGCGCAATCGATAACCACGCGCAATCCATCAAAATGCATCGTCCGCGGAATGGTGCTTTTGGCGAATTCAATATAGCGCGCACCCGCATCCTCAAGCCGCAACGCGCGGCCAAGCTTTGATGACTCGGCCAGATGCGCGCTAACGCCGTTTTCCATCAGCGCTTCAATTTCCATCTCGGTTTCATCGCTCAGCTTGTATCCATCCGGACCAAAAATCTTGATGCCATTGTCCTGGTACGGATTATGACTGGCTGAAATCATCACGCCAATATCTGCGCGCATGGATCGCGTCAGCATCGCAACAGCAGGCGTCGGCACCGGGCCAAGCAGCACCACATCCATGCCCGCCGAAATGAAGCCTGCTGTCAAAGCGGGCTCCACCATATAGCCCGACAGGCGCGTATCCTTGCCGATGATGACCTTGTGGCGGTGCGCCCCGCGCGTAAAAATACTGCCCGCCGCCATGCCAACGCGCAGCGCAATATCGGCGGTCATCGGTGCGCGGTTAGCGGTGCCGCGAATGCCATCGGTGCCAAAATATTTTCTGCTCATATGACCTCACATTTCATGATCTGGACTGGTATAGACGCAAATTCCTAACACCACTTTAACTATTCTATTCCAGAAGCGCCGACCATATTTTCAAACCATCCCGCAACGCGCCCGCATCATGGGTGCGAATATAGTTCACGCCCTGCGCCGCTGCAAAAAGCTCGGCCGCCAGTGTCGCCGACCCCGCCTGCGCCACCCCCCGTCCTGTTAAGGTGCGCAGAAACGATTTGCGCGAAACCGACACCAGAACCGGCAGGCCAAAGCGCTCCTTCAAAACGCCAAGCCCACGCAACATGCTCAGCGATGATTCCGGCTGATTACCCAGAAAAAACCCCATGCCCGGGTCTAAAATAAGGCGCTCGCGTTTTATCCCCCCCTGTTCAAGCGCAGAGATACGCCGCTGGAAAAAACGCTCAACCCGCTCGGTCACTGTCCGGGGATCGCTCTCTGCGCGTGTCGCAATGCCGCGCCCCTGTATGGCGTGCATCACGATCAGACGGCACCGGCTGGCCGCCAGATCGGGATAGATTTCCGCATCCGGAAATCCCTGAATATCATTGAGATACGCCACCCCCCGCGCCATGGCGTATCGCTGGGTTTCCGGCAAAAAACTGTCAACGCAAACCGCGACCCCGCGCGCGGCCAGCGCATCCATTACAGGGGCAAGACGGCGAATCTCTTCATCTGCTGTAACGGGTTTGGCGTCCGGGTGACTGCTGGCCGGCCCCAGATCGATAATATCCGCGCCAGCCTCAACCAGCGCCAGCGCCTGGCCGATGGCCTGTTCCGGCGCCAGGAACCGACCGCCGTCTGAAAACGAATCCTCGGTGATATTGACAATGCCGAGAATTTGCGGCGGCACGTTCGCCTTACGATCCCTGCGGTTGCGGCGCCATCGGGCCATCCGCAGCACCTGTGCTGCGGCGTCCGCTGGACGGTACCGCTGTCACCGGACCTTGTGGATATGGGCGATCCTTGTCATCCCGGCGCAGCGTTTCACCACGCAGAATTGCCTTGATCTCTTCACCGGTCAGCGTCTCATATTCCAGCAGCGCATTGGCCACCAGATGCAGGCCCTGGATATTATTCTCTAAAATCATCTTGGCGCGGGCATAGCATTTCTCGACAATCTGCCGAATTTCCTGATCAATTGCCCGTGCCGTATCCTCGGAGATGTTTTTCTGGCGCGTGACCGAATGGCCAAGAAAAACCTCTTCCTCATTTTCACCATAGGCCAGCGGACCAAGCACATCACTCAGGCCATAACGCGTAACCATGGCGCGCGCCATCTTGGTCGCCATGTCAATGTCAGACGAGGCGCCAGACGTTACCTTGTCATAGCCAAAGACCAGTTCTTCGGCCAACCGCCCGCCCATGAACACCGCAATATCGCCCAGCATTTTTTCGCGCGTGACAGAAAGCTGGTCGCGCTCCGGCAAACGCATCACCATGCCCAATGCCCGGCCACGCGGAATGATGGTGGCCTTGTGCACCGGATCGCTGGATGGAATATTCAGCGACACCACCGCATGACCGCCCTCATGAAAGGCTGTCAGACGGCGTTCATCTTCAGACATTACCATCGAACGGCGCTCGGCGCCCATCATCACTTTGTCCTTGGCCGATTCAAACTCCGCCATGCCGACCAGCCGCTTGCCAACACGCGCCGCCAGCAGCGCCGCTTCATTGACCAGATTGGCCAAATCCGCCCCCGAGAAACCAGGTGTGCCGCGCGCCAGAATTTTCGCTTCAACATCCGGCGCCAGCGGTACCTTGCGCATATGCACTTTCAGAATTTTTTCGCGGCCCAGAATATCCGGATTCGGCACAACCACCTGACGGTCAAAACGCCCCGCGCGCAACAATGCGGGGTCAAGCACGTCCGGCCGGTTCGTCGCCGCAATCAGGATGACGCCTTCATTGGATTCAAAGCCGTCCATCTCAACCAGCAACTGGTTCAGTGTCTGCTCGCGCTCATCATTGCCGCCGCCAAGGCCTGCGCCCCGGTGGCGCCCGACCGCATCTATTTCGTCCATGAAGATGATGCAGGGCGCATTCTTCTTTGCCTGCTCGAACATGTCACGCACGCGCGATGCGCCCACGCCGACAAACATTTCCACGAAATCCGAACCGGAAATGGTGAAGAATGGCACATTGGCCTCGCCCGCCACCGCACGCGCGATCAGCGTCTTGCCGGTGCCCGGAGGTCCAACCAGCAACACGCCCTTGGGGATATGCCCCCCCAGACGCTGATATTTCTGCGGGTCGCGCAGAAAATCGACGACCTCCTGCAATTCTTCCTTGGCCTCGTCCACACCCGCAACATCCTCGAATGTCACCCGGTTGGTGTCCTGGGTCAGCAGTTTGGCGCGTGACTTGCCAAACCCCATGGCGCCCCGGCCACCGCCGCCCTGCATCTGACGCATGAAGAAGATATACACCGCCAGCAACAGCAGCATGGGAAACCAGGAAATCAGAACACTAAAAAAGGAATTTTCTCCACTCGCCGATGGGATCGCGGTGATATTCACGCCGCGCGCGTCCAGGCGCTGCACCAAATCCGGATCATAAGGCGCATAAGTCGTAAAGCTGCGGCCATCCCCGAAATGGCCCAGGATAGATTCGCCGCTGATCGTTACATCGCGCACCGTGCCCGCTTCGGTTTCAGACAAGAATTGCGAATAGGAAATATTGTTCGCTGTTTGGCGTTCGGCGGGCCCCTGGAACATATAGAACAAGAACACCAGCAATACTGCGATGACCAGCCAGGGAACGATATTACGGTACGGTTTCAATGCGTTAATTTCCTTAATTGAGGCGTGCCATTCAATGCCAAACCTCCACCGGGGCAGTCTAAACCAAAATCAGGTCTGGCACGATTAGAATATTGGGCAAGATGATTAAGAGATAATGTGTATCGCGTTCAAGGCAAGCGCCAAGTCAGAATTAAATCGGCTTATGTACATTTCATTTGCAGGTCATGTTATCCGGCAACAGCGTGTTTCCCGGTGTGAACCGGGCATGAAAGGCCACTTCCCCCGCTTTATATGCCGGATCGATAAATTCCAGGTATGGGGCAGCCAGCAAATGCCGCCCCCGCCAGAATCCCGGCGTTGCCTGACAGATAATTTTTGGTGGCAGTTTTTTGGGCAATACGTCCCGCAATTGCATCAGCCCCTCGCTGCCCACCTCACGCACTGTGCAGGACGATAAATCACTAAATTTCCCTGCCCCGGCAAGACGAACCTGAAACCTGTTGTCCCAGACGGTAAATTCATCCTGGATCAATGCGATTTCCGGCCCGATCGCCGCCATTTCCCTGGCAACCAGTATGCCGTCGCCCTTCAGTAAAATACGGCAGCCCGACAGGGTTCGTCCACCGGCCTTTGGATTTTGCCGCAACCAGCCGTAAAGCCTTTCCAGGCGCACCAGACGCGGTGGATATTCTTGCCCGCTCACCGCCATCAGCACCCGTGCCAGCATGCGCAAACCAATCTCTTCCGGCGCCGCAAAAAGCGCGGTTGGACGTAAAACGGCAAACCCCGCCTGTTCCCAGTGCACGGCCTCGCGCATAAGCTGCGCTGTTGCATGTTCTAACGCTGCGCGCACCCGCTGCATGCGTCCGGCTGTCGCAACCATCCGCGACGGAGTGATTCCTGCCCTGGCCAGATCCTCAAGCACATCACGCGCCCGTACACGGGCAAAACGCTGATCCGTATTGCTGGGGTCTTCAATCCATGGCTGGCCAAGGGCCTCTAATGTCGTGCGCAGACGCTGCCTGGAAATGCCAAGCAGCGGCCGTAATAGCCGTACGCCATTCCATTCCCGCGCAGACGCCATGGCCGCCAATCCGTCAACCCCACTTCCCCGCCCCAGGCGCATCAGGAATGTTTCCGCCTGATCCTCGAAATGATGTCCCAGCAGCAGGCTGCTAATTCCCTCCTGCCTGCACGCCTGTGTCAGCAGGGCATAGCGCGCCTGACGCGCCGCAGCCTGAATATCGCTATGGGGCTTGTTACCGCGCCAATGTAAAATCTGATGTGAAACGCCCAGCGCCTGACACCAGCCAGCAACCTGCCGCGCTTCTTCTGCCGACGCATCACGCAAACCATGATCAACCGTCAGCGCCAACAGACTGTCCCGCTGAGAGCTGGCGTCCAGCCAACGACATGTCAGATGCAACAGCGCCATACTGTCGGCGCCGCCTGAAACTGCCACAGCAATGGGTGTTTGTGGAGAAAGCGCCTGAAGCGCACCGGCAAATTCCAGCTCGTTCACAGGCGCTGCATTCAGGATGTCAGCCATTATGTCGGTATCTGCATTTTCAGGCCTGAAAAGCCCTTAATGGCGTGAATAATAAACTTACGAACAACCCAGGCGTTTGATCTCATCACTGGCGCGTTGTGCAATCTTTTCAGGTGCTTTAGGGTATTTCTTCTTAAGCTGATTTAACGCCTGGCAGGCTTCCGCCTTATGTTCCAGCGCCGCCAGGGTCATGCCCAGTTTCAATAAATTATCCGGCCCTTTGCGGCTTTGCGGATATTTCTGAAACCCGTCCAGGAAATAGGTGGCAGCCTTCGCATAATCCTTGCGGACATAATAGGTCTCGCCAAGCCAGTAGACCGCATTGCCTGCCAACTCATGGTTCGGGTTGCTTTTTACAAACTGCTCCATCCCGGACGCAGCCGCCGCATAATCACCGGAACGCAGCAGACCGAACGCCGCAGCATATTGCTCGTCTGGTGACCCCTTGGGGGACGCGGCGGCAAGTCCCGGTGGTGGCGGCGGGGTGCGCGATCCCTGCAATGTAGAAGATAGGGCGGCAGGCGGCGGCAGCTCGTTAAGACCCGCATCAACATCCTGCGCCGCCCCCATCGTGGGGGCGTCGGACTGCAAGCTACCTTGCGGCCTTGTCAGCGGCGGTGCCGCGCCTCCCAAAGGGGCCGTACCGCCACTACCGCCGCGCTCAAGCGCCGCCAAACGGAAGTCTATATCCTGGATCAGTTTCTCAAGCCGCGAATTTACCTGATTGACCTGAAAGGTAAGCTGTTCGATCTGCCCGACCATGCCGCGCAGTTCCGTGTCCATCTGATCTACCTGGACCTTGACCTGTGCGGCCGCCGTCTCGCCACCCATTGGGGCAACGCGGCTGCTGGTAGAGGAACCACCGCTGATTCCACCTGCCGCGATCTGACGTTGTAAATCTGCAACATCCTGACGCAGACGGTTTACCTCGTTCTGCATGGTGCGCATGTCTTGAGCTGCAAGCGGGTCGGAAAATAGTGTGAGCAGACAGAACACAAAGCCCGTTAACAGCCCCGTTAACAGCAATGCCCCCCTGTTGCAGGATCGCCCTGCATAAGGCTGCGCGTGCGCAAAATTTAAATTGGAAATCATATCACAACATACCCCGTAAATGGGGCTGCATGAAGGCGATACCCCACCAAAAAATCGCCTGCCTTCAACGTCCTGGTCACAAACGTCCCGGTCATATGCGCCTGAACGTTTCTTGTGAGACTGTTCGGCGAAGGCCAGTCAACAAAACCCGAACCACGAATTTCGTCAAAAAAGGCGGATAGGGTGGAAGCCGCCCAGAATATGCCCCCCTTAATTGGGGTGCGCATTCTGGGCGACCTTCTAGAAGACTGTCTTAGTTGACAGTTGTCGTCGCATTCCGGTTTTGTGACCAGCTGGCTTCGTCAGAGCCCAATGCAATCGGGCGTTCCTTGCCATAGCTGATCGTGGTCACGCGGGCCGAATCAACGCCCTGGCTGACGAGATAATCCTTAGCCGAATTGGCGCGGCGTTCGCCAAGGGCCAGGTTGTATTCGCGAGTGCCACGTTCGTCGCAATTGCCTGCAACAGTTACCGTGACCGACGGATTTTTCGTCAGCCAGGCAGCTTGCGCCTGCAATGTTGCGCGCCCTTCTTCGGTCAGATCGTGGCGATCAAACCCAAAGAAAACGCGATTGGAAGTTGTTGCTTCCAGATCAGCCTGCGAACCAGGAACGATAGCCGAGCTGCCGGCACCGCCGCCAGCACCACCGCCAGCGCCTGCACCGCCACCTTCCGGTGTCGATTCACAAGCGGCTAGTAAAAAGACCGCCGCCGCCATGCTAGCCAGCTTAAGTCCCACAGAAACTTTGCGCATCAAAAGATACTCCCCGTGATAGTTCTCGAGTGATTATGCTCGATAAAAGTGAAGAAATCGCACATCTCCTCAGGGCAGCACGCGCTAAACCAATTATACGGTGTGCACTGAATTGTTTTACGATTTCAGATGAGTGACGACTCGGTCGATCAACCCTCCGAATCTGGCGCAACTCTAACCACCTTCTGGCAAAGGAATCAAGGGAGACCATGCCGGATCAGAAGCGTCGCCTAAGGTTGGAATCTCCCTTTCATTGTAGCCTGTAAGATCGATCGAGTGCAGCCGGCTTCCACCACCCGACCCTCGCGAATCGGACGGCCGCTCCCGGAAGAACATCAGCACGCGGCCATTGGGTGACCAGGTTGGCCCCTCATCGAGGAAGCTCTCGGTCAATAGCCGTTCACCACTGCCATCAGGGCGCATGACACCTATATAGAAGCGTCCCTTATAAATTTTAGTAAATGCGATCAGGTCTCCGCGCGGTGACCAGACAGGTGTTGCATATCTGCCATCTCCGAAACTGATGCGTTTTGCATCCGCTCCACTGGCCCGCATGACATAGATTTGCTGCGTTCCTCCACGATCGGAATTAAACGTAACATATTGAGAATCCGGGGAAAATGACGGTGACGTGTCAATGGAAGGACTATCCGTCAACCGCACTACCGCCCGGCTTCGCAGGTTCATAACGTAGATATCCGAGTTACCATTTTTGGCCATGCTCATTATCACCGAATCGCCAGATGGCGAAAATCGCGGGGCGAATGTCATGCCTGGAAAGTCACCCAGAACCTCCTGCTGACCCGTATTGATGTCGTAAATATAGACCCTTGGCTTGTCGTTGAAGTAGGAGAGATAGGTGATCTGATGTGTCGCCGGACTAAAGCGCGGGGTCAAAACCAGATGCCTTCCACTGGTCAGAAAACGCTGATTGGCGGCATCCTGATCCATAATCGCCAGCCGTTTTACACGTGCGGCTTTTGTGCCACTCTCTGAAACAAAAACGATGCGCGTGTCGAAATACCCCGTTTCGCCCGTCAGCCGTTCGTAAATTTTGTCTGAAATCAGGTGCGCTACCCGCCTCCAATTATCCGAGCGGGTAAAGAAGACCCGCCCCTCCATCTGTTGCTCTCCGAACACATCCCAGAGACGAAATTCAACCCGCAGCCTTCCATCGGGTTCCGTCGTTACCGCGCCGGTCACCAGAGCCTGCGCACTGATCAATCGCCAGTCGCCGAATCGGGGCATCGCCCCGATGGCGTCAGCCTTCTGGATAAAACTTCTGGGATCCAGCGGCCGGAACAGGCCGGAACGGGACAGGTTATTACTGATAACCCCGACCATCTCGCTACCAACCGTGGCTTCCTTGGGGCCGACCCCATTGAAGTTTGGAATGGCGATCGGCATTGGATCGACATTCCCCTGGGTTATATCGATCCGCAATTGCGCCTGCGCTCCCTGCCAGCCTATCGCCGACAAAAGCGTTGTTGCGCCAACTACAAACCGCATTACAGCCTGTCTAACTTTCATTGTCATTTCGGTCATCCGCCTAGCATGCTTCGTGGGTCGAAATTGAGTTCGATATCTTGCCAGCGGTCATATTTATCAACCGGCAGATTCTTGAAGGGTTCGCATTTCAAAATGGCGCGCACTGCCGATTCCGCAGCCGTCCGGTAGGCTTCCTGACCCGCCATGCCCATACGGGACGAATCCACGACCTGCGGCGGCTGCGCCAGCCCGCCATCGGGGCGCAGAAATATGCGCACACGCACAACCAGATTCTCGGCATATTGAGCCCCTGCCGGCACGATCCAGCACTGCTCGATCTGCGCGCGAATGGAATCGATTTCGCTCAAAGTCATTTGAGCCGACGTGGTGGGCCGGGTCGCCTGGGTTGGCGGCAGATCCTGTGGGGTGTCTTCCGGCTTTTCCTCGGTCTCTTCGGTTTTCTGCGCCGGATCGTCCAGTTCCTTGTCGAGCAGAGCCGCGATCTTGTTGAGATCGAGCTTTTCCTCCGGTTTCTCTTCTACCGGACGCTTTGGTTTCACCTTGGGGCGCGGCCCATCCAGCTTGACCACGCGCTCGGGTGCGGCTTCCGGCTTTGGCTCGGGTTTTTCCTCGACCTTGTCCTTGGGCAATGGCACAGCGTCTTCCGGCAACGGCTCTGGTTCCGGTGCGGGTGGCGGCGGGGGCGGCGGTGCAGGCGTTGGCTTGGGCGGTTCGGGCTTGGGTTCCGGTTTGGGCTTGTCCTCTTCCACCGGTTTTTTTGGTTCCGGCCGCATCGGAATATTGGTCATTTCCGCAATGGTCGCCAATTCGACTGGAATCGACTCCACGGGCGGCTCCCAATCGTTGCTGAACATTGGCAAACCAAAAATCGTTATCAAAATAACGATAAGGTGTAATCCCGCAGAAAAAAGCGATCCCTTGCCCATCGCCAATCATTTCTTGTCCGGTTTAGCTGCGCCTGGCGTCTCGGTAATCAGGGCGACCTTGGTGAAACCAGCCGATGTAATCAATCCCATCACCTCCATCACCCGCCCATAATCGAGGCTGTGATCGCCACGCACATAAATGCGGGTGTCGGGTTTGTTTTCTGTAATTGCCTGTAGGCGTGCGGCCAGTTCCTCGACCGCCACCGCTGTCTCCTGAATAAAGACCTGCCCATCCGCCTTGATCGTAATCGCCAGCGGTTCAATCTTTTCATTCAGGGGGGCTGCCTTGCTCTGCGGCAGGTTCACCGGCACACCCGCCGTCAAAAGCGGGGCCGCCACCATAAAGATGATCAGCAGCACCAGCATCACATCGACCATCGGCGTGACGTTGATCTCGCTCATTGGCGACTGGCGTGCCCCTTTGCGCCTGCGGGACGACGGGGTGCCCATGCCCATTAATCCATTTCCTCTTCTATACGCCGCGACAGCACAGCAGAAAATTCCTCGGAAAAGCCTTCCAGCCTGTCGCCATACCGCCCGACCTGATTGTTGAAACGGTTATAGGCAATCACCGCAGGAATGGCCGCAAACAGACCCAGCGCAGTGGCGAACAAGGCTTCGGCAATACCCGGCGCCACCACCGCAAGCGATGTGTTATGGCTTTGGGCAATCGCCTGAAAGCTGTTCATGATGCCCCATACGGTGCCGAACAGGCCGATAAACGGGGCCGTGGAACCAACCGTCGCCAGAAAATCTAGATAGCGCTCCAGCCCGGCCATTTCCCGCGACAATGTCACAGACATGATTTTATCAATGCGTTCGCGCAGACCGCCGCTTAGGCCGACATCCCTGGTGGATCGCCCATTGGCGCGCATCCATTCGCGCATCGCGGCGACAAACAGCAGCGCCATCGGGTGGCTGGCGCGCGGCGCGACCCGCTCATATAACTCCTCCAGCGAATTGCCGGACCAGAACACTTCTTCAAAACGGTCCGCCAACGCAATAACCCGGCGAAAGCGCAAGAATTTATCAAAGATAATCGCCCAGGACCAAAATGACGCCAGCAACAGGACGATCATAACCCCCTTGACCACCAGGTCGGCCCGCATAAACAGACCCCACATGGAAAAGTCGACAACCGAAACACCGGCGGCCTGTGAAATAATTTCTTGCTCCATTCACCCTTCCTTGCAAGCACTGCCCGATATCAAAAGGAATCGCTTTTCGCGATTCGATACGGATAAAGCTGCTCTATCCGTTAAAATCCAGTACAAATTTCATTCTGATTGACCTGAGACTACATTTTTTCAAAGCGTTTTCATGGCGGGACAAGCCCAGCGATATTGGAGTCACATAAATAATGCTTCGTTAACGAATCCGGTCATCTTCGACCCCATGCTCCTTGCGGCAGGTGATCTATATTGAGAACGTGGCGCAAATGAGGCGATTCGTGAACCCACATAAAGCCTGATTATGAATCCTGGTTATCTTCGTTCAGCGCAAGCAGGTCCAGTTGCGGGCCAGCTTGCCCTGGCGTCAGGCCGATATGCCGGAAAGCGGCTTCACTGATCACCCGCCCGCGCGGGGTACGCTGTAACAGCCCCTGCTGGATGAGGTAAGGCTCCACAATATCTTCCAGTGCATCGCGCGGTTCGCTTAGCGCCGCCGCCAGGGTTTCAATCCCCACAGGCCCGCCATCAAAACTTACGGCAATCAGGTTCAGATAGCGCCTGTCCATGGCGTCCAGCCCGCGCTTGTCAACCTCCAGACGGGTCAGCGCCGCATCGGCTTCGGCCGCGCCAATGGCAATGTCACCCGCAACAGAAGCAAAATCCCGAACTCGGCGCAGCAACCTTCCCGCCACGCGCGGCGTACCCCGGCTGCGCCGCGCGATTTCCTGGGCGCCCTCCGGCGTCAAGGCCATGCCCAGCAGCCGCGCGCCGCGCGAAACGATCTCGACCAGTTCTTCAATCTCATAAAAGTTCAACCGGACCGGAATGCCAAACCGGTCGCGCAGCGGCGTCGTCAGCAGCCCCGAACGGGTGGTCGCGCCGATCAGCGTAAATTGCGGAAGATCAATGCGCAGGCTACGCGCCGATGGCCCCTCGCCAATTATCAGATCAAGCTGAAAATCCTCCATCGCCGGATAGAGAATTTCCTCCACCGCCGGATTAAGCCGGTGAATTTCATCAATAAACAGAATATCGCGCGCCTGCAGATTTGTCAGAAGCGCCGCCAGATCACCCGCCTTGGCAATAACCGGCCCCGATGTGGTTTTGAAATTTACCCCCAGTTCGCGCGCCAGAATCTGGGCCAGTGTCGTTTTACCAAGCCCCGGCGGACCAAACAACAGGACATGATCCAGCGCCTCGCTGCGACCACGGGCGGCTTCGATAAATACCTGAAGATTTTCCCGCGCCTGCCGCTGGCCAATAAATTCGCCCAATGTGCGCGGTCGCAGGTTTGCGCCTGCCGCGTCATCGCCCTGGGCATTTGGGGCCACCAACCGGTCTTCTTCGTCCCCTTCAAAGGCTGAATTACTCACGCCGAAAGCTCCCGCAGCCCACCACGAATCAATTCAGCTACGGACGCCTCCGGGGAAACAGCCGCGCCGGGACCATGCCGCGCCCGTCCCAATGCAGCAGCGGCATCCGACTCCTTGTAGCCCAGATTGACCAGCGCCGATAGCGCATCATCAAGCACCTGCTGAAGTGAGTCCCGCGCTGCCGCATCAGCAGGGTTAGCCGCCTGACGCAACATTCCCGCGCCCGGCGCCGGGGCCTTGTCCTTCAGATCATTGGCGATACGGCCGGCCAGCTTCGGCCCCACGCCAGAAGTTCGGGCAAAGGCATTCTTGTCCTGCATCGCCGCAGCGCGGGCCACCCCCTCAACACCCAGCGACCCCAGAATTGCCAGCGCCAGTTTGGCCCCCACCCCCTGCACCGTGGTCAGCAGGCGAAACCATTCTCGTTCCACTTCCTGCTCAAAACCAAACAGCGTAATGGCGTCCTCGCGCACCTGTGTCTCTATGTGCAGGCTCAGCGGACTGCCCAATGACGGAAGCCTTCCCAGAAAATTGCTTGCGCAATAAACCAGATAGCCAACACCGTTTACATCCAGGATTAAACTGTCCGGGCGAACAGCATCAAGCACGCCTTTTAATCGCGCAATCATCCCAGCCCCCCGGCTTTGCGTATCGCTGCCATTATTTGCTGCGATGGGGCCGAATGCGCATGACAAATCGCCACGCCCAAAGCGTCGGCGGCGTCGGCGCCTGCGATAGCGCATCCGGGCATCAAACGGCCCACCATGGCGCGCATCTGGGCTTTATCTGCATGACCTACACCTACCAGCGCCTTTTTGACCTGGTTTGGCGCATATTCGGCTACCGGGATCCCCCGCAACGCAGGCGCCAACAGCACCACCCCGCGCGCCTGCCCCAGTTTCAGGCTTGATCCCTGATCCTTATTCACGAAAACGCTTTCAACAGCCGCCTCTGCGGGGCTCCAGTCTTCCAGCACCTGCACCAACCCCTCAAACAATTGCCGCAGCCGGAACGCCATTTCACCATCCGTGTCCGCCTTCACCACCCCATTGGCGACGTGACGCAACTGATTACCAGCCACATCAATGACGCCCCAGCCGGTTGCCCGCAATCCCGGATCAAGTCCGATCAACCGGCGCATGCAATCATGCTCCCAGGTTTGTTCAAACCGCAAGTTGCTCCATTACCGCATCATCAATTTCATAATTGGCGTAGATATTCTGCACGTCATCGCTTTCATCAATCGCGCCCAGCATTTTCAGCAGGCCCGGCGCATCGTCGGCCCCTACAGGCACAGTGATATTTGGTTTCCAGATCAGAGCGGTAGACTGGGCAACGCCGAATCGCCCTTCCAGCGCGGCCGCCACCTCATGCAGGGCCGCAGGTTCGCAGGTTATCTGATGTCCGTCCGGGCCGCTGACACAATCATCCGCCCCAGCGTCAATCACCGCCTCCAGCATGGTGTCGGCATCGGCTACGGAAGCCGGATACTGAATGCTGCCGACCCGGTCAAACTGATAGGAAACGCTGCCGGTCTCGCCCAGATTGCCGCCGTTCTTCAGAAACGCAGAACGGACTTCACCGGCCGTGCGGTTGCGATTATCTGTCATGGCCTCGACAATGACCGACACGCCGCCAGGGCCAAACCCCTCATAGCGTATTTCCTCAAGGCTGGTGGCGTCCGCCCCCTGGGATTTTTGTATGGCGCGTTCAATATTGTCTTTGGGCATGTTCTCGGCGCGCGCAGCGGCAATCGCCGTGCGCAGGCGCGGATTAGCGTCCGGATCGGGCAGCCCGGATTTGGCCGCAACCGTGATTTCGCGCCCCAGACGCGAGAATATCCGGGCGCGCTTCTTGTCCTGCGCCCCTTTGCGGAACATGATGTTCTTAAATTGGGAATGGCCTGCCATTTCCTGATTCCACTCACTATTATGTCAAATTTCACGGTAATTAACCTGCCGCTAAGACATATCTTGTATCAAATATTACAGGGGAAAAATACTGCATCCGTGAAACAAGATTTTCCAATGAAAACATGTGTGCAGGTACGTTCCGATGGATAGACAATTCAATCAGAGGGCGAAATGTTTAGCTTTGGCAATAAGAAATCATCCGCGCAACGGGCAGCAGAGGCAACCAGTTCAACAGAACGGGAAAATCTGGAACAAATTGCGGCGGTGATGAACGCCCTGCCCGTAAGCGTCATGGTGCTGAGCCCGGTTGATGCAAAAATTACGTATGTAAACCCCTATTGCACCGAGGCGATGCGGATTATACGTGCAGGCCTTCCGGTCAATTTCGATCCGGGGCAGATGCTGGGACAAAAAATTGATTTCTTCCAGACCAGCCCTGCCTTGACGCCGTCTTTTGTGTCAAACCCATCGAATTTTCCCCTTGAAACAGAAACCAGGGTTGGCGACGATACCGTAAGACTGAAATTTGCCGCAATGCACGATAGTCTCGGCAAATATAATGGCGTCATCGTTACCTGGCGCATCGTCAGCCGCAACCTGCAGGCCATTGCCAACTTCCGGAAAAAATTGAATGATTCCCTCTCTGAAGTATCCGACGCCACGCTGGACATCATGACCGCAGCCGGGCATGTCAGCGGCCTGTCACAGAAATCCAGCACACAGGTCGAACATGCCCGTAACAGCGCCAACGAAACATCATCCAATGTACAGACTGTGGCCAGCGCCGCAGAAGAACTGTCCAGTTCAATCGTAGAAATTTCACGTCAGGTGGCAGAATCCTCGCGCATTTCCCAGGAAGCCGTCACCGAAGCAGACCGTACCAATACTACGGTTCAGGGCCTGGCGCAAAGCTCTGACAAGATCGGTGAAGTAGTCAACCTCATTCAGAATATTGCAAGCCAGACCAACCTGCTGGCGCTGAACGCCACGATTGAAGCGGCGCGTGCAGGCGAGGCCGGCAAGGGCTTTGCCGTTGTGGCCTCGGAAGTGAAAAACCTGGCCAACCAGACCGCCAAGGCCACCGAAGAAATCGCCGCCCAGATCAATGAAATCCAGAGCAGCACCACAGACGCCGTCAAGGCCATTCAGGGCATCGGCAAAACCATTCACCAGATCAGTGAAATTACCTCAGCCATCGCTGCCGCCGTCGAAGAACAAGGCGCCGCGACAGGCGAGATCAGCCGCAGCGCCCAACAGGCGGCAGGCGGCACTGAAGCCTTGAAGAGTGACGTGGATACCCTCTCAACGGCTGCCGTGGAGACAGGCAAGGCCGCGACCGGCGTTACTGACGCCGGCGAGGCCCTGAAAAGCAGCACACAGAAGACACGCGACGAAATCGAAAAGCTTTTGAGTGAAATCGCCAAAGCCTGATTGGCTGTGATCTCACTTAACCGGTCAGGTGGCGGTGCCTGACCGGCCATCTCTCCCATAAAAACAGTGAAGCCGCCACCGCGGTTGGAGTGTACAAACCCCCGGGCGCCTGTTGCTACAGGTGGGCGCCATATATTCCAGACCACGATCCGGAACAGGGACAGCTCCCTTCGGGTGGTTTAAGGCCCCTGGGTATGTGGTCTCCTGACCAACGGGGCAGCCTCTTGCGAAACATAGCTTATTTCTCAGCCAAATGCGTGATCTTTTCAGCATTATAAAAATGTATTTCGGCTCTGTGACCATTTTTGATTTGATTTACACGTTTCCACCCCACTGTGTCATTACCCGGCTTGTCCGGGTAATCCACGCCACACCCAAATGCATGAGTTTGGGATTCTGGGTTGCCCGGATAAACCGGGCAATGACAATGAGAGTGTGTGATGCGCGTCCATATGGTCAGAAAAACTGTCTAACGCTCCGCGCGCGCGCGCCGTTTGACCGGTTCCTGCACGTTGCGGGCGAATTTTTTGGCGGCTTCTTCGTCGAACAGTTCCGCCAGTTTTTCGGTCATGGCGCCACCAAGTTGCTCCACATCGACGATGGTGACGGCGCGCTTATAATAGCGCGTCACGTCATGGCCGATGCCGATCGCCAGCAGTTCCACGCTGGAGCGTTTTTCGATCCAGCCGATGACTTCGCGCAGATGCCGCTCCAGATAATTGCCGGGATTGACCGACAAAGTAGAATCATCCACGGGCGCGCCATCTGAAATCACCATCAGGATTTTGCGCTGCTCGCGCCGCGCCATCAGCCGGTCATGCGCCCAGGTCAGCGCTTCGCCGTCGATATTTTCCTTGAGCAATCCCTCGCGCATCATCAGGCCGAGATTTTTACGCACCCGGCGCCACGGCGCTTCTGCGCTTTTATAGATGATGTGACGCAGATCATTCAAACGTCCCGGGCTTGGCGTTTTGCCATCCGCCAGCCATTTTTCGCGCGCCTGCCCGCCTTTCCAGGCGCGTGTGGTAAAGCCGAGAATTTCCACCTTTACCGAACAGCGTTCAAGCGTGCGCGCCAGAATATCCGCGCACATCGCCGCCACCATGATGGGACGGCCGCGCATCGAACCGGAATTATCCAGCAACAAGGTCACCACCGTATCGCGGAACTCCATATCCAGTTCCTGCTTGAACGACAGTGCATGATAGGGATCGATGATCACACGGGTCAGCCGTGCGGCGTCCAGCATGCCTTCTTCCAGATCGAATTCCCAGGTGCGTTCCTGCTGCGCCATCAGTTTGCGTTGCAACCGGTTAGCCAGCCGCCCAACGACACTTTGATATTGCTGCAACTGCTGATCCAGATAGGCGCGCAGGCGCGTCAATTCTTCGGCGTCGCACAATTCCTCTGCGGCGATGATCTCATCAAACATTTCCGTGTACACACGATAGCCGGGGAAACGCCGGTCGCCGCTGATTTCTGGCCGCCAGGGCCGGTTGCCATCGGGGCTTTCCTCACTGTCCTGACCTTCGATTTCCTCTTCGGACTCCATCATGACGGTCTGGCCTTCGCCCTCTTCGCCCTCGCCTTCGACATATTCCACATCGTCGGAGCTGCCTTCGGAGGAATCGCCGCCATCACCATCCTCATCATCATTCTGATTCTGGTTATCGGAATCTTCGCCCTCTTCGTCGCTGTCTTCGTTTTCCGGGCTTTCCTCGCCCAGTTCCTCGCCCAGGTCGAGATCGGTAATGATCTTGCGGGTCATCCGTGCAAAGCGGGCCTGATCACCGATCATCCCGTCCAGTTGCGCCAGATCCTCGCCCGCTTTTTCTTCAATAAACGAACGCCATAATTCAACAATATTTGCAGCCGAAGCGGGCGGCTTAATCCCTGTCAGTCTTTCACGCACGATCAGCGCCACCGCGTCGGCCAGCGGAACCTCGGACCGCTCAAGCACATTGGTGAACCCCATTTCCGTATAGCGGTGTTCAAGCGCGGCATTCAGGTTTTTCGCCATGCCGCGCATTTGCAGCGCGCCGATGGATTCCACACGCGCCTGTTCGGATGCTTCATATATGTCACGCGCCATCTCGCCCATGGGCGAGAAATTGCGGTGCGTCGTATCATCATGGTGACGCAGGCGCAGGGAATAGGCGTCAGACAGTCCGCGAATACGGGAAACTTCACCCGCCTGCATCTCACGCGATGGCAGTGGCAGGCGGATTGTGTCGCCACGCACGCCCGGCGCTTCCGCGCCAAAGGTTACCTGTAATTCCGGATCTTC